>JAAUYB010145733.1_pt1 | contig 15799 bp, 13 predicted proteins | sample 7278071 | NCBI WGS metagenome assembly JAAUYB01 (sample SAMN14350121, study PRJNA611818) | marine sediment metagenome | isolation source: surface marine sediment (1.8m) | place: French Polynesia: Moorea | collected 2018-08
ACCACGGGGATTATAGAGATAGTCGTCGTCATCGTCTCCGGTTAAGGTCTTGCGGATGGACTCAAAAATGCCTTCGTCTTCTTCGTCGTCGTATTGTAAGCGAACTTCTCGGTTCATTTCATAGAGGACATCTTGTAAGTCAGCTTGCGCTCGATCTAAGCGTCTTTCGTCGTCTTTTTCTAAACTGTCCAAAATTTCCGCATTCAAGGATTCAATTTGACGACGATAGCCACTGGTAAACTGGGTTCCAAAGTCTAGGGTAACATCTTTTAACCGTCGTAAGGCTTGATCGGTTAAGGCTTTGGCTTTGTTGCGTTTTTCGATGCGTTCTCGTCTTTGTCGATCTTCTTCGGCAAACTCGTTGGCTTCTTGGATCATGCGGTTAATTTCCCCTTCGCTGAGGGTTGAGGCCCCTTGAATGACCACACTTTGTTCTCGGCCGGTGGTGCGATCGCGGGCTGTCACCTGTAAAATGCCGTTAGCGTCGATATCAAAGGCCACTTGCACCTGGGGAATGCCTCTAGGGGCGGGCGGTATCCCCGTTAGTTTAAACCGTCCCAAGGACTTGTTATCTTTGGCCATTTCCCGTTCCCCTTGCACCACATGAATTTCTACCAGGGTTTGATTATTTTCCCCAGTGGAAAAGATATCGGAACGGCGGACGGGAATCGTTGTATTACGAGGGATTAATTTTTTGGTGACACCACCGATGGTTTCTAAGCCCAAGGAAAGGGGAGTCACGTCTAATAGTAAGATTTCTTTCACTTCTCCGGCCAAAATACCGGACTGAATGGCAGCCCCAACTGCGACCACTTCATCGGGGTTGACGTTTTCGTTGGGTTCCTTGTCGATGAAACTCCGCACCAAGGCTTTAATCATGGGCATTCGGGTTCCCCCACCCACTAACACCACTTCATCGATTTGTACGGGGCTTAATCGGGCATCGTTTAAGGCCCGTTTGATGGGACGAGTCAAACGACTCACCAAGTCGGCGCAGAGATCCTCTAATTGAGGGCGTGTCAGACGGGTTTCTAGGTGCTTAGGACCGTCTTCGGTCGCAGTAATGAAGGGGAGATTAATATCGGTGACACTGACCCCTGATAGCTCAATTTTCGCCTTTTCGGCGGCTTCTGTGAGTCGTTGCAGAGCCTGTCTATCTTTGCGAAGATCCACCCCTTCTTGTTCTAAAAATTGTGCCGCCAACCAGTCTACGATGCGTTTATCAAAGTCCCCTCCTCCCAGTTGGGTGTCCCCACTGGTGGATCTCACTTCAAACACCCCGTCCCCCACTTCTAAGACAGAGACATCAAAGGTGCCACCCCCTAAGTCAAAGACTAAGATTTTTTGAGCCATTTCTTGATCTAAGCCATAAGCTAAGGAGGCTGCGGTGGGTTCGTTGATAATGCGTAAAACCTCTAATCCGGCAATTCTTCCTGCGTCTCTGGTGGCTTGGCGTTGGGAGTCGTTAAAATAAGCGGGAACGGTGATCACAGCGCCGGTGACCGGTTCCCCTAAGTAGCGTTCGGCTTCTTCTGCCAGTTTACGGAGAATTTTGGCTGATATTTCTTCGGGGGCAAAGTCTTTTTTGAGGCGAGGGCATTTGATTTTGATATTGCTGTATTCGTCCCGTCGGATGGTGTAGGGAACTTGTTTTGATTCGGGGGTTAATTCTGCGTATTTTCGTCCCATGAAGCGTTTAACCCCGTAATAGGTGTTTTGGGGGTTTAACACCGCTTGTCGTCTGGCCATTTGTCCAACGACTAATTCTCCATCCTTATTAAACCCAACCACAGAAGGGGTGGTACGCATTCCTTCTGAGTTGGCGATCACGACTGGCTTTCCGCCTTCCATCACTGCGACGACAGAATTAGTGGTTCCCAAATCAATGCCGACTACTTTGCCCATGTGTGTTCTTTTCTCCAGCTACTCCATTTAATCTTAATCGCGGGTGGTGTTCGTTCGAGAGTTTAGCTTGATTATGTCTCGTTGACAATATTGTATCGAATTGTCATCCCTTATCGGTGATCAGTTCCGAACTTGTGTTCGGGGTTCGGGGTTCGGGGTTGGGAGTTATGATGATATGGATGTTACTTAAGTTGAATCAATGAAACAGTGGTACGAGGAATTGTTTGAAAATTACGCAATTAAATATGATCAAGAAGGGTTTACTCACGGTACCATTGGGGAGTGTGATTTTATTGAGCAAGAAATTAGTTACAATAAAAAGACTCGGATTTTAGATATTGGTTGTGGAACGGGCAGACACTCGATTGAATTGGCGACAAGGGGCTATCCCGTGGTCGGTATTGATTTATCAGAGTCTCTGTTAAACCGAGCGAAAGAGAAGGCTTTGAACAAAAATTTACCCCTTGATTTTTATCAATATGATGCGAGAAAGTTACCTTTTGTCGATGAATTTGATTTAGTCTATATCATGTGTGAAGGGGGATTTTGTTTGATGGAAACTGATGAAATGAATTATCAGATTTTAGAAAGTGCTGCTCAGGCTTTAAAATCGGGGGGATTGTTTATTTTTACTGCTTTAAATGCGTTATATCCCCTCTATCATTCGGTTAAGGATTTAATGGATGATAATATTAATTCAGGTAAGACAGAAAATCATTCCTTTGATTTAATGACCTTTCGAGAGTCTAGTATTTTTAATATTGAAGATGATCTGGGTAAAAAGAAGACAATTCACTGCAATGAAAGATATTACGTTCCCTCAGAAATTACTTGGTTATTAAAGACGTTGAAGTTTGAGAAAATTGAGATTTTTGGCTCTAATCTTGGGGCGTTTAGTCGCAATGATAGTTTATCACCAGACAATTACGAAATGTTAGTTGTTGCCCATAAGATTTAACTCTTTTTTGTTCACTTTAGATAGGATATATAATCCTCCATCTCCTCCTCGACCAATTCTTAAGCTTTCATCTAAATAAGTAATATCAAATACGGGAACTCTTCCTCGAGGATTCTGCGCTGGTACAACTTTAAAAGGGTTTAATTGAGGGGTAGTAACTCCTGTAATTTGTTCTATAGCTAAATAACGTTTTTTGAAGTCAATATTTAAGCGTTTATTGGGCAGTGGAGAACCATTTTCTTTGGCTAATTCAAAAGTTGCTGTCACTAAAACATACCCTGAAATTAATCCTAAACGATGTTTAACGAAAGCTTGATTGAAAAAAGATTGAGTTTTTAGATCAATAACTTGATAAACAGTTCCGACTTTTAAGCCATATTTTAACTTCGTTAATGAACGAATTTCTCGAGAGGTTGAATAGTGTAACTGCCACACCCCATCCAGAAGATTAACATGATAAAGTAAGGGGGATAAATTGGGATTTTCTCCTTCCAATTTTTCGGTTAATCTGTTAATTTCTTGAGCAATATTATCCTCTAATTGAACGTCGGTAATAGGAGAACCCAGTTTAATGTCTTGGGAGGTTTTTAGTCGCTCAATTTTGCTCAAGAGTTCTTGTTTTAATTTTGTTCTCTTATCCAAGTCTTTAACCTAGTCTTAGTAATCCATTTCTTGTTTACAGAATAACCTACTTTCTGCCCGACATTCTTCTATCTCAATGATTCTTTATATAGATAAAATTGAGATAGATTTTTGTCTGTTATGTTAATAACAATCATAGGAATAAATAACCTGACTAAAATCTAATTTTTTTAAAGCAGACGGTTGAATGAAAAAGTTACCAACGCCCATATCTCCCCAGACAATATCTGCATCTTCATCGGAAATCATTTGGAACAGTAATTCGTAGGGTTCTATGGTTTCGTCAAAATCAATTCTAGGATCATCTTGAGTAAAGAAAGGATACCCTCCTAGTTTATGTTCTTCTCCTTCATATAAGTCCAAATAATCCTCTAGAAGCTCGTAATAATCAAGATTTTCTGTAGCATTACTTACAAAGTTTTCTATCATCTTTTCTAAGCGATAATCACAACCAGTAATCGGCTCATATTTTTGTTCAAATGTCAAAGCAAAACTGCCGATAAATGGTAGAATAACATCAGGATCATCAATACTTGGTAGAAAACTAAAATCAGTAATTAAGTTTTCTTCGTCAAAATCAATTTTATCAAAATAAATCACTCGAAAATGTTTTTGTTCGGCCATATCTTCATCATTCATACCATATAAATCATGATAACTATCGATGTAAAATTGTAAAATTCCTTCTTTGGGAAAATTATCTAATAATAGGGTATCAGAAAAATTAATTTGAGCTAATAAAATCAGAGGATTTCCTTCAGGACTTTTCGGATAGTCTAACTGTTTAGGAAAGTAGGGTTCTCCTCCAAACTTGCTTTCCCATAGCGTCATTTTATTGCTGAAAGAAGGGGTGATTTTAAGATAAAGTTTTTGAGTTGCTTCTAACTCTTTGCGTAGGGTTTCCAGATGAGGAGGAAGCTTCATAATCATTGTACAACTGAGAATACAAGTTCTATTCTTACAGAAAAACGGCTCATGTCTGAGGGTGTTAATCTTTAATTAAGAAATTCACTTACAAAAGGAGAAATCAACCTATTTAAAAGCAAGGATCATTAACTCAAAAGAAATAGCTAACAGTAAAAAAAAGATACTTCTAAACGCATTAATATCTGTAAAATTCCTCGCATACAAACCACAAATCGTACCCAAACAAAGATAAATAAATACAAAGGAGATCATTAAACCAAAACTGATATTCATAAATAATCTTTGATAGATTTACTTTCTCATGATAATTTATCTTTGCTGATCAGATAAGCTTTCTATATTCTATTTTAATCGATCAGAAAAATTCCTAATTCTGCTCAAAAACCAAAGTATTAAAATTTAGCTTACGGCCGAGGGTTGACTTTTCGCCATCGGTAGGGTGAACCAGAATTCACAACCATTTCCAGGGGTACTTTTAACCCCGATATTACCCCCATGCGCTTCAATAATTTGACGACATTGATAAGAACCTAAACCGATACCTGTTCGTCGTCTATCGTGTAAACTACGAAGATATAATTTAAACAATTGATCACATTGTTTTTCACCCATTCCTACGCCATTATCGGTCAAATGACAATGGATCATCCCCTGTTCAACGGTGACATCAATGGTCAAACTAATCCCAGGAGCATTATGTTTTAAAGCATTGGTCACAAGATGATCAAAAACTTGATGCAGTTGCTCCTTATCACCATAGATCAAGGGTAAATGATGAGGGATATTACGGGTTAAAGTTGCCTGATTTTGCTTTAATAATGGTTGCCATTCTTGATTAAGTTCATCAATAAAATCGGATAAACATAACGGTTCACAATGAACCATTAACGGTCGTTGTTCAGAGAAATGGTCTTCAGACAGTGCATTAATTAAAGTTAGTTGACGCTCACTACTCTTAATCATTCTATCAAGGATAGAACGGGATAACGTCAAGCTATCGCCAGGACGATGTTGTAAATTTTTTAGTAACATCAAAAGACCCATGATCGACGTACGTAAATCATGGGAAACTGCTTGTAAAAACACCGCTTTCATATCATGTAATTTTTGCACTTCTGTAATTTTTTCTTGCAGTTGATGGGTGCGATGTTCTACCTGTTTTTCTAAATTACAATTTAACTGTTGTACCTTTTGGTAAAGTTGCGCCTGACTCATGGCGATCATCATTTGGCTGGCCAATTGTTCTAATAATTTGACCTCTTGTTTTTGCCAACGACGAATTCCCCAACATTGATGAGCCACCAACAAACCTAAGGGTTTACCATCTAAATGTAAAGGGACCACCAAAGCAGCTTTAATCTGATAACGTTCCGTATATTGTTGAACCGTTGGGGACAAATTTAAGTAGGTAATATCATCAGCAATAAACGTTTGAGCATGGGTAAACAGAGACGATAAATCCGTTAATAAATCGTCCTGAGCATTACCTCCCAATAAACTAGGATAACTACCATTCAAAGACTCAGCCACCACCTCAATGCGTCCCCCCTCTTGCCAAGACGCGATAAATACGCGATCGGCGTGAATTAACTGACGAATTTCTGTAACTGTGGTCTTAAAAATCTGTTGTAAATCGAGAGATTGACGAATTTTCAGGGAAACCTCTGCCAATAAGCGATCGCGTTCTAAAGTTACCCTTAACTGTCGTTCTGCCCGTTGTCGTTCCGCCACCGCCGCCGACAATAATAAGGCCGTTGCGCTGACAATGACGATAAACATTTGTAACAAGAGAGTGGCTTGAGACTCATTAGCCGTTTGCATCACAAACGGACCCACCCCTTGATTGGTTCCTGCGATGGCCAATAACGCTAAGACCAAACTCCCTAAAACGGCCCCCCAAGTTTGGAAGCGAATGGCTGCCCAAACCACAATGGGAAACGGTAAATACTCCAAATATTGAGCATTACTCAAACCCCCTTCCATCAAAGGACTCACCTGGGTATGACGATCAAACACCATCCAACTCAACCCTAGAAGTAAGCCGCCACAAGCGAGAACTTCTAAAACACGCTCTTTTTTGTGACGACGAAATAGACCGGCGCTATCGAGGTAAATCCGCAGGAGAAAGGGGGTTATCACCAAAATACCACTACAGTCTCCCAACCCTACCATCCACCAGTGGGACGCAAAATTCTGCCAATTCAGAGACCCGGTTAATAAGGCCGATAGGGTTACTAACGTAGCCTTCACCGCCGGGGCCACCATCGCAGCTAAAAAGATTAACCCTGTCACGTCATCAATACGAGATAAGCGACAAGAAAAATGACACCAACGCAACAACTTAAAGCCTAACCAGGCCGAGAGAGTGCCACCCACAGCAGAACTCAACCCTAGGGGCCAACTGGCACCCACGCTAAACGTTAATAGAACATCACCCAAAAAAATGCCGAAACAAACCCCTTCCCCATAGATTAACAAAGCGGTTAGGGCAATGCCGGCTGAAAAGCACAGGGGGATAACGCCGGTATTAAGTTCGGTCGTTGAGTGAGCCAACAAACCACCAACCCAGTATGCCAGGGCCACTGGGATAACGATCACAGAAAACCATTGCCAGGAATTACGAGTCGAAGTCATAAAATTTAACGATCTCACTCTAACTCAAGAGTGCCTAACCAGAGAAGATTTTTGCCTCCCCTAGATGGGTGAATTTAAGCATAAGTGCAGTGTTCTGTGAAGATGTTGGCTACAAAATACTGATTTTTTTTAACTTTTGCCATATGGTTAATACAGTTTATTGTTATCTTGTTATGCTATGCGAATTTTAATTGTAGAAGACGATCCCTTGATGCAGTTAGGCTTAGAACAAGCCTTGAGCGAACATCCTAACTTTGAAATTGTCGGACAAGCTGAAGACGGTTACACTGGGGTTCAGCAAGCCCTGGAACTCAAGCCTGATTTAGTGGTTATGGACATTGGGTTACCCCGTTTAGATGGGATTGCTGCTACTAAACAGATTAAAGAACAACTGCCGAATATTCATGTGGTGATGTTAACCTCTCATACCCTGCAAACGGAAGTGGTGGCTGCTTTGTCCAGTGGGGCCGATGCTTATTGTATCAAGGGGGCGAGTTTGGAACGATTATTAGCTGCCATTGAAGCAGCCCAAGATGGGGCGACTTATCTTGATCCCCAAATTGCACGATTAGTGCTAGATAATTTGAAACCACCCACCCCGGAACCCAATCAAAATATTAGCCTTTTATCGGAACGAGAATTAGAGGTTTTAAAGTTAATTGTAGAAGGAAAAAGCAACAATGAAATTGCTGAAGACTTGTATTTAAGTACCAATACCATTAAAACCCACGTTCGAGGTATTATGAACAAATTAGCCGTTGATGATCGGGTACAAGCTGCCGTGGTTGCTTTACGTTCAGGATTAGTTTAACGATTGGTAATAAATTGTATTAATTATCTAGATAAAACCAAAATTCCTGAATTTCTTAAAAAATATAAAAATTGATTACAAACATCAGGTTATTAAAGTGCTAAAAGTCACCTTTTGCGCTCACGATTATCCCAACTTTGTTGGTGGACCCTATGCTTGGTTACCCCGTCTCCTTCCCTCTCTAAGAGAGCGTGGTATTGAATCACGGGTTTTATTTTCTATTCGAGGCAATGAAGCGGAATGTCCAGCCGTTCAACAGGTAAAACAAGGAGACTTTAAACATTCTGTTTGTCAGATTCCTGATCATACCGATCAGCATATCCGTTGGATATTAAACCAGTTAAAGCAAGAACCTCCCGATGTTTTTGTGCCTCATCTTGTGGTTCCTGCTTTTTATGCGAGTCGTTGGGTTAAAAAAGCGGGTATTCCCACTATTGGGGTGATGCACTCGGATGATCCCTTTTATCATGGCCTGGTGGATGAATTTGTCTTTGCTCAATCCAATTATCAACTTTCGGGTCTTGTTTGTGTATCTCGTTTTATTGAGCAAACCCTTTTCAAGACAACCACCCCAACTCGGATTAAATGTATTCCCTGTGGCGCACCTGTTCCCCAAACAACGACTAAAAAACCTTCAGATCAACTCAAAATAGTTTATGTTGGTCGCTTAGTTGAAGAACAAAAACAAATCTCATTACTAACGAAAGCGTTTTGTCGTACGGTTAGAGAAGTTCCTAACACAGAAGCCATCATTTATGGCAGTGGTTCAAAACAAAAAGCCGTCGAAAAAATTATCGCCCAACAAGCTCAAGATATTCCCGTTAAATTAGGGGGTAGACTCAACAGCGATCAAGTCCAAAAACACCTTTTAGACAGTCATGTCATTGTTTTATTATCAGATTATGAAGGCTTACCCATTGCCTTAATGGAAGCCATGGCCTGTGGAGTGGTTCCCGTCTGTTTACGCATTCGTAGCGGTATTCCGGAACTGGTGGAAGATGGGGTGACAGGTTTGTTAGTAGATGATCGTGGGGACAGTTTTGTAGCGGCCATTCGACGCTTACAGCAAGAAACCGGACTTTGGGAAAAACTCTCCCAAGGTGCAAGGGCAAAAATTGAAGCTGACTATTCTGATACGGTTGCAGCCGATCAATGGGCAGACTTTCTTCAAGAATTACATCAATCTGCCGGTCTTCAAACGTCCATTAAGCGGCCTCTATTTTTTTCCTTACCCCCTGTTCATCCCGCTTTAGCGGTAGAAGATAAACGTCGCCCTCCTTTGGTCAAACGAGTACGGTATAAACTTCGTAGTCTTATCAAGTCCCAACCCTAAAACTTACTTTAATCAACCACTATGTCATCTAATCAAGGTACCATTTTAGTCACAGGAGGAGCCGGATATATCGGTTCTCATGCCGTTTTAGCTCTGAAAAATGCGGGTTACAATGTGATTATTCTCGATAATTTAATCTACGGTCATCGAGATTTAGTGGAAACGGTGTTAAAGGTGGAATTAGTTGTCGGGGATTTAGGCGATCGCTCTCTTCTTGATAATCTATTTAAACAGTATAAAGTTGATGCAGTGATGCACTTTGCTGCCTTTGCTTATGTGGGGGAATCCATCAAAGAACCGCAAAAATATTATCGGAATAATGTGGCCAATACCCTCACTTTATTAGAGGCCATGAAAGCAGCTTCTATTAATAACTTAGTCTTTTCTTCTACTTGCGCTACCTATGGAGTGGCTCAGTTTTCTCCTATCACGGAAAAGCATCCCCAACAACCGATTAATCCCTATGGTGCTAGTAAATTAATGGTGGAGCAAATCCTCAAAGATTTTTCTTGCGCTTATGATTTAAACTATGTTATTTTCCGCTATTTTAACGCAGCCGGAGCGCATCCTGAAGGGTTATTAGGAGAAGATCACAATCCCGAACCCCATTTAATTCCCTTAGTGCTTTTAACGGCGTTGGGAAAACGAGAATTTATTTCTATTTTTGGAACCGATTATCCGACTCGTGACGGGACTTGTATTCGGGACTATATTCATGTTCTTGATCTGGCTCAGGCCCATCTTTTAGGATTAAAATATTTACAACAAGGGGGTAAATCCGATGTGTTTAATTTAGGGAATAGTAATGGATTTTCTATTCAAGAAGTCATTGATACCGCCATTAAAGTAACTAAAAAAGATATTACCGTTAAAATCGGCGATCGCCGTCCGGGTGATCCCCCTATTTTGGTGGGAAGTGGGGAAAAAGCGACTAAAATTTTAGGCTGGAAACCTCAATATTCTAACTTAGAGGCGATTCTTTCCCATGCTTGGCAATGGCATCAAAAAAGACATCAAAACACATAGATTGATCAATATATAAACCTTACGATTTATATGTTTTATTTTATGGTTTTAATAATAGAGAGATTATATAAAATCAAAAAAGATGCAAGAATCAATTCTCAGAAAAGCAGCAATACCAGTTATTTTCAGTAGTATTATCCTAGTGATTGTTTTTGCTATTTTATGGTTCAGAGATAGTCATAAAATTTCTACTTTAACCCTAGTTACAGGAAGTAAACAAGGTCAATATTATGCTTTTGGAAAAGCCTTGTCTAAAGTCGTCAATAACCATAACTCTCGTATTAAAATCCAAGTTAAAGATAGTGACGGCTCCTTAGAAAATGCTCAATTACTGCACACAAAAAAAGCGGACTTAGCCTTAATTCAAAGTGATACATTAGTAACTCCTTCTACTAAAGCCATTAGCATTCTTTTCCCTGAATTATTTCATTTAATTGTTCATGAGGATGCTAACATTGAAAGAGTCAGTGATCTAGAAGGAAAAAAAATTGCTCTCATGCCAGAAAAAAGTGGCTCTTATACCCTGTTTTGGTCATTAAGAGACCATTATCAACTCGATATAAACCAACTGCAAACCATTCCTATGTATCCCTTAGATGCCCATCAAGCCTTAAAAAATGGAGAAGTTGATGCTTTATTTCAGGTTATTTCTTTAGAAAATCCTACCATAGTTCAATTATTACAAAATCCTCAACTCAAACTAATTGGAATTGAACAGGGTTCAGCCCTAAAATTAGAACTTCCTGCCTTAGAAGTCATCTCAATTCCCAAAGGAGCTTATCATGGGGGTATACCGATTCCACCCGACGATTTACCAGCAGTAGCAGTGAGAGCGGTATTAGTGACACACAAAGATATTAGTCGAGACATTATCTTTGAAATTACCCGTATTTTATATGAAGCAAGAAATGAGTTAGTGCAGGAATTTACCCAAGCAGCTATGATAGATGAACAATATAATCATGATAATCATCGTAATTTTGGGTTTGCTTTTCATCCTGGAGCGTTGGATTATTATAATCAAGAAAAACCTAGTTTTATCGTGGAATATGCTGAAGCCATAGGGTTATTTTTATCTGTATCAATGTTAATTATATCTGGTATTTGGCAACTACGTTTATGGTTAACTGGTAAACAGAAAAATCGAGCAGATTTATATAATTTACAATTACTAAAAATTATTGATACCATTCAAACCATAAAAACATTAGAACAGCTATATGAGGTTAAACTTCAGCTATTAGAAATGTTAGATAAAGTTATTATTGATTTAGATAAAGATTTGATTAGTCCTGAATCTTTTCAGTCTTTTACGTTTCCTTGGCAAGTTGCTTTATCGAGTATTCACCAACGCGAAAATTTATTAATGGGTTTACAAGGTGAAAGGAATGAATCAATTTAAGGGACAAAACTGTTTACCTTCCAAATTCTAAAATAGAGGTAAGCATAGCTGTTGAACTTGAATCATATTTGATCTAGAAAAATAATCAAGAATAGCATTAGCAACATATTCAGCTAGTTTAACAGGAACAGCATTACCGATCATTTGTTCTAAATTTGTTTTTGAACCTTCCCAAACAAAATTATTAGGAAAGGTTTGAAGATAACTTCTTTCTTGAGTGGTTAAAGGACGAACTTGTGATGATAGTGAAACAACATCACCAGGATGTTTTTGATAGGTTTTAGGAATGGGTCGGTTAACACCTCGTATGGTTGGACTGGGTTCGTCAATACTAAAAATTCCCCGTCTTTTATAACTTCTAGGATGTCGATAATAATAATCTATACCCAGTTTATCCCCTAAATAGTCTCTAACTGTCATAGCTTTTCTAGATAAGTTTTTTTCTAAGTAGGGGATAAGTTCGTTATCTTTTCCTTGATAAATTCCTATCCAAAAAAAACGCTTTCTTTTTTGAGGAACTCCACATAAACTAGCATCTAAAACTTTTTCTGTAATTCCATATCCTGCTTGTTTTAAAATTGTTTTAGCTTCTCTATATTTATTGGTTTTATTGAAACGAGACACATTTTCTAACACAAAAACTTTAGGTAAAATTTGGGTGATAATTTGAGAAAAAGCAATGGTTAAATCTCCTCTTCCTAAGTTTTCATCCCGCTTTCCTGCACTGGAAAAATCTTGACAAGGGGGGCCACCTATAATTAAATCAGGATTGAAACTTTTCAACTTTTCTAAATATAATTCATATTGACTAAGATCCCATTGATAAATTGGATGATTAAAGTTTTTTCGATAAACATTAACAGCAGGTTCCCAGTTATCATAAGCAGCAAGTAGGGTATATCCTGCATTTTGAAACCCTAATGATAGTCCACCACATCCTGCAAATAAATCAATTACTTTCATAGATAGAAAACATCGAACTCTTACTTAAGCAACATTCATTCCATCTACATAGTTAGGCTTCATCCAGGCTAAGTTTTCATGGTTATAAAAAGGGGTTAATGAGGCACGAATTTCTTCCATTCTTGATGGAGATAAAGGGGTAAAATTTTTGACTAATTCAATATTATCTTTTAAAATTTGTAAGCTATCAATTCCTATGACAGCAGAAGAAATATGTTCTAGACTCAACGCATAACTGATTAGGTCTTGAGGATTAAGATTATCAATATTTTCTCTTGGTCGAACCGCCTTCATCGCTAATATTCCCATTCCCTTCTTAGCTGCTGCTGGGACTGCTTGTTCCTCAAATTTTTGTTTGGTGTAATAGTGATTCATTGCGATTAGCATTGTATCAAAATCATACATTTCAGCGGCCTTTTTCATGGCTTCTGCGGAAGTATGTCCAGAAAAACCGATATGATTAACGATTCCTTCTTCTTTATATTTATATAAAACTTCCAAAACATTTCCTTTTTTGCCAATATTTTCAACATCTTCTAGGGATTTAATTGAATGAACTTGAAGCAAATCTATATAATCTGTTTGAAGGCGATTTAAACTTCTTTCAATTGTTTTTTTAGCATCATCTCCTTCTCTCTCTCCTAATTTAGTGGCTAAAATAACGTCTTTTCTTCTATGTTTTAATAATTTACCTAGACGTTCTTCACTGGAAATTTGACCCCTTTGATAGTTAGCCGCCGTATCCCAGTAATAAAAACCATGATCCAACCCATATTCCAGTAACTCTAAGGCTTTTTCTTCCTCCTGAATTTGTAAAAATCGACTACCACAACCAATGGCAATGAGTGGGACTTCCACTCCAGTTTTTCCTAATTTTCGAGTGGGTAATGGCTGAAAATCCTGGGAATGTTGGGCTGAAGAATGCTTAACCACCTCATGAGTGGGTCACTGGAGTAGCTGCCGGGATTTTTCGAAAATCTTCTCTATATAGATAAGAGATTTGTTCATTAGCTAAGGCCAACATCTGGCTTGAAATTAAGACGATTACAATGAGAAACCACAAATAACTTTTGAGTCGCATAAAAAAAAGTCACGCTATTTTTAGGGTTGATTACTATAACTTCTTCCTCGCCATTGTTTCGGGGTTTGTAAAGAGGATAAAAAGATTCTCAATACAGCTAAAGGATCAGCTAAAGGGGATAACCAAAATAAGAATGATTTAATTAATAAAGCTTTATCTTTGTAATAGGAAGGAAAGACAGCAAACAGCAAAGCAAACCGAATAATCACTAAAATAAGATTTAAAGCGATCGCCAATTGCAAACTCAGAAAATGATAACCAATCAACCAAAAACTAAGAAAAACAATTAACAATAATAAAGGCAACCCTTGAGTCAATAATAATAAAGCTAAATCCCCCCAAACTTGAGGAGTGGAAGCAGCATCTTTAAGATCCAGCGATCGCCCCCATTCGTTCCAAGTTTCTTTGACCCCTTCGTACATCCTGACTCGAATCAGGTTTTTACCGTCCAAAAAACCCACCTTAAAGCCCTGTTTAGCTGCTTCACGGGCGAGAGTAACATCATCACAAAAAGAACCCGCAGCGCAGGTATATCCGTCCAATGCGTCTAAAACCGAACGACGGGAAAGGAAGCATTGACCATTGGCCATGACCCTTTCTGGTTTTTGGTTTCTCACCCCGGCTGAATCAAAACGATACAATAAGGTCATCAATAAAGCGGGTTGTAACCACCATTCCCCTGCATCTTTGAGGATAAACTGAGGGGACAAAGAGACGATGTCATAACCTTCTTCCTCCGCAGCCTTAACTAAACTCGCTACTAACCCCCGTTGGGGTTGGGTATCAGCATCGATGCCTAATACCCATTGACTCTTGAGGGAACTGTGTAAAAAGCCATTATGGAGGGCCCAGGGACGGCCTACCCATCCCCTAGGCAAAGGATCATCGGTGATCAGGCGAAACCGAGGATCTTTGAGTCCTGCGGTTTTCACCAGTTCTGGGGTTCCATCTTGAGAATGACTGTCTACGACAATAATTTCTCGTACTTCATAACTTTGTTGCCCTAACCCTTGTAAACAGGGGGTAATGCGTTCTGCTTCGTTGAGGGTAGGAACCACCACACTCACCTTACCCAACATTTCAGGATGGGGTAGTTGAGGGGTTAAAGGTGGGCGACGGATCGCCCCTTTGACGAGACGAGACAACAAAATTACGGTTGCTGTTCCTTGAAACAGTAACACAGACAGAGAAATAACGCCGATAACCGTATCATTCAACAAAATAAAAGACTCCATGATCCATGATCCATTGTCAATTATCCATTATTGAAAGACACCTTGACGAGATTTTCAGGAATATCCGCCTCGCTTGGAGTTTCGGCCAAACGATACAACACTAATACAGGAATTAAACCAACCATCAACCCGAGTAAAACCGGAATATAGATTCCTGCAGCTAAACTCATGATCATGGCAAAGGCAAAGTTGCTGACATAGATGGCCAAAGGAAGTCCGAGGTTGTTTTGAGGAAAATTAAGGGGTTTGACTTTCCAGATGAGGGTAGCAACGGTCATAAAGACGGCCCCGGTTCCAAACCAACCAGCGAAGTTTTGATAGGGCATTCCAAAAAAGGCCCCGGGTTGATCCCAAACCCAAAAGGGTAGAGTGGTTTGACTCATGGCTGGATCTAAAACAAAATCCCAAGCGGTTAAGAAAATAGCCCCTAATACGATAGATGCAAACAGTTTCAGCCAATTTTGAGAAATTTTATTATTTAATCCGGCGCGGGCAATTAAATAAGCACTAAATCCGAGATAAAACCAAGATAGGGGAATGGTAAAGGGAACTAAACCAGCAATTTTGTAACCTAATCCTGTTAAATAGCGATAATGACCAAAGGGAAAACCGGTACTGGTTCCCAGTAATTCACTGGTTAAGGAAATGCCTAAGGCCGGCAACATAAAGCCTAACCAATGCCAAACCCCAAGGGTTCGATAGGCATAGACAGCCACGGCGGACATTCCTAGCAACATATACATTACGCCACCACCGGCCATAGACCAAGCAAAGGCGGTTTTGCCGATGGGGGGTAAACTAGCAATAAAATCAGGATTGGGCAATACTAACAATAATCCTGCTAAACCGAAGGCCATGGATAAAATATGGCCAATAACAAGA
>JAAUYB010144301.1_pt1 | contig 15794 bp, 39 predicted proteins | sample 7278071 | NCBI WGS metagenome assembly JAAUYB01 (sample SAMN14350121, study PRJNA611818) | marine sediment metagenome | isolation source: surface marine sediment (1.8m) | place: French Polynesia: Moorea | collected 2018-08
AACAAATATACCATAAATTTATGACACTTTCGTAGTATTTGTAGGCGTCAACTCCTCCCACAACAATATTGTTGTTTCCTTGCATTAATGAATGACCGTGCATTAAGGTTATTGTTCTGCCTTTATCGTTTCTAACTCCTTGAGTTAAGGCATTATAGCCCTTGTAATCGCAGTATAAGTTCATGCCGCGAGTTTTGTTGAGAAAATAATGCAAATAATGTTGACTTTGTTGTAAGGGTTTTCCATCTAAATCAGTTACCCCTGAACTCATCATCTCTATTGAGCAAATAGCCGCTACTCGCATAAATCTAACACCCCTCCATAACCGTTTGCTACTATTTTTGTGGTCAACATGTCTAGGTAAGCCTCAGTTTGTAAAATTCTCGACTCAGAGTTTCCACATTTTCTACAATGCGGATCTACGAATATAAAGTCAAATCTTAACCCTCCCAGAACATCACCTAATAGTTTTAAAAATATTGTACCACCTTCTCCTTTTATGTTGTCAAAAATTGAACCGCCAATGTTCTCGACTTCAGGAAATTCTTCGGTTAGTATCTCTTTCGCTTTCCTCAAAGCTAAATGGTTGGGCAATACTACTAAAATATCGGCGTCTGGGTATTCTTTCCGTGTTTTTATTACTAGTTGCATTTTATTTTACTCCCCCATGTTTGACCTTCTGAATAACTCACTTGGTAAAAATACCCTTTTTGTTCAAAATCTAATTCTATATCCTCACCAATCCCTAGAGGATCTCCATCAACGCAAAAATATCCATTTTCAGTAACAGGGATATCATCGGAGTTCCTACTCAGTTTACCTACCTCATTTTCAGAATCAAAATCCTCATAGACTTTATCTACTACTGGTAAACTATTTACGAGTTTTACAGCTTTGTCAAAAATATCTTCATTCATTTTCTAATCCCCATCCTTTAATAAATCGGTCTTCAGATGATTCTATTATAACGTACTTACGGTTGATTGACAAGGCTAAAATACGATTTCCAGCAACTATATTTTCTAATCCCCACTCTTTAGAGAAAAAATTCTCATAATCTAGGTAGCATTGTCCCCCAACCCAAGTTTTCCTATGATGTCCCAAACCCAAGTCCTTTGCCAAATCGTCTAATTGCGCTGTCCCTTCGTTGATTATCCAGGTCATCTCCAGATCGTCCTTCGGTATCGGCACTAGAATGCTGTTTGTTAAACTCGAAGTTCTCTCTGATGAATTGGTAATATTTGTCAAGATCTTCCCCCTCTAATCTCACTAGGTTACCATCTAAAGTCTCTAAAACCATAAATTTTTGATTCCCCATCTCTACCGTTTTTAAGCCAACAGTTTTGGGATCATTTACTATGTATTGTGCAATTCTAAAACTAGGTTGTTCTACCATCGGATTAATTCCTCTAATAGTTTTGGTTCATAATTTGTATGCTCTACACAACAATTTACATATCGTGGATCAGGTTCGTTTTTCTCATTAACAACAATGTGATCATGGAAGTGGCCATGACAACAATAAGTCCATCTTACCGCATCATCCCGTTTCGGATATCGATTAAGTGACAGTGGATGAATTGGCACATGCGTCATAATTATTTTGAACTCTGGCATGTATTTCGCCCCATAAATATGGCGATGGCTAAAATATTTCATGTATTCTTGAATTCCAAATTTGTCGTGATTTCCTAACACAAGGTATTTTCTTCCTCTTCGCATTCGGCTCATTTTGTCCAATCCTGTTTTGGTGATCGCTACGTCGCCTAGAAAATATACTTTGTCCCCCTCTTTCACAGTACGATTGTACGCGGCTATCATGTAATCGTCCGCCTCCTTTGCGGTAGCAAAGGGTCTCATAGGTCGTCCATTGCCTGTTTTAGAAAGAAAAGGATCTGAGTACATATTATCATGCCCCAGGTGAAGATCACTCCATATTAAAATTCTGCCCATATTAATTTAACCAAATAAGTTATGTCGATTGTGAAAAATAAACCCAAAGTACAAAGCAAACTGTACATGCGGTTTTTGGCTAATCCGGGTAACACTAACATGAATCCACATAACTTCATGGTTACCCCCGTTATAGGGTCAAAATTTAACATGGTGAAATATCCGCTCACCGCTAATAAATTACCCAATGGTTGAAAAAATTTAGGGACTTTCATTATCTAACTCCTTTAATATTTCTTCCATTTTATATACTGTTTTGAATCTTGGCAAGATCTTTATTAGCTGATTTTCTATGCTTAAGGATTCTTGTTCTGTATGCACTCTTCCTCTTTGTTCGTATGGTCTGTTCCCCTTTAAAAGAAAATCGTATTTTTCATCGAATGAGTTGTCACATTCTTGAATGAAATTATAAAAAGTCTTAGTTAATATGCTGTTATCGTACAAAACACTTAATAATAAGGGGCTATCACACACTACATAATCGCAGCAATTGTATACCCTTTTTATTTTTTTGTATTGATTAGCAAATATCCATAATTGATCTTCAAGTAATATTGACGCTAATTTGGAATTTTCCCTGGCACTGTAAACTAATTCTTTAGCATATTCAGAAACATACTCGGCTACCTTACCTTGTTTCTTTAAATAAGCTGTTAATTCTAAAGCCAAAGTGCTCTTTCCAACCCCTGGCCTCCCATAAATATTAATCAATTTACTCATAAATGCATACTTCCGTGTACCACTTTATCTCTTCAAATACTTGGGATTCAGCCCAACGGGGAACTCGGATGCACCCCGCTGACGCCGCTTTGCCGATTGAGTTTTGGTCATTTGTTCCGTGAATTCCATAACCATTGCTCAATTCTATCCCCATTGTACCATAAAACCCTGTCGATGTCCCGTTTGGGTTACGAACCTTGCGTTTTACTAGGAAACAACCTTTCGGGGTCGAAGTACTCGGCTTCCCAACTGCCACTGGTATGGCTGAGCCTGATGGAAGCACCATCGAACGGCTCGTTAATGAAATTATTACAGAGGATATAATCCCTTCCATCCATTTATTGTATCGGTGTTATTGTCATTTGCATATCAAATCAAATTGGAATATTCCATCCACTGTCCTATATCGCCCGCTAAAATATCCTTCGTCTTCTGGAAAATATAGATAGTTGGCGGGGGCATGCTCATCCAGGAGTTCGAAAAGGCGAGTTGGTTCCATTTTCATTCTCCAATTGATCTATTCTGTTAAGTAATTTTTGAATTAGCAGTTGCTGTTTTCGGTATCCTTCTATTAACTCTTGAGCTTGATGATCTGCCCGCTGCGGCGGTAACTCAATCACTGCTCTGGCGGTTATGGTTTGACATTCTAGAAGTGGATCATCTGGCGCTAGTAGCGAATAATCTATAATGTATCCTTGACTCGCAATGCTTGCACATCCACTCATTGTCCGAAAACGATTATCAATTTCGATCGCTCTGCGGCTAGCCTTCAGTCTTGCCAAAGATTCTTTCTTTGACTTTCCCCCTAGGGGAACTGCAATCCCCACTACCGCTTCGTAATAATTATACTCAGGATTCATTGTCATGTGTCCATAGAATATTGGAATTGGATGTGTTTGCCCTACTCCATAACCTATACTGGAATTGTTCATTACGTTAACTTGGGAATTATAGCTCGCTGACTCTTGGCTAATAACTCCTGTGGATCTAGAACTAGATTCAGAACTATTTCCATTATCATTAAATAAATCTCCAGCACTGTGGCTTACTGGATATTGATGAACCACTGGCGTAGCTTGCGGAGGTGCTGTTTGTACTGGCATGTTATTCTCCTAATGCGATGTTTACCATTATTTCTTGACCGTCTCCCGTTATAGGGGCAGCCCCTATTCCATTGACGTAAACCGTACAAGTTTCGATTAAATCCTTATGGCTCAAGTATAACACAAGCCCATCTCGATTGACAACCCTTTTTTACTGCATATAAAGCTAACCATCCATTGAGTCTCATTGCCCAATATGTCGCCTCTACTGCTTCCCACCATAATTTGAATTTTATTCGCACCGTATCCTCCTATAATTTGGAAATGGGCTACCTTTAACAGTTAGCCCTATGTCCATTTTCTAAAATGTGTCTGTTTCCACAGAATGTGTCCAGTCACTTTGGTAACCGCTGAATTTTTCAGTTAGATTGACAGAGGTGTTTTCGCTAAAGCTGACACGCTCGGTTTGACGGCTTCGTACTCCGATGGCTACTGGGTCTGGGTTGTTAGGTACGTTGTCCGCATATGCGCTGCCTGTGAATCCATATCCGTTGAAGTTGACGTTGGCATACGCAAATCCAGGTCCATTAGATTCAAGCTTTAATGATTCGCTGAAATTATATTGGGTTCCTGCACGATGAATGTTTGTGTCCACTTTCATTGTTGATCTCACATGCCCACTTCGTTTGGAAGTAGAGTTGGTTACGCTAGCCCCCGCTAACGCTGGCCCAGTCGCTATTAAAGTTAAAGCCAATGCAATTGTTACGCTTTTCATGAAAACTCCGTTTTTTGTTTTGTTTTGTTTTGTTTTGGCGGTTAGTCACCTCCCGCGTCGAACCTTTTTCTATTATGGCAAATTTATTTGCTGGTGTCAAGACATTCATTATAAAATTTTTCCTGTATTTCTGAGATCGCGTTTTCATACTCTAATCTGAGTTGTCTCGCTACCTCCACTAATGACGATTTGTTGAATTGTTCCAAACATGTTTTGCAAATATTATCAGGATAATCACTATGAGCATTTAAATCAAATGGCTCAAAATGTATCTTTTCTCCACAACACGAGTCCTTTCCACATATTGAACACCTTGGAACACGAAACCTCTCTTCGTTTGGATATTCGGCTCCACAATCATCGCATTTCCATCTATTATGGTGTATAATCTCCTGCTTAGTTATTCTCATTGTGCATCGCTCCTAGGTTTTCAAATGCCACTATCCGAACATAATGTTGTTGCGGATCAAATCCATGATGCTTCAAAACATAAGTTTTGATGGCTCGCAGTGATAACTGCGCGGGCGACATCTTCGCTATGAATGAATTTTCCTCAAACGTTCTTCCATGCTCCCTGCTACGTATTTCGTAGCTTATCCAGTAAACGTATTTTATCATTCTTGATGTGCTCCTGTTTCGCTAATTCGTCTATTTATTAACCATCGCACAAATTGCGATTTACTTTGCTCCTGTTTTTTTGCCTCCCGAGATACCATCTCGTATTGTTCTTTATCCAGTTTTACCGATATTTGGTGACTATATTCTATTGATTTTCTAGGCATTTCGACCTCATGCTAATGTGTTATTTCTATTTTACTAATTATTTTACAAAATGTCAAGTGCCCCTATAACACGAAACTCTAAGTTTCCATAAACATAAATTTTTGGGCGATCGCGGGGTTGGCAAAATTTGGTCGGAAAAAAATCGCCTCCGTTGCCCAGTAAGCGGTTTTAACCTGTCAGAAAAAACGGAAATCGCTTCCGCCGAGTTTTGGTGGTTTGGGTCGGCTATTTCCGACTTACTTAAGCGTTTTCACCGAAGTTTGACGGTTTTTGTTGTCGATTTTGACCCTGATCGCCGATCCCAACCGGGCGGGATCATTGATTAGGAGTAAATCCCTAATCTTGCACGGTTTATGTCGTCGGTAATCACCTGGGCTAGTAGGTTTATTTGGTCGACGGTGGCAGATGTCCAGATTAAACCAGCTAATATGTTGGAGACGGTATTAATCATGCTGATTGAGGGGCGAGAAGAGAAGAACGCAGAGTCGGCGATTAATTGCTGGTAGTCGAATTCGATATTCGATTCGGTCAAATTGGAGGTGATTGTGTTGACGATTAAGTTAGACATTTTTGTTACCCTTTAATTGTTTTGATAGTCTTATTATATCTGATCCCCGAGGGGGCAACTGTGATTTAGATCACAACCAGGAGAATTTGTTTAACCCAGCGCAGTGAAGGCTACCCATAAGAGCAGTTGTCCTCTTCAATTACTGTAAATTCCTGAATAAGAGCACGCTTCAAGCATGCGACCAATAACCTCACCTTCCTCACGGTTATTTAGGGGAACTCTAATAGAGCCGTTAATGTTGAGAGAGTTATTTAATTCGTCGATGTAGTCGTAAGTCATAGTTTGTTACCTTTGTTTTGTTTTGTTTTGTTTTGTTTTGTTTTGTTTTGTTTTGTTTTGTTTTCATATCCCTATTATAACAGGGGGCGGGAGCCCCCGCTGTGATCTAGGTCACAACCCTATATTATGCAGGAGCCCCATAAGAGTAGTTGTCCGCTACAGTTAGTATAGATCTCTAGGTCGAAATCTAAATAGGGATAACGGCGAAGCTGGGCTATAATTTCCTCACCCTGTTGGCGATTATCGAGGGCAACGCGGATGTCGCGATTGTGAAGTAGATTGTTGATAATGTTGGCGATTTGCTCAGTCATAATTTGTTACCTCGTTTGTTGTTATATCCTTATTGTAGCCCCGCTGTTAGGCAGTGGGTGTGATCGCGATCACATTACCCTAAATAATTATCATCTAATATGTTAGCACGATATTGCTGGGCTTCTTCGAGCGTGAGAAATGCGTTAACGAAATGACAGTTTTGATAAACCTCGTAGATTTGCTGGGGAGTCATAGGATGGATAATAGTGATATCGTGGATTGTGTCTTGATTGGTGTGTTCGATAACTTGTTGAGTGTTCATAATGAAATCCTGACTTATGTTGACTTATGTTTTAATTATAACCAAGGGCTAGGAGCCCCGCTGTGATCACGATCACACTAGTTCAAATTCATTTTTGATGTTAGAGACAAAGTATCTACCAGCGCATTCAGCAGCGATAAATTCCTCAACTGTGTCGAACCCGACGTCACTGTAGCAGTACAATCTACCAGAAGTGAAAGTGACATAAAGCTCAAGCTCAGATTCTACATACATGATGGAAGAGATAGTGGAGGAGTTGAAGAATTCGTAATTAAACATGATTGTTACCTTTGATAGTGTTTTTCTTTTCTTTTCTTATACCCCCATTATACTAAGGCTGGGGGCGGCCCGCTGTGATCTGGATCACTGATTGGAAAAATTATTTAAAGCTCGATTATAAGCTTTTAAAATCTCGACTTCAGTAGATAAGCGCTCGTTTAGAGACAACGACTGATCTGCACGGCATCTATTTAATAGCGCTTGACGAGTGTCCCATGCTAGCTGGTTTCTATAAAGTCTTTCTGAGTGAGAGCGTAATTCGGCGATTAATTGAGTGTTATTCATAGCTATACCTCCTATAGGCAATTTTCTGGGAAACCTTGACCGTGATCACTACTTGCGATCCTGGATTGTTTGATGCGAGCGATTGTGGCTAGAGTTCTGGTGTCTTGAGTAGCGATACACTCACGCTCTATGTCCAGTAGCTCTCGGTTGCTACAACCGTTTAGAAATTGAAATGGTAGTGGTTCGTGATACATGGTGATTACCTTCTCTATGGTAGCCCCACTGCCCAGCAGTAGGTGTGACCTAGATCACAAATGGCTAACCGCGTTTTCCATGCGGGAGATTTTACCCAAGAATTCGATGACAGAAATACAAAGCCTTTCCCATACCATACTGGAAGCGATCCTGTCAAGGTGTCCGATTGTTTCATCATAGTTTCTGATGACTTCGTGTTTGAATTTGCCGTTGACTGTTGCCATTGACCACTCAGTGGACTCCCAGCGCTCATATAACGAACGATAATCATAACCGTGATTGATTTGCTTGTTGAGTAGTTTGATAGCTCTCACGGCAGCCTGGGCACTAGCCTGACGAGATTTATTCATCATGTGGACTTTTCCTTGGGGGATGTTGTCTATTTCGAATTTGGGGAATTGCATGATTGTTACCTTTGTTTGTTATATCCCTATTATAGCAAGGAGCGGAAGCCCCCACTGTGACCTAGATCACGTACATGGAGAAATAATATCCAAGATCTAGTGCGCGATCGCAGAGAAGGTTGGCATAGGCGGCGTTGGCTGTAGTGATCATCCAAGTACCTTGTGGGTGGAGGATTTTTACTGTGTAAGACATGATGGAAACTCCTTTTCTTTGTTATATCTCTATTATATTAAGGGGCGGGAGGCCCCGCTGTGATCTAGATCACCAGTGGGCACAAGAAAACCCACGACTTGCGATCGCGGGTACGAGGTAACAATAATTTTAAACTCTTTCTGCTAACCTGCTAATATAATTGTTGAAATAAGCACCAGCAGATTCGGCGGCAATGAATTCATCCCAGCAATTTGGGTGTAACCGATATTGGTAGCTATTGTCACGAATCCAGATAGTAGCGATTTGGTTTTCGCGATCGTAGCGAGCGGCGGTTAGGAAGGATGATTGAAAATAATGTTGATTACAATTGCGAACAAGCCCAGATAAAGAATCGGTATCAACGCGTAAAAAATCATAAAAACCTCTAATGTTATCGTTGTAGAATCTACCAGAACTATCACTAAGTCTCATTCTCTCAAAGACTGTAGGACTGACGTCATAGTAGATATAGCTGTAACCGTTGCGGAAGTTGATGATTAAGTCACTTGCGGTATAAGCAATGCTGGAAATGACGGAAGAGTTAGTATGTGCGAATTGGAATGTCATGTAGAATCCTAGCTTTGTGCGGACAGCCAACCGATTGTGTTTTCTATGTGCCTATTGTAGCAAAGTTCGACTTGGGTGTCAAGAGAATAAGCCAAGAATGTATTGGGGATCAGGGTTGCGATCGTTTGCGTTGATCACGAACCAGTGACGACTAGAGACACTTGCGGAATCCTGTACCTGATATTGTTCCTGAATAGTCCTAGCGGCGTCGTATGCCTCTTGAATTGTCTCGTAGGGAGCGGGAAGTCTTAAGTAGAGTTGACTTCCATCAGTACGGCAAATTTTAGTTTCTAATTGATAAATCATTTTATTACCTCTACTAAAATGTGATTGTTGATGATACTTACGAGACTTCCGTTGGCAGCACGGAATTGCTCGTCTCCTCTAATGCCATCGGGGACAAAATTGAGGGGGATAGAGATGAATTGTTTGAAAACTTTGATCTCACTGTTGCGATACTTGCGAGCGTTTTTGATAACTCGTTTGATAAATAGTCCTTTGTCTAACATGTTGTTTTCCTCGTTTTGTTTCTTTATTATAACGCGGGGGGATGATCCCCGCAAGCCTCTATTTAAATTGATATTACTTCGTTCCTAAATTCACTTACGTATTTTTGACGAGCTTGAGCGATCGCAGCACGTAATTGGTTGACTTCGGCTTGAACTTGACTTAAGGGAGTATCACCAAGTTTAGCCCAGCGATAACGAAACTCTTCATCGATAGGACAATCGTCAATGTCTGATCCCCAAACCAAAGTTACAACTTGCCCTAATATCTCATACCCAAACCAGTCAACGTCAAACTCATCGACTAAGTGGAGAATAGCAGTGGAGATGCCTAGACGGCCTTTGACAATTATAAAATCATTCATGTTTTTAAGTTACCTTTTTTGTTTGTTACTTCTTTATTATAGCAAGGGATTTAACCCTTGCCTGTGATCTGGATCACCGATTCCATTTTTTATATAAGCGACTTACTTGAGATATACTTATGGGATAATCTTGAGCGATAACAGTAAATGTTTCTCCTTGGTTCTTGCGATAACATATTGTTTTCCGTATTTTCCGTATAAGTTCCCGCTACGATCAACACTCCATAGCGGATAACCAGGTACTTTAACCTTTAACCTTTAACATTTGATTTATTTATTCCGTGGGCTTCTATAACTACTGAGGTTAGACGGTTAGATGTACCAGCGCATAGTCCGCAGCGAGAACAGTCGGTTTTTATACCTCCTTGACATGCGACTTCATTTGTGTTAACCATAACTCCTACAGCCGCCACTCGGAAAGTCCCCCAACCTAGGCGATCACTTGCGTATAAATACTCCTCAGTATTATCCACAGAAGCTTGGAAGAATTCACGGTATTCTTGGAACTTGGGTAAGTACCATTGATGAGTATAGCCAGTGTGACCTTGGGAGATTCCACTTAAGTGATCAACTATGTTGAGAGGAATGTTGACTGGATCCCCATAAGCCCCCCAGCGAATTTTACGGTTGACAAATAGGCTGTCATGCTCTACAGGATTATAGTGGGGGTAATTACCTTTTTGGTAACTCCTCCAGACACTGCTAGGTCCCATGATGTTGACGTAACAAGTACGTTTGCCAGTCTCGGGGTTTTTACGGTGTGGACAACTCCCACAGATAGCCTGATCCTCACCATCAAGCCCAAGCGCTGGATGAATGTCTCTCAGTAAAATCCACACTTGGATCATGTCTCCTGTTTTGAGATTCGCAGTTGACTTACGAAGTCCTGTAGCGATCACTACGATAGGGGTTGCGGGGTCGAGTGCGGATCTTCCTTCAAATAAAATAATGCCGTTCATTGTTTGTTACCTCTTTCGTTTTCATATCTCTATTATACTGCGGGGATTTGCACCCCGCTGTGATTTGGATCACTTATCCCTAATTAATTTTCCATCCTCAGAAAACATGTCATATTCAAAGGCTGAATTAGGACTATAATATCCGATGAAAAACATACTAGCTAAAACTGCACCAATAACCATCCAAGTGAATGGGGCAAGTCCTTCCTCGGGATCACTCGGCGATCGCGACTGATTGCGATCGTGTCTCTCTAAACTATCTCTTAATAGCGCTCTTTGTCTGCGCTCTTCCTCAGTCCAAATATAATGGTCAAACATAGTTGTTACCTTTGTTTTGTTTTGTTTTGTTTGTTATAGCCCCACCGTTGAGCGATGGGTGTGATCTGGATCATAGTTTTCGTTTAGTCCGGAAATATTTAGATCATCATAATTTGTCACGATGCGATCGCGGAAATTTCTTAACCGATTGTGACTTATGTTCCCGCCAAACTCTCTTAGTTCTTCCATAGCTGCGATCTCCATAACTATTGTCGGGCGGTGGCGGGGATTGCGAAATCCGCAGTGTGTCATGTCTAAAGTAATGTTTCTTCTAGTGTGACTCATGTTTATTACCTCGGTTGTCTATTCTCTTATTATACACGAGGGGGCGACCCCCCGCTGTGATCTAGATCACTTGATGATGTAAATGCCATCACAATAATCGTCGTCCTCAATGCACTCCCAGAGCGCATCAAAGCTAGAAAACTGTTTATAGTTACGGGTTTCTACATCATACCAAAAAACACTTTGACTAAACCATAGATCTAAATAGTTTTTTTTTTTTTTTTTAGTTTTGTAGTTGTTGTAATTTAACTCTTTATACATGGTAGTTACCTTTTTTGTTCGCTATGCTTTTATTATGGCAAATATGGAAGGTGCGGTCTGTGATCGCGATCACTTGTCAACTGTGTTTGTGATCACCCCCTAATTAACTGGTTTACTAACTACCCCCTAGGTTGGGCTGGTTTGTATATCCACCCACATTAAGTGTTTACCCTGCTCTTAACCGCTTAATCTGAGCGGATCAACCGGAGTCTTTTTTGGATCAACCTTTATAGCCTAGCAAAGTCGGCGATCAACTAAAAGTTGCCGAGGATCAACCCTAACTTGTTGGGGATCAACGGTTTTTCAAAAAAATCCGAAAATCGATCGCTTCCGTTCGCTTCGTCGTTTCCATCTATAAAAAATGTCAAAATCGATCGCTTCCGATCAAACTGTTCAATTCGGGCGGTAGGTTAAGATCGCCTCGGGGATCAACCCTTATGCATACCATCGCTATGACTATGCCGTTGACCATAAGTAATAGGGCGAAGATAATCTCGCCCCATGTTAACCCTATAAAAAATGTCAAAATCGATCGCTTCCGTTAACTATGCGGGAGTTTTTGCCGAACTGTGCTGTCTTTACATGCTTTCAATATCTTTAGGGCGAATTCCAATTGGTCGCTGGCATCCAAAGCATTGAAACCGTCAACTAATTTCTCAACGGGCGTCTTAGGTTCGACATACTGTTTGATATAAAAGTATCCATCCTCGTTCTTCCCTAACGCTACGAATATCCAGCCATCATTTAATCTTAGTGTGAAGCGATCGCCTAACTCAACGCCCTCTTTGCCCGCTTCATATATATAAGTATCATTCAGAAAATATAAGTCATCTGGACCAGTAAAGATCTCCTTTTTCTCAAAGTCCATTTTAAGTGTTTTATACATAAACTCTCTATATGAGTGGTTTCCAAATCGAAGGGGCGATCGTCAACCTTTATTTAACTGGTCGCCCTGCCCCTGTGTCGTATATTACTATTATAGATCAACTCTTTGGGGTTGTCAACCCGTTTTCTCAAAAAATCTGAAAAGCGATCGCTTCCGTTATTCTGGCGGTTTTTTGTTTTCTGAAAAAATGCCAAAATCGATCGCTTCGGGGCTTTCCGCATATAAATCAAGAAAACTGTCCAAAATATAGCGCACCAGTGTGCTCGCATTAGTCCCATTCTCCTTTGCGATCTCTGCCATGCTAGTAATATGATCAGGGCGCACTCGCCATCCGTATGTGGTATACTTGCCTCCGCCTTCATACTTCTTAAGGTTGCTTTTTCGTCTATTCTTAGCCATTTTTCGTCTGACCTATCAAAGTAAATTAAAGGGTGGGTTTTTAGAGTTTCTTTAAACAGAAATTAAAACCTTTTATCGGGGATTAGTAGCTAAATTATGCTCTTAGCGAGCCCCTAGTGCCCCTAGAAGGGACGAAAAGGATGAGCTTGGTGTGTTTAGATATATCCTAAGTGGGACGGTGAATTAGCCCCTTATTGTGCCGCTCTGTGAGTTTCCAAAAAACCACTGAGATCATCAGTGAGAATGTTCTCCTTTGGGGGATGATGATAGATGATGAATATCTTACCTCGGTGGTGTCCCTCTCCATCAGCTATGGTCATGACTTGGGCAATGCGCCCGTCGTCGTCAGCCCATAAACTCATAGGTTGAATTTTTGTAAGTAAGTTCCCCGCCTTCATCAATATGCTCCCTCACTGCTACTATACTATAAACTTTACGTATCGGTATGGATACCGAACAGCCATCTTCATCCGATAGGATGATTGAATTCGTCCCAGGGATTATCTGAAATTCGTCCCATATCGATGGTGCTTTGTCCATCCGTCCCACTAAGCGCACGGAGTATTGGAGCTTTGGCATATTCTATTCCTCTCTCGGTTATGTGAAAATGTATGTAACTGACGATCATTGCCATCGCCCCGAGACAATCAGATATTGCCACGGTCTGTGTGGCTACTCTCCATCTGTCCCTTATCGTTTGTAATGCTATTTTCATGACTTGGGGATTGTCCCCTAACATTAATTCTAACATTATCATATAACCTAGACCAGGCTGGAGCTGAGTGTTATACCCCATCGATCCGAGCTGGGTCAAAAGTCGCGTTGCCTGTTGAACAACGACTGAGTCATCTCCTGCATCCAGGATCTCGTCGATGAGATAGTTGGCACATTCAGTTGGGTCAAGATGTTGTAACCCTAAAAATAGTTGGGCTACTTCATCTGGAACTTTGGCATCGAAGGGCTTCAAATATAGCATTTAGTTACTCTCCTTGTTCTTCTAGGATCATAGCACGTTCTTTCTGCTTTGTCAACCTTTCTCTTCGAGCAGCTTTGATCTCTAACGATGGTTGGGTTGTGACATAAGCTGGGGGTGGTTCGGATGGTGGTAGCGCATACTCGGAAAGTTTCTCATCGTCCAAGGTGACAAAATGCGGTACTCCTCCTGGACCTGGTTCTGCTTTGATTACTCCCTCTTTCTCCAGCTTCGCTAACATGTCATGGATTTCTATACGATTTCTAAAACAATACTGGCGCAATGCTAACGGTGTCCCCACCCATCCCCACCATTCAATTAAATCTGGCCAGAATATTTCCATATATTCTAGTCTTAAGGGTTTTAGTTCAGGTACATCTCCCATCGCAAATGCTAACTTCGCTGGATATACTGGATCAGGTAACATTATCTCTTCGAGTCGAGCCTTTTTCTCCAAAAGATTAGGGTAGGTTTTTGTCTCCTTTATCATCGGATATGCTTCGTCGATCAAATCGATAAACATTATTGTTCTAACATACGAAAATTGTTGTTCTGTCAATCTATATTGTGACGGTATTTTATTCTCATGGATCTTGCGAATTATCGCTACGCGAGAGTCGATTATTTTACGACATTCTTGCAGCGGTGTGTCAGGTCTCACATCTTGGTTCGCCACATGATCTGACATCATGTCCAAAATGCTTTGCATTTGCTCCTGTGTGTATCCTGACTTTACCATCTCGGTAACTAACGGATTTAAAGAACTTGTTACATTTTTATTCCCTTCGACAAAATCTCCCTCATCTTTCGTATAACACCATTTTCTAACAGTCTTTTTTTCTTCCCCATCGTATACTGGTTTCGATGCCCATCCGTCCTCTTTCAATAATTTCTTGACTTCGTTGGACTTCATGTGACCATACATCGCTAAAACATCCTCTGTTTTAACTTGATCTCCCAATTCGTTCCTAATTGATTGCGTATCAAATAATGCTGGCATAATAATTTCCCTCTTATGAATCTTACATTATTTAATAAACTTAAAGTAAGAAATAAATTGAGCTAGATCATCGGGTTGTGACACTTTTTTAATTGGCACATCCAAATTAACGATTTGGAGCATAGCGACAAAAGGTGGGAAATTATATGTCACAGTGAGTAACGTAAGGCGGTGTTTTGACCATCGCCAAAAACTTTACACAATCTTCACAAAGGGGTGGGCGGTATACATAGCAATAGGTTTGCATTTTCTTTATCGCCCGCAGGGCACTAAAACTTATGGATTTCCCCCTCTATTGTTTATTAAAAAGAAAGATGTTTGACAGACATCAGCTTTGCCGACCAAAAAAATAAGAAAATTAACTTACGTAAATCTCTCCCAACGTAAGGGGATGTGAGGTAAAAAAAGACAACCTCCGAGGAGATTGCCAGAGAATTATTTAGTTTTGAGAGGACAGTTGGCGTCGATGTATTTTTGTTGAACACCGAGAAGTATTTTTAGCCGTTCATTTTCCGCTTGGAGTTCGACACAATCAAGGAAAGAGACGGAAAGTTTGTCCTTTAAGGTATCAGCGTCGTTATTTTGGATAGAAGCTACATAAAGTTTCATGGCTTCTTGAAATTGACGGGGGAGGGCGAGGAAACGCTGCTTAAACAGATCTTGATTCACAGAGAACAGTACCTCCTACTTGAGCAGCCCACATACGGGCTTGGATAATACGGGGGGTTTTGATGGCAGATTTGGGATGATAAACCCAAGTCGGCTCAAAGCGTTCAAAGGTTAGAAATTGGCTCCCCCGTTGAACATAATAAAGATGGTCAGTCAGATGGTCTCTTTGCGGCATTGATAGCGGCTCCTGCGGATTCAATAAAATCATGTTTGGCGATCGCACCAATAGCACCTTCGAGAATCAAAGTGCGTTTAGCATAATGTTTGGCGAAAGAAATGATGGCATCCCGACCAGCGGGGGAAGAAGGAACAGCATCAATAGCGTCACAAATTTTACGGAACTCAAGAGATTTCTCAAGCGTTAATTCCATCGTCAGATTGGGTAGAGTCATAAGGTTTAGTAGTTTTATTTTTTAAGTGGTCAGCGAAATAGCGAACTAAATACCCATAGTATTTAGAGTAAAGCATAGAGTCATAGACAAGTTGACAGTGGTCAGCTAGTACATCGAGAACCCAGAAGTCTTCATCGGATAAACCTGCCTGGTCAATAACATC
>JAAUYB010228449.1_pt1 | contig 15726 bp, 18 predicted proteins | sample 7278071 | NCBI WGS metagenome assembly JAAUYB01 (sample SAMN14350121, study PRJNA611818) | marine sediment metagenome | isolation source: surface marine sediment (1.8m) | place: French Polynesia: Moorea | collected 2018-08
CCCGGCTAAAATTTCCCAGATCCCCCCCCCAAATGGCCGACCCCTCGCCCACCTATGGAGGGAATGAGGGCGCAATTCTTCTTATCCAGCTTTACGTGACTTACTGGTGTATCGAATCCTTTTTCCATTGTTGATGGCGGAAAGTCAAGATATACGTGATCTCCAACTTGGAGCAGTTTTGTATTCTTTTCATACGCCTTTTGATTTTCCATTTGTTTTTCGAAAGACGTTTCAGTTGGAAATCCAATAGCTTGATCTATTTTCGGATCATCCGTACTTGATCTTATGTCATTGGGTTTCAAATATCCGATAGCGGAATTTGGTGTTTCATTAATTGCTTTTACTGTTGCAGTTAAATACTTAGGCCAATTATGTGTTAGCAGTGTGCGACAAAGTCGATACAGTCGTCTTTTCACCATCTAGAAAATGTGCAACAGTTTGCAACGAGTAGCAATATAGACAAAAAATGTCTTACCTGAATCGCATGTTCAGCAAATGCCGCTTTATTTCTCCCTACCTTTATCTTAAAAAAAATTTGCTGCTCTTTAAAAAAACTTCGGTTACCCATAAACTCAGACCCACGATCGGTCTCAATCTTTTCAGGCCGAAGTCCAGCTTCCTTAAAAATGGCTCTAAATGCCTGTCTGACTTCCTTGGCAGTTTTTGTCTTCAATTTGTGGCAAAAAATGCGCCGAGAAAAAAGATCAACGCAGCAGAGGAAGCTTCGAAAATTGTCAAACTCATTCATTTCTGCAATATCAGATTGCCAGAGAACACCAGTGCCATGAATAACTAATTTCCTTCGTGGAATTTCCTTTTGTTTTCTTTTTGTTTCAAGAATAAAATCTTGATCATCTTGCATAATTTGAAAGAGCTTACTTCGTGATATAAAAATATTTTTGTTTAAAGCAAGAGCAGTACGAAAGTTACTCAAACCCGAAAATGCACCAGGGAATCCAGGCTGGCGCCATAAATCTTTTATATGCTTTTTTTGCCTGTCGGGTATTTCTTCTCTTCGCGCCATAGGGTGCTGACAGATAGGGGTGATGAATGGAGGAAGAAGGAGAGAAAATTTATCGCACCAACTCTGACGAGATCGCTTTTTCCTATGCTGCTGCTGCTGTATGTGCTGCTGTTGCCGTTTCCAGTCTCTCGCCTTGTCCCTTGCCGACTTTCCTTTTCGTTTTTATAATGCTCGGTTCAGGGCTAAATAAAAAGTGGATGTGCCGATCACAGATTTTTTCCATAGTAAAAATATTTGCATGTCGCTCTTTTTATAGGTTGGTCACGCATAAAAGAGAGAAAAAAAATAAATAAACATAGTCAGTGCATAGAATACGAAATAAACATCGCCAGTAAACGAAAGATTAAAAATATGGCGAAATTTCTTTCCCATCTTGCTGCAACTGTGCGGCAATGCCAAAATGCAGTGATTCATTGCCAATATGCCTACCTAAGGAAAGGACATGGAGTACTCAACTACAGCGAGGAAACATGGGAGAGCTACGGCAACAGGAAGAGCAACAACAGCAACAAGTGCGCCTCCTCCTCGAATAACAAGTGCAACCGGGGGGGCAACAGCAGCAGGAACTACAACAACGGCAGGAGCAAGAACATCAGCAGCAACAGCAACAAGAGGTGGGGGAAGTGGAAAGAGTGTGTCTTCTGCCCCCGAAAAAGGCGAAAGAGGAAAAAGAGGAAAAAGGCGAAGGAAAAGAAGAACGGGCGCAGAAAGAAAAGGAGGAAACGAGGAGGAAAGAAAAAGCGACAAAGGTTCAGTGGCAGTGGCAGTAGCGAAGACGAGGAGGAGGAGAACAGGAGCAACAAGAACAGCAGCATCAGCATCAGAACCAGCAGCAGGGACACGCACACCAGCTCCAACAACAAGAACAACAACTACAGCAGCAACAGCATCAGAACCAGCAGCAGGCACACGCACACCAGCTCCAACAACAAGAACAACATCTACAGCAGCAACAGCAGCAGCAGCAGAAGTAGAAGTTTGGCCTTCCTCTACGGCATCTACAGCAGCAGCAACATCCTGTTTGCGCAGGCTGAGAGAGAGGTATCCTTCTTTTTTAAATTTACTGATTATTTTTTGGCGTTAATTTTTTTCTTTTAGTGTTTCGCAACTAATTCCTAGGCAACCAGAGATGTTGGTGCCTGCCGTATTTACAACTTTGATGTTTGGCCACCTGCTCTCCTAGAAACGCGAATGCAACAACCCTGCCCTATTTACACGTAAAATAAATAAAATAAAATAAGAGAGACAAATAGTAAACCCAAAAACTACTTATAATTGTAGATGCTACGAGGACGATGTCGCCGTGCCATTGGGCGAAGAAGACACGGGAGGAGGGCGAAGGGACAAGACAGGGGTGGGAGCTATCCTACTGGAAAGTACAGGTACGTAAAACATTTAAAACACATCAAATTAAAAAAATCAAATAAAAAATATTTAATATTTTTTATAGACGACGACTCTAACGGCGGCGCCTTTAGCGAACCTTCAAACAACACCGGGAACACAGGGTGGATTCTGGGACTCTCTATCGTCGCAATTGTCGTGGTTGGGCTGGTTCGTATTTTATTTCAGATATTTATTCTTGAAGCTTGAAGCTATTATTATTTATTTTCCAGGGGTTAGTTGTTTTCCTCATTTGGAGAAGTGGTCGCCGAACACGTCGTGCAAGGCGAGCTCAAAACGTAGAGAGTGGGATGCGACGAGATTCTGATGGGGGCGGAAGCCAGCATGCAGCTCCAGATAGCACTACGTATGAAAATAGGGAATTTATAAAAAAATATTATACATTTTTAATATTACAGAGATGAAGACTACCTCAGTCGCTACAATGACATTGCCGCAAGGATTGCTTCGGCGAAAGACGCAAGAAGGAGGCGAGATGCTGCAGCAGCGGAGAAAGAGAAGACAAAACAGAAAAGAAAAAAAGGAGGAAATGGAGCAGAAGGCAAGAAGAAAGGATCGAAAGGCAAAGGACCAGGAAAAGGAGGAGGAGGAGGGAAAGGAAGCGGAGGAACCAAGACTCCCACGAGAGCAACAGCAACAGCCCGAAGTTCTGATGATTCAGGTATATTATTGACGCATTTATACACATTTATTTTAATTATTAATTATTTTTTTCCAATTTTTAGATATCTCTGCGATAATCATGCCTGCCCGTCTTGCCCGGCTTGAAGCCCGATTTTTAAATCCTCGCCAATTGCCTGCGCCACCCCCTCGTCTGCCACCCCGTCGCATTCCACCAGCCGTTCCGTCCCGCCCTTCGTCACGTGCTGCTTCTCGTCCGTCCTCTCGGCCGTCGTCGCCTTCTTCTGTCTTTCTCCCAAACGAGATTATGTCCGCCTCCTCTGCCCCTGACCTCACCGGAGAACATACATCTGAGAAGAATTTCCATAGAGCATTGGCAATTTCAAACGCCTTTCGCAGTGGCGGGCTCCTGCCAAACTCCCACCGTTCCTTCCGCAGTGCTCTACTTAGCTCCAAATCCAGCTGGCAAATTAATTTTGCTACCTCCGACGAATCATCAGAACACGAAGATTACTACTTCGAGCCAACAGCAGCAGCAGCAAACCGGCGCAAGGAGAAAGAAAACAATAGGTAGGCGTAAAAAAGGCTTTTTTTCCATAGCAGACAGATCAGGGAGAGGAAACCGTTCTTTTTTTCGTGGTTATTGTGGGAGGGAGTCGCATGCAATTTGTTGATTTTTAGTATCAAATTTTCGAATCTGCAATGGCAATTTTGCAAAAAAAAGGCAACTAGCAATTGGCGAAAAAGATAAATAAATATTGCTGCAATTTCACAAAAAGTAAGTACCCTGGCAATTTCCAATTTTGCAATTTTTTAAAGACTCACGTCAGCTACTGCTATCTAAACCAGACTTATTTTTTATTAATTTCTTTTTCTTCTTGCCTTAGCACTATATTGTTTTTACCATTCTCTTTTGCAGTCAAACGCTTCGTGCCGGAATAGGGCTTGACGAAGTGCACAGAAGAGTTCGCAATCAATTAAGCAGCGTCGCCGATGTTGCCCTAGAAGTGGCTTTTGACAAGTACATGGAAGAGGAGACTATTCAGGTAGTTTTGCCTTTTTATTTTTAAAATATATATAATAATATATCTTGATATATCTTGCTTATTTGCAGGCTCCAGTTCAAACCTTTCCTATTGTTGCTGCTCCTCCGCCGTCACCCACAACTTCTCCAACTCTCACCACCACAGCCACAGCAACCACTGCGTTTCCTTCCATTCTTGGCGCTAGGAAGAAGGAATACCATGGCTTTCGTGGGAAAAGTACAGAAATGGGCTTGCCAAAAAAAGATGGAGGAAGAGGAAAAGAAAAGGCGAAAAGTAGCGAGGAGAAGAAGGCAGAAGAGAATTCGTGTTCGGAACAGAACAAGGAGAACAAAGGAAAAGAGAAGGAAAAGTCGCACGTTCAGAACAAGGAGGACAAAAAGGTACAAAACAAGGATAAACAGGAGTTGGAGGAAGAGGCTGAAGAGGATACTGAGGAAGACGAGGGCGAGGAAGAGCAGAACACTGAGAACGAAGAAGAGGAAGAGGAGAAAAGCAAGCTTAAGGGAAAGAGCAAAGGAAAGAGGCGAAGCTCAAAAAGTCCCCTTGAGTTTCTCGTAAAGCGGCGAAAATTTATCGGCGCTAGCCCTTTAACTGCTGCTGCTGCTGCTGCTGCTCTTATTCAACACACCTCAGGACAAATCTCTAAGGCTTTAACGCCAAAGTTGCAAAAAGCAAAGCAGAGGGAAGAGAAGGAAGAGGAAAAGAGTCGCAGGAAGAAAAAGGAGAAAGAAAAGAAAGGAGAGAAAAGTGACCAAGAGCCCGCAACCCAAAATAAAAAATTATCGGCAGTAGAAGAGGAGCAGGAAAACGAAGTCATTCCAGAGGCCATAGTAACACGCTCACGTACGTAAAGATTAAACAAGAGAATTATTATTAATTATTTTATATTTTTCATACCAATTTATTTCAGGATCAGGCATCTTAAAGAAGAAGACGAGGGACAATTGTTGCTAATAGCCCCAAGGCTTTGTCACGAGATTGTCAGACTCTATCTCTACTTTTCGTTCACAATTAAACTTTACATTGTTCAGTGTTACAGCGTGAATAGAGGGTAAACGTACGCCAATCTCTTTTTGATATACTTTACGAATTTGGGTTAGTTTTGGGTATTTTTTCTTTTCCTTCGCAACCTCGGTTAATTCGTCCTGGACAATTTTTGATTCTAGATTCATTCCACATACCTTGACAATCGATTGGGAACCTTTTTCATTTTCATACACTATTGAAAAGTTTTTTCGGCCGTACGCTTGGAAACTTGTTATGTTTGCAGTTTCACCTAATTCATGCTTAAAGTCTCCAAATGCTAAACTATATTGTAAGGGTACGGACATTTCTTTAGGCCCTGCAAACAAAATACTGTCAGTGTCGCAATAAAAAGGAGAGAAATTCTCCTTTGCTAATAATAAAATTTTTTTATGAAGAAAAATTCGGGCTCTTGCAGTGATAAACGCTAGAATAGTGGGGTTTTTTCTACGATTTTTTGACCTGTAATTTGTACGAAACTGGACCTGACAAATATGATCGCTAATATCGTTAAAATCGATAATTTCCTTGTTTGCTGCTAATAAGCGGTCAATATCTTCTGAGTTTCTTACAAACTTTGAGCTTATTTCAGGATCTTTCTGGTTAAATTTTCCTAGCGCGCTGTTTAGGAGGAGCTTTACATGCTCTCGTACTTGTTTGTTTTCTTGAAAATCTGAAGAAGCTAATTCTAAAGGGGTATTTGTAAATTCCATGACACGATTTATATTTTGTACGTATTTCTCTAGTTTTCCTCCCCTTAGATATTCTGGTAGCGGAGATGCCTAGAACCGAAATACTTACATACCGAATCAAAACACACTGGAAGAAAAAACATGCAATAGTTACCTTAATCTTGAGATACGCAAGAGTTTTAATGTAGCTTTCAAAAAGTTTCGTTTTCTCTGAGTAATGGTGAATTTCAAAGAAAGAAAGAATTTTATATCCTTTTTCTCGTGCATAGTTAAGTTCCTCTGTGGTATAAATGGCATTCCATGCTCGTTCACTGAAAGAGAAAATCCGGATTCCGTAAACTAGCTTGTCTTCCGCTCATTTCACAGACGCTTCAAACTATCTAGGCCTGGGCCATACGTGGGCATGAGGTTGGCGGCCAGGCGGATGAGCGGCCATTGGCCAGGGGGGAAGTGGTTTTTCACTCCTCAGGGCGGAAGAATAAAATTTTGGCAGAGGGGGGGGGAGGGGGATAGGCGGGGGTGGGATGGGACTAAGGTAAAAATTTCTTCTGGCCGCCTTTGGCGGCCAAAAATTTGCCACTTTTTGCTTGAGCAAAATTCCACATTTTTGCGAGTTCTTAAACAAAATTCAATTTTTCTGGCCGCCAACCAGGCGGCTGCCCTCGGGGGGGGTGCGAGGGGATTTCCCCTCCCTCGCGCACGCGCTTACGTACGCCCGAAGTGGGTGCGGTAGAGCGAAGTAGGAGAAAGGTAGGTTCAAAATATTCCCAAAAAACCCATTTTAGCAAAATTATTCTTTTCTAGATGGTGAAAACTTGGTGGGCCTAATAAGCTTACCTGTCAGTATGCACACATTTTCCGCCATAATGTTCATCAGCACATAATTTACATAAAGGTACAGACACTTTTTTTGAAACTGGGCTTCTGTACATTAAAATAGGATAAAGAATGTGTTTGGGTGGTAAGACACAGACGAATGCAAGCCCGAAAAAGTAGATTTTGTGACCTTTGATTTCGACAGCAAATTGCTTTGTTTCAGAGTCAAAAAACGCATTTTTTAGAATATCTGTGTAAACCTGTAGGAAAAAACCAACTAAAAAGTCTAGTCCAAATACTATGTCTTACCTTGAAATCTCCGACGGGTAAGAATCCCATTGCATGAAAAGGGTAAGAACTATTAATATCGCCGTATTGGAATTTCTCAAATTTATTAATAAGCCAACGGCAAGCAAAGGTCTCATTAAGGCCGCCACGTACCGCCATTTCAGGATCAAGTCTATGCAAAGGAGGTTCAATAAAAAGTTTGAGAAATTCTTTAATGGTTTTGTCTGTTTGTTTTCGTTCTCGCCACTGGCATTCCCAAACCGTTTCTGTTTCTAAAACCTCAGCAGGATGATTTTTTTTCAATGATGTAATTTTTTCAACGTGAGTTTTGTATGCTTCCTTTAAGTCAACACGGAAATAGTTTTTCGTTGTTGTACTTTTTCGCTTGAATTTACAGTCTGCCAACGGATGGCCATGAATAAGGCAGCCATTAAAGTAAAAGGCTGTTTTGGTTTCTTCACAAAAAGAATCTGGGAAAGATTCTTTGAAGGTTATTTGGCCATGTGGGGACCAAGCATCACGAAATGTCAAATGTGGAAATTTCCATCTTAAGTAGGCACAGAATTCAAGTTCTTGCTTTGAACTTGTCATTCGAATAGGTGGTCGAGCCATTTTAAGAGATGTAGGTCTAGTAAAGGTAAGCAGAAGGTGAAAGGCATACGTAGCACGAGTAAAAAAGGGTGGGTTGTACGGCATAAGAAAAGTTATTTCCTTCTTAGGACTCAAAATAGTGTTGAGTAATGTTTGTAATGCAAATGCGTCACTAATAAACTTTAAGTTTGTTCTTGAAATAACATGAAGTCTAAATTCACAAAATTGCTTGAGAGAATCCCGAAAATTCCAAGGTATTCTATGGTTAATCTTTTTAAAATAACTTTTTTTGTCTTTAATAACCTCTTCTGAATCTTCCGCACAAAAAAAATCCTCAAAATTTGGCGCTTTTCCTTCAAAGTCAAAATATTTCTTTTTGTTGAGGCGCTTTGGGAAAAAGCAAGGTTCAATACCCATTCTCTTTGCTTGGGATAAAACAGAATCATGAAAGTAGTTTAGAGAACTAATAAATCGTACACCAATTTGTGGTATCTCAATTAACCACAAACGGGAAGTTCCAACGACATTTGGCATAATTCCGTTTTCTAAGAGACATTTGGCAAGTTCCTCAAGTACTCGTCCACCTGTTTCATCATCATGTGATATAAATGTAATATTGAATAATTTTCTATCTAAAATATACGTGAAGAGTTGTTCTAGTGCACTCGAATTTTCTTTTTTAAAAATGCTTGAATTTAAGCGATTTTTTGGTGTCGTTTTAAAAAACGTTGGTTTATAGGGTGACATTGATAAACATTTTTTTGGCAAATATTGGACTTCTAAAACACACTCTTTCTCCTCAACAGAAGTGTCACTAAAAAAGGTAGCTTGATCAAAGGATTCGCGCTTTTTGTTTTCAAAAAGAATTGAGCAAATATTTGTATACGATACATTATTGTCGATACAAAAGGTACATGTTTCTTCTTGCAGAAAACAAGTGTTGCAATGAGTTCTAGTTGTACCTGTACATTGTAACTCAATAAAACCTAGTTTTGTTAGAAAGTGTGGCACTTTTGGAACTTGAAATTGACATTGGTGAAATTTTTCTTTTGTTGTACCGCAAAAATAGCACTGTTTTTTTCCACAAATGTGATTTTCACGTATCGACTTTACGTTTGGAAATTTGGTGGAACAAAACGTGTATTTTTCACAAGAGCGACAAGACCAACCAAATCTGCAGACTTTTTTAGAATGGTGTGTTTTGCATGACTCAGAAAAAAATCTTATATTACAAAGCTTGCAATATTGTCCCTCATTGGCCGTGAGACTTGCATCACAAAATAAATTGGGAACTTGTTTATGGACATAGGAAGTTCGTTTAAGAAATGGACGTTTACATGTAAAACAGGTAGGCACTTTAAGACATTTATGTTGTGTCCCACGTCCTCTAAAAAATCGTTGACAAAAGAAACAAAATATGCCATAGCAGTTAAAAAAGGTATTGAGATTAGTAATTACTTCGAAATTTGTTAGCTGGCCCGTCGCATCAAATTCGCCCAATAAAAAAAGTGGACGTCTACTGTCATCATATTCGAAGGGAAAAGAGTTGATAAATGTGCCAGTTTTTCTGTGAAAAACAAAAACTTGGACACAAAACTCATATGGGGCTGAATTAAAGACACTATGTGGTTGTCCTAAAAGAATGTCATACCATTTATCGAGACTTCCATCCGTTAGTTGTTGTAGAACTGCTAGTAATGGTGTAGCTTTTTCAAAAATAAATGTTTCCACCTCTTTACGGGTGGTAGGATCAGGGGAATTCCAATCTTCAAAAATTTTATACGTTGCGACATCAATCTGGTCAATCAGTAAACCATGGAAGAAGGCAAAAAGAATAGCTAGAAGTGCATTTGATAGTATGTGACTTTTGTTTTTAAAGCAGTAGGGTGGTACTTCACATGTCCAACGGCAGCGGATTTTTCGTATTCTTGATTCTGAAATTAAAACGTATATTTCAACTAGTGATATATCTTTTTTTGAAAAGTACGTCTTTTATTTTCCATGAGGTTTGAAGTATGTCTTCTACTTAGAATCTTTATTTGTATTTTGAAACTTTCATTTAATTTTAATGTTTGTTTTGATTTTAAGTAGTTGTATAACAATGCTAAGACCCAGTTTGCAATAATGTGGGAAGGTGCATTTAATGAGTAATTTCCCGTGTTAAGACCCCTCAAAATGTGTTTTTCAACTACTGTTAAATAAATTTGGTTTTGATTTACAGAAGAATTGTATGCTAATTTTAAACGATCCAAAATTTTAATGAGTGCTTTTTTAATAAGGTTTTGTAAATCTATTAAATAGGGAATAGGGCTTCCAGGCTTTTCCTTAATTGTCACATTAAATAAGTGGTCACTTAGACTATAGCGAGTTCTTCTTCTATGCGCAACAGCTTTTACATGGGCAATATATAAATTATTCCGAAAAACATCACTACCTCGTACAAATACCGCATGTGGTAATGCAAGTTCGTCTTCTCCATGTCCATTATCAATGCCTTCATCATTTGTATCTTCGCCACTCGCGCCGCCACCAATTAGATCAGTTCCAATTAGACTAGTTTCGTTCCCTGTCTCATCTTGTCTGTTGCTATTTGGAGTATCATCCTCAATGTCAAATTGATAGTCTCTCTCTTCATTTGCTAACTGACGTGGTCGTTTTGTCTCAGGCTCCGTAAGGGTTGTGTTGGAAATATCTAGCACGCTGCGAAGATGTGAATTTAAATCCGAAGACCTCCGTAAACTCATTTTGATAGGAGACGCCAGTTCAATCTACATTTCAAAAAGAAAGCTAGCAACAGCAGCTGTTGACGATCGATAAAATAAGGACCCTATTGGATTTTCAGCTGTTTGGTTTTAGGATAGGTTCGAAAGTCTTTGTCGAAGGGAAAGAGAAAGAGACCTTAGCTGGCGAAGGAAACAGCTACTGTGGCCTTCTCGTCTCTATGAAAAGGCTCTACTCTAGTACTGTGGTAAAACCTCTAGAGACATAGAGACATGGCGAAGAACAGACGCGGGGCGACAGATTAGGCATCTGTGTTAGGGTAGTATCCTCGTAAGAGGTGCAGAGAAGTGCAGAGTGGAGAAGAATGGAAAACGGAAAAAATGCGTTCCATACTTCTAAAAGGAACCATTGAAGAGACACTAACTTATCCAATGTCGCTAGTAGAAAACATTTTAGAAGGTGAGTGGCAACTAGCTCTTTCCACAATATCTTTCTTATATAATGAGAAAGACGAAGAAAATCCAAAAGAAATTCCACGGGAAGTGCTGAAAGTGACAGCAAACTATGTAATGGGTCAAGATGTTAATGAGTTTAAGGAGGTGACCTATAGTCCTCTTGTCCTTAGTACAGTACGATATGGTGCAGCTCATGGCTCAAAATCTACTATAGGTTTTAAAAACCAAAATTTTTTTCGCGTCAATAATCCTCAACAGGAACTTTCGATATCCCTAAAAACTATTGATACCGATATGATGACGGAAGGGTCTATAGTGTTTCTCCTTATTCTCCTGCGCCGAGTGAGATAAGTGATCAACTTGCCATAAAAATGAGTGGTGAAAAAAGTCATCCATTACTTCAAAAGCTTATGAAAAAGGAACATAAATTTTTATATCGACTATATAAAGAAACAAATGGACGTCGGAACAGAAAAACACTAGTTAATGCAACACCAGCACAGATCTGGCTTGTGGTAAGATTACTGTTTTGCATCGCAGTAGGGCATATTCCACTCACTTTTAAAAATTATCAAAGACTAGTCCAAAGCCGCCGACGCAACTCTTTGAAAAATCTGAAAAACAACATGCCCTTTCTTCAGTACGGAAAATCAAAACTAAAAAAACGTCAAAAATTCGTGATGCAATTTGCAGTGCTATACCATTATCTGTTCCATGACATCTTTGTTGAAAAGTGAAAAATAAGACAAAAAACTTTAAAATGTCGACAAAGGAGCAACCTCTGTATAAACATATTTTTATTGAATATGGCGAATATGAACGTCTACTAGAATTGAAGAAGAGAAATGAAGAACTAATCGAGAAAACGCGTACTTTAGAAAATCGGATCAAGAGTTTAGAGCAAGACCGTGTTGGACATGGCTTACAAGAAATCTTAGCAAAAGAAGCAAAAGAAAAAGTGAATCCACCACTTATTGGAACAGTTCCAAGTATTACTCTTCCGCCTAGTACTAGTACTGAGGCACTCTCCAGCGTCGCATACCCATGGTACTTTCTGGGTATACCAAAAGTTCAGAATGAGAGCAAGTGAAATTGAAAATTTAATAACAAACATAACGCAACTTTCTGACTATTTTCGTGGTACAAGTACTACAGACAGCCTACCAATACTAAAGGAGACTGAGTTCACCATAGTCAATACTGAGTGAGTAAGTTTTTTATAGTATATTATCACTCGCTTCTAAATATCTTTTTTTTCCAGCACAGTCGATGGGCCTGGCATTCATTGGTTTTTCCTTGGCCAACGAGAAGCTGGAAATTACGAGATTTTCGATAGTTTAGGTGTAAATAAATCAAAGGTTCAAAAACTATTGCAACAGTTTAGGGGAGAGTGCGATTTTAACGAAACACCGTTTCAAGCTCAAGACAGTACAGCATGTGGTGAATTTTGTGTTTACTTTGCTATTCACCGCTACTTTGACATTGATTTAGATTTTGGAGAGATTGTTAGAGAACTTTTTAGTAATGATTTTCAAGCAAATGAAGGTAAGGTAAAAGATTTTGTAGAGTTGTTAAAAGGAAGAGAGAAGAATGAAGAAAGGTACAAATAATCTTTTTCTAAAATCAACAAAACTCCTTCAAGAAGTTGAGGTATCAGAAGATTTTATTAAAATTCGCTGTCCGTCACGCATGGTTGTAGCTGGGCCCTCCCTTATTGGCAAAAGTCAGTTTGCTCATAATCTCATAAAATTTCGGGATGTTGTTTATAATCAAACTTTTGATCGAATTGTGTATGCTTTGCCAGAAGGTTCTCTTCACTTACACGAAAATTTTATTCAAGATCTGAAAAACGCGTATGAAAAAATAGAAATTGTAGAGGGCCTTCCGGACATTGATAATTTAAACTTAGCTGCCGAAAAGAACTCGCATAAACTTCTTATTATGGATGACCTAATGTCAAAAGTCTTTGGCAGTAGTAGTATTCTGGAACTGGTTACAAGTACGTCCCATCATAGTAATATTTCTGTTGTAATAATCTCCCAAAGTATTTTTTTACCTGCTAAACATCGTTTAACTCTAATTAGAAATTGCAGTGAAAAAGTCCTCTTTCACAACAAAGTAGATCAAAATCAATTAAGTGTTCTTAGTCGTCACATCAACCCTCGAAAACCGGATTTACTGAAAGAATGCTTTGATTTTATTTATAAGCATACAAAAAAGGAAGATCTCAAATATGTATTGATTGATGCATCACCTCTGTCACATCTGCCCTACAATGCCTGTTTGCGTACATTCATTTTTCCAGGTAATGATGGAAAAGTACGGCCTATATTCTTTTCCTCGTAAATAAACGATTTCTCTCAGCCTTAAAAGTCTCTGACCTCGCTCCGCTCGGCTCTTTTAAAAAGTATCCATTTTATCCATTTTTCAAAAAATATGCGGCAAAGGTCCGCAAAAGGTCGGACGCCGCCCTCCTCCAGGCCATATCGGGGCAAAGTTATTTTTTTTTGGTACCCACCTCGCTCATTGAAAAAGTATCCATTTTTAAAAAAATATGCGGAAAAGGTCCATAAAAGGTCGGATGTCGCCCTCCTCCTGGCCATATAGGCAAGGGGGGAGCTCAACCCAAAAAAATATTCGAGATACCCACAGACACTGGCGCATGCCAAATTAGTTCGAATACATCCAGTCCGAAAAAATAATAAACAAACAGACAGACAGACAGGGCTTTTTTATATAATGGATTTTGCGCCAGAAAATTTTATAATGTACATTTTTATGTATATTCAGACATAAGCATATAAGCGGCTTTAAAGTAACATAGGTTTCCTTTGTTTATTTGCTTTACCTGGTTCCCTACGTTTATTACCTTTACCGAGAATTTTACGCTGTTAAGAATAAATCATAACTTTCATTTTCATGCGAATCAATCATTATTGCTGATAGGTCTGCCTTCTTTGTTCGCATAGATACAGTACGATAGCTTTTGTTTATCCATTTACATTCTAAAGAGGTATACATTCCTAGCTCAGATTCCCTAATATTAGAAAGTTGTTTTTCAAACGTAATATCCATGCGAGTTTTCAACTCTTTCCATTCTGGTTTTATACGTAAACAGGTATTTTTCCAATGTCGGCATGACTGCTTTAACTTTAAAATTGTTTTTCTTCGCCTTTCCTCTCGCTTTTGACACCAATTTAAACGTTTTCTTTCTCCTGAGGCAGGTATGCAGTCAATATAGCTATATGTAGACTTGTTGAAAAAAGTGAACTTTGCAGCCATAAGTTCACACCGCTTGATAAAAGAATAGCACTCATTGTGTATTTGCGGCCAACATCTGCCTACAAACACAACGATTCACAAAATATATATATTTGTCAATAAACTATTTTACCTGAGAGACGACGGAGACACGAAACAGTACATTTTTGATTTTCCGTTGCAAAACACGGCAAACACATGAAGTATATGTCTGGAAAATTGTTTCCAATAACTTGCCGTCTATTTTTAGACGAAGTTCCGCTTTTTAAAGTTAAAATACTGTTACAACGACAGTATGGGCAATCACGAGAAATTCGTACATCCCCACGAACCAGCCAGCACAGACAAGCATAGTTGACGAATAAAAAGCAACCTAAGCATGATCTTTTTTGCGCAGGTAGCAAAGAGATATACTTCTGTGTCTGGAAAAGAGTAAAACAACATGAGATAATATGTAAGAACGGTGTATTTTAATTACTTACGGTCTCTAGAATCGTTGCATATACGTTAGCAAGACAGTTTACTTTTGGAAACGAGAGGTTTGTGGGTGAAGCCATTGCTCTAGTTCGACTGATATGGGCGTTCCTTTCTGCTCTGTTCTGTCCTGTCCTGTCTGTCCTGTTGTCCTGGAAAGGAAGAAGACGCTTGGTTGGACTAGAGAAAGTTGTACCATACTGCGACAACGAGTTCCAGACCAAAACAGCAGAAACCGACGAGTTGGTCGCGGGAGAGAAGAGCTTTCTTGCTAGGAAGTCTCGAGCTTTAGAAAAAAAAAGAGAAAGCAGCAGCAGCAGGCCTCTTAAGCGTGCGCGGGAAATAGGAGGAGGGAGAGAGAGAGAGAGAGAGAGAGAAAGGAGAGGGAAAGAACGGTGGACCGGTCGACTAGAAGAAGAGGCAGGGGAAAAGACGTACGGGAGCAAGAGGTAGGAAAAAAGACGTACGGCAGGAAACATAATAAGTGTAGCAACGGCCGACAGGCGTGCCACAGCCAGATATAAAGAGGGACAGCAACCTACGGCCCCAAAAAGGGACATAATAGGCGTTGTTCGCTGCTGAGACGATAAAGTACCGTACGAAATCTATTTGTTCCATATTTTCTTTCAACAATTCGCACCAGCAGATTTTTTTTCTGCAAAACATTTTTTGGTGGCGAAAAGCACTTCCTACTTTTCCACAAGACGGAAGCGAGAGAGAAAGAAAAGAAAGAAAAAAAGAAAATCGAACCCTTCCTGTTTCCCATATAACACAATACAGACATGCATCGCCCCAAGGAGGGAAAATAAAAAGAGTTTTTTCCGCCATTTTTTCAAGGGCGCATTTTCACGAAATGACGGAAAAGGAAAAGAAAGAGAAAGAAAAAAAGGGGTAAATACGGCCTTCCTTCTTTTTTTATTTTCTTCCGTACGCAGAAATGGGAAGTGGAAGTGAGTTTGAGTTTCCTCCTCGGGGCTTGATTTTCCATTTCCCATACTGTCCCTCTCAACTCAGTCCGTCTGTTTGTATTGGGAGATTGGTCCTGCTCCTGCTGGTGTATGTTTCTCCTCTTTTCTTTTCAAGGATCCCTTTTCAGTTTCTTTTTTTTCTCAGCTGCCAGTTTCCCCTATTTCCTCGGATAATATTTACGAACCCTGAGGTCGGGAGAAAAGTGGGAAAGGTCATTTCGCGGCGGCGCGAGACTTAATTACCGGCACCGAAAAAAGATGCAATTCTGAATATTTTTTATGGGAAAGTGTTGGTAGGAAACAAGGACATTTGAAAAAAAATCTTGCTTGTTCTGATGCCTC
>JAAUYB010020584.1_pt1 | contig 15716 bp, 8 predicted proteins | sample 7278071 | NCBI WGS metagenome assembly JAAUYB01 (sample SAMN14350121, study PRJNA611818) | marine sediment metagenome | isolation source: surface marine sediment (1.8m) | place: French Polynesia: Moorea | collected 2018-08
GGGTCACACCGGTTCCCATTCCGAACACCGTAGTTAAGCCCGATAGAGCCGATGATACTGGGGCGTGATGCCCTGGGAAAGTAGGACGTCGCCGAAACATATTCCAAAAAAGGCCCGCCCTCCAAGGCGGGCTTTTTTTGTTTTTGCTCCCGATTTGCTTGAAAAACAGCTTCATCTCCCGGTTTGTGTTGCCGATCAATTGCGCCGGCAGTTTTTTTGCCGTAAGTTTCCTTTAGTGAATGGTGGTAGTATGAGAGCTACCTTGACCATGAGGACGCCGGATGAAGTTTCAGGAATCTTTTCAGTGCAAAGCATGTAGTTCCTACCTGTCGCATCCCATCGACACCTGTCCGGTTTGTGGAGATCAATTTTATTGGTTGGTCCATCCGCACCGTCCCCCCGTGCAAGACGAGCGCGACGCCTATGTATCACGGATGCAGACACTGGTCGAGGGCAAGGCGACCCCTGAATTCATGACCCACGGCAATCTCTTGTGGTTGCCCCACCGCTTCTGGGACTTCAATCCGACAGGCGAGGTCCTGAACGAATTCGAATGGTTGCGGGAAGTCGAACTGGTTCAGCACGACGGGGAAGACCGCGAGGAACAGAAGCCGAATGTTTGGGATACGCTGCCGGGAAGGCCGGTGCCGGATTTATCCATCAGGGAAACGGTGAAGGGCAAGGCGGTTGAAACGTTGAGGGCTGATCCCCTCCCCTCGGATCCCGTGGAAGCGCGCGCCGTAGTGAGCCGCCGAGATAAGTTGGCGGGACATCTGTCTGCCGCGGAAGTGCCCGGGCAGACCGCGCCTACCGGGCGTTCAACCTCGGCATCCGCCCCGCCGTCGGGCAAGGCAATCATCCCCAAGCAAATGTTCGCCCCCCTGATGATTTTGATCTTCTTCATCTTTCTTTCCGGTTCCTATATCGTACTGCGTTACCACAAGAATACAAGCGCCATTCCCTTGGAGGACGTGACTAATGAGTCAACTGTACTGCCCTGATTGCGGCGGCCCTTATCAGTCGGGCGATCAAGTTTGCCCGGAATGTGATTTTCCCCTTCGTATGGAGGTCATTGCCCAAGGCAGCGTGATTACCATTAAGGGTAGTGAAGCCGCAAAATGGAAACGTCTTGCTCCATTGTTGAAACGCAACGGCCTGAACATTGTTACCAGGCCGGGCAGCGGCTGGGCCGGCCACCAGGCCTGGTGGGCGCTGCCGACCCTGGGCGCGATGATTTTTATCACCAGCATTATCTTCGGCGGTAGTCTTGTAGACATGATTTGGGAGCCGCCCGCCCCGGTAGCCGCGCCGGTTCTGGATCTGAACAACCCGGACGGTATCGCCGAGCAAGCCGGACAGAGGGAGGACGATCCAACCGACCAGGAAGATGTCGACTACCTCGCCGAGGCATTCAGCCCTTCCGAAGAACAACGCCAAATGACCAATGACCAAAATTTAGATCTTACAGAATATGTGGACCGTGTGACGGTATCGGAGTCTCGTATTCGCGAGTTCATGGAACAGGCCTGGCTGAATATTGTTGTAGACAATCAGCGCGGTGTCGGTACCTATCTTGGCTCCGGGGGGTTCTTTCTCATGGAGAGCTCGCTCAGCGCCTCGGCTTTTCGCCGGGAGATTCGCAACGTGAGCAGCAAGGGAACCTTGACGGAGCAGGCGATTTGGATCGTCCCGATGGTCGCTTTTCACGGCGATGCGGCGACTGAGTCCAAGCGGAAGGTAAAGGCCGATCACATGAGTATTCACCTCATGGAGGCCGATTTGCCGGCCGCTGCCCGGTTCGAGGCCGAATACGAACGAGAATTGGGACCCAACGAGACGGTTTGGGTTGCCCGTTACCTTGACGGTGTATTCTACACGCAAAAGGCAGAGGTTGTTGATAGTCGCAATATCAGTGATGAGGCTCGAGTATGGGTGCTCAACAGCGATTTGGACCGATCCGAAAGCGGTTCGCCCGTGTTCGACGAAACGGGTAAGCTGACCGGGATCTTTCTCTACCATGACGGCGCCAATACCGTCTTGTCCCTTAGAACCGTTCGTGAGCGGGCTCCATTGATCTTCAAGGAGATTCAATGAAGTTGAACTCACCCACTGACCTCTATGCCAGGCTGGCGGAGGGGGTGATCGATCAAAGAACCGCCCTGGAACAGATTTCGGTTTCCCTTTTCAAACATATTCGACGGATCCGAGTGGGCAATATTCTTCTTATCGGCAACAGCGGTACCGGTAAAACCACCATCATGCGCACCATCGAAAAGGTTTTCAGTGAAGACCCCGATCTCTCCCGTTACACCAACACCATTCGCCTGAACGCCAATATCGTTGCCGACGACGATTCCTTGGACCTGGAGGGCAGCGTCATCTTGGAACGGTTGCGCCAAAACGCGCTTCGCATATTGGCCGGCAAGGGCGACGCGCAACGCTTCAGAGACCTGATGGAAAATGGTGTCGTTTTCCTGGACGAAGTAGATAAAATTCGGGCTGTGATCGGCGATAAAGCCAACACGCGTGGAATCCTCGCCCAGGAGGCCCTGCTGACCCTAATCGAGGGTGAGAGGGTGCGCATGTCCTTTACCCGCAAAAAGGGTGAGGGCGGCTTGGAACAATCTTTTGTACACATCGATACCAGCCGTATCCTGTTCATATGCGGCGGCGCCTTCGAGGGCCTTTACGACATGGTTTACCACCGCGTCGCGAGCGGTGAGCACAAGGACAAACTTTCCAGGGAATACGTGGTCGGCGACAACCAGGACAGCCTGGAGGAAAAAGAACACTTCACCTTGGGAGACTACGTCCGCTATGAAGACATCTTCGCCTACGGCATGACCCCGCAATTCCTGGGCCGCTTCGATGAGGTCATTGTCCTGAACGACCTGACCGCAACGGGCCTGATGCGTATCTTCGTAGAGCCGAAGGATTCCATGTTCCGTGAGGCCAAGCGATACTTCCGTTCGCTGGGTGTAGATCTGCAAATTACCCGGGATGCCTTGAAGGCTCTGGCCGAGGCCGCTCAGGAGAACCACCGTTTGGGCGCGCGCGCGTTGCGCATGGTTTTCAAACGTATCCTAAGGGGTATCGAGTTCGATCCCCACGGCAGTTATATGCTGCAAGAACAAGAGGGTCAAAAGGCTCTGGTGATCACCAGGGATATGGTCCGCAATCTCAGTTAAAACATACGGAGTTGCCCATGAGTACATTGGAAGACCGCATTGACGAGTTTGAAACGAAATACCTGGGTAAGCTCCGACGCTGGAGCGCCCTTGTTTCACCGGAAGATTTGGATGAAGTGGTTCCCTTCGTTGAAGAAATGGATCAGGTATCTAAAGCCGTTACCAGGGATCTGGCCGATCATCCCGACCTGTTCAGGGAACGCTGGCAGCCCGTTTTACGCAACGCCATGGGCCTTATACCTTCTGTCCAGGGTCACCTGGAGCGGATTCGTTCGGAAAGCGGCGCCAACCTTTCCCTGTTGGGCCGCGGTCAAAGAGGTTTGGCCGGATATCGACAGGCTCTGCCGGGTGAGAACTATAACCGGGTCGATTCAAGCGGGTGAGGTGACACTCCCACCAATCGAAACAAACGTTATTTCAGGCATGACAAGTGTCACGCCGGGTTGTAATGGTTTGTCACTACAAAACCATGTTGGGGTAACTAATAATGAAGATCGGTATAATTTAAATAACTTTGCCGGCCAATGAAATTTCATATCTCATTGATTTATATAATGTTTTTCGCGTGACATCAGTCACTTCCAGGGTATGCTTTGAAAAACTTGTAGAAAAAGTGGGAAACGAGTAAATTGATGATGGGAAAATACCCTCCGAATCACTCTCATCTATTGACTGATAAAGGGTTGTCCCAATCGCTTTCTATGTCTTCGTCATTTTGGTTATTTGCGTAAATTTAAAGAATTTAAAATAATTTTTTGAGATTTTCCCTGACTTGTCCCGAATGGCATATCAAGTAGAAACGTATTGCTCTTAAACAATTTATCTGCTTTTTAATTAAATATAATCGGCGTGCTTTCTGAAGATGATGAACACGCTGATATGAAAATCAGAAGTGCGATCAATGCCGCGTAAGAGAAACGGTGCTCATTGAATTATGGTGATCCTCTCGAAAAAAAATGTTGACCAGGGAAGAGATAATCTCTTACGATCCTACACCTAGCAAAGTACAGGCGTAGGTAAACCGCGCGGGATGAAGCACCAGCCTCCTGGCTCCGGTGAACCCTCGCTCTGTGTCTTGAAGTTCGTCCGGTTTCGACCGGACGGCGATTCAATTAAAAAAACAGGAGAAAAAACGATGAGAATCCTCACTGTTCTGCTGATCTGCCTTCTGATGAGCCTTGCTGCCTTTGCCGGTGGTCCTAAAAACGCCGAAAAAGGCGCGGGCAAAGCTTTGGCCTCCTCTTCCTATTCGGGAGTAGACGTCTATTCACCCGCCGGTCCCGCCCGCGTTCCCCATATCCATACGGATTATCTGGGACGTTGGCACTACACCAGTCGTTATGTCGACATCGAGGCTCGCCATTTCGGTTGGAGACAAGTCTCTACCGGCCTGCCCGGTGTTGACCGTGTCAAGGGCGGCCCCCTGGGCGGCGAATTGGAACGCTTCAACTCTTCGGTAGAGATCAACGTTGTCGGTAAAGGCGAATACGCCGGTTTCAACCGCACTATCGTTCTGAACGCTGAAACCGTTACGGCAACCGGTCCCACCAATTCCGATGACAAAGATCAGGCCTTCGAAAATCAGATGGTCCGTTTGGAAGCCAACTTGGAAGGCGATGCCGACTTCGATTTCCTGAAAATCACCGCCGGCACCGGCAATGGCTTGGACAGCAGCGGCTTTACCCAAATTACCAGCTTGGGTAATGATAACTACAACATTCAAAGCACCTTCAACATCGCCTTCTCGCTGGAATTCCAAGCCAGCGCTAACGGCGGTCTGGCAGGTTTGGCCGATGCGGGCGTTGGTGAAGTCACCATGCGCGCCCACGAAGCCAAGGACTGTAAGTAATAACGGGTAACCCTTTACCCAAAAATGCGGTCGTCCCCGTGACGACCGCACCTACTTTCACCGGAAAAAAAATACGGTTTCTGGTATAATCAAGCTCCCTGCTACACTTAACAGGTAACCCGATATCAGCCCGGAAATACCTAACCCTCAACCGGGCTCCACTGCATTCATTCATTTCGGAGAAATCGCCATGAGAAAAGTTCTCCTTGCTGTATTGCTACTGACCGTGACGCTGTGGGTGACCAACCGCGTCATCGTTCATCTGGTTCGTGAGAAGATTTATGCGCGCAAGCTCACCTTTGTAGACAGCACGCCGCTGGAAGCGCTTCGGCAGGTTAAAGCCGAATCGGAACCGATCGATCCCAAGCGCGCCGATCTGGAAACCACCAGACCTTTCGACGAAATAGACGCCCTGGATGAGGACGCCAAGGACTGGAGCAATCAGTTCAGTCAATACGGCGGCGCGGGCGCCCTGGCTTTCGACGCGAACGGCGACGGTCGGCTGGACCTTTATTTTGTTCAAGACGGTCAAAACTGGACGCGACCTACCGATGAAAACGCGGTGTTGATGGACGAACCGCGTTATCAGCACAACGCCCTGTATATCAACCAGGGAAACGATGAGGACGGCAAACCGCTGTTCAAGCAAATCAAACACCTGGTTCGCGCCAACGACACCTATGTTGCCGAGGAATTGTTGGTGGAAGACTACCTCTTTCCGCGCACCTCGGCCGATGATGACGAAAAACGCTGGGGCCGCGGTTCCAACGTGGCGGTGGCGGCCGATTTCAACAACGACGGCCGCATGGACCTGCTGGTAGGCAACGAGCCTCAGGGCATGTTCTGGTCCCACGAAAAAACCCAGCGCGTGCTGATGCAGTTTGTGAACCCCGTCGGCCGGGAAGCCAAGAAATCCAAGCAACCCCTGGCTGCCATGGGCTTGCACCTGGTCGATTATACGCCGCGCCACAGCCTGGAAGACAAACGGCAGAGCGCCCGCGTGGATGAATTCGAGGGCGCCAACTCGCTCTACCTGAACATGGGCGATCGTGACGGCGACGGCCTACCGGAATGGCAGGACGCCAGCCGGGCTACCGGAATCGAAGGGTTCCGCCCCACCTACTCGCTGTCGGTGGGCGATATCGATTTGGACGGCGACCTGGACGTCTTCGTGGGCAATACCTGCGATATGGACTATTGGATCGGCGGCTCCAAGTACTGGGCCGGCGGCGCCAACGAACTGTATATCAACCAACTGGCCGAAACCGGTGAGTTGAACTTCGTGGAGCGCGCGGCAGAAATGAACGTGGACGGCGTCTACGACGAAGACTATCCCATGCCCGACTACTACAAACTGCGTCGCATTCCCTTCCTCCCGGCCGAATACTCCATCTGGTTCATGAAATACGAGGCCTACCAACCCGATTTTCTTGAGATCAACGGTCAAGAAGGTGAGCGCGGTCAAATTTCCTGGGCGGCGGTGTTCCAGGATGTCAACGAGGACGGCTGGCCCGATGTCTGGGTCGCCAACGACATGGGCTTCCTGAGACTTTACGTCAACAAGGAAGGCAAGAATTTCGAATTGACCGATCATGCCCGCGCCCGTCGCAGCGGCTATTGGATGACCTTCACCCCGGGCGATTTCAACGGCGACCTGAAGGAAGACCTCTTCGTGGGCAACCTGGGCGGCGGCGTCATGAATCACGCTTTTGCCACGCCCGATCCCTATGACCTGTTCGATCCCGTCATCCTGAACGCCACCATCTTCGGCCAGTTCTTCAACGACAAACACGACACCCGGCACGGTTTTATCGACGGCGCCGACATCAGCCGCGAACTGAACAACAAAGCCTATCACTCGAAAGTGCTGCCGCCGGATGTCACCTTTTCCAACAACTACCGCCGGCATGCTCCGGAAGGCTTGGATCTGCCTGACTTCGACCCCGACACCATCAATGCCTATGAATTCAGTTGGGGCGGTATGAGTATGGACATCCAAAACGACGGCCGCCCGGATATCTACTACGTGGGCTGTCTCTACGGTCGCGGCGGAGGCCTTTTCCCCATTTCGGGCACCGGTCCGGGTCGCTTGTTGGTGAACGTGACCAGCGATACCGACACCGCGCGCTTTGCCGACCTGACCGCGGAGCACCACATGTTCAATATCCAGGAATTAAAGTATGACCGCCTGGAAAGCGAGGGTTATATCTACCGTAAGGCGCCGTCGCAAAACTGGCGCAAGCGAGACATGTGCTACAGCTATGATCGCGGAAGCTGGGCGCTGCAGGGCCCGGGCATCCAGGAAAAGATCACCAACCAGGATATGATCCAGGCCGCCGAAAACGGCCGCTCCGTGGTGGCCGCCGACCTGAACGGCGACGGGTACAGCGACATCATCGTGCGCAACAAGGGTGGTTACGACTCGCGCTCTTCCAAGGCGAAAAACCTGAAGGTACGTATCGACGGACGCGCCCAGGTACTGCCGCCGCATAATAACAACTATCCCTCGCCCACCAACTATGAGCCGGGCAGCACTCGCTTGTTCATCAACAACTACGCGGCCAACAACTGGCTTAAAATTCGCCTTGTCGATGACAGCCCGGACAGCTACAACCGCAATGCCGTCGGTGCACGCGTCATCGTCAACGGCAAACATCTCCTGGTGAACCGCGTGGGTAACGGCGGATTCCTCTCCAACAAAACGGAGGCCCTGATCTTCGGCCTCGGTAAAGACGTGGGCAAAACCATCGAAATCCATTGGCCCGACAAAAAGCGCAAGGTCACCAAACACCAATTGGACGGCGTTTTCAATCGCACGATCACCGTCAGCAAAACCGGAGGCCTGCATCATGAATCCTAAGCAATCCCTCTACGTGCTGCTTTTATTACTGTTGAGTGCCTGCGGGCACCAGTCTCACCACGCACAGGTCCGGCCCAGCCTGGAAGACCGCACCCCGGACGGCGCCTATTTCAACCCCTCCACCCAATCGTTCCTGCGCGGGCGACACTGGCTGGAGAAGGTCGGCGCCATCGAAATCAGGGAAAACGGCGGCGACACGGCCACGGTCGTTTTCCAACACCCGGAACCGGAATACCGGCTGACGCTGCATAACTACCGGCTGGACACATTGGTGCCGCGCCTCCACTACCAACCCGCGGATACGCCCGATGACTTCGACGCCTTCAACCTCATGATGGCCGAGTACTCGCGCAACAGCGTCTCGGTGCCCGTTGGAAAGTCCGGCGACAGCATGGCCCATTTCCGCACCAACCTGCCCGAGGACGTGCCCTGGCGCTTGGACGGCGATTACGATTTCGTCCCCAATCCCTACGTTCGCCCGGTACGCGTCGGCCTGATCAACAACTGCCTGGCCCCGGGTCTCTGGGAGATCTCGGCCACCGACCGAAGCGGTGAGATTTATCATGCCTGGTTCGATATGCCGGCCGACTTCTATCACCGCACCACGGCCCGCGTCAACGGTTTGCAGGAAGACTTCGTCGCCAAAGCCCTGAAGTGGCATGAGGAACCGGTAAAACTGGACCTGGATCGCCTGCGCACGACCACTACCGACTACGGTACGGTCTCCCTGACCACCCACCATGAGGCAGACGCCAGGGGCTTCAGTTCCCAAGACAGCCGTCGCAAACTTGCACGCGGGTTTGCCCAAATCCACGACGGCGATCAATGGCGCCCTCCGCGGGCTATCCAAGAACTGACCGAGGGCGTCGCTCGTCTTACCGAATTCATTCCCCCCGGCAAATACGACCACCAGGGTTTCCGCGAGTTCAACCTGAACTTCCTGCGCAAGACCCGCAACGTCAGTGTGATCGGAGTGGAGCCCCGCACCAGCTACAACTGGCGCAACGGCGGCACCGGTGAGGAAAACCAATTCGATTACCTACAACTGACCATTCACTTGGAGGAATTCGACCTGTTGATCGGCAACCTGCCCTTCCAGTTGCTGGTGCCCCAGGAAGATTTTTCCATCAACGGTTACGGTGTGGGCGTTCTGTCCAGCGGCGGCATCGCCGAGCGGCGCGAATACCTGATCGCCGACGGCCCCGCGCCCAGCTATGCCTACCTTGCCCGACCCGACGCGGACGGCGGTTATACGGCGTTTAACTCGCACGCCTACGGCCTGGAACAGATCTTCATTCGTACCCACCTACAAGGCGACGACGCATGGTGGGAAGTTACCCTGACCTCCTATGAACGCATCGTGGACATCGTCAAATACAAAATCCCCATCCCCGCCCAACTAACCGAAACGGCACGTCAACACGCAATGGCATATATCTCCCCCTTGTATTACACCTATCGGGATGACAACCTGCGTTAACCAACTCATTTCGGAGCAACCCAATGACTGATATAGCGATTATTGGAATGGCCTGTGAGTACCCCGACGCCTCCACTCCCGGGCGCCTCTGGGAAAACGTACTGGCCGGCCGCCGCGCCTTCCGCCCCATGCCGGCTGAACGTCTCAACCCGGCCGATTACTACGACGCCGACCCCAAAACACCGGATAAAACCTATATCCGCCAGGCGGCGGTTATCGAGGGCTATCGGTTCGATCGCGTGGGCTTTCGCGTCAGCGGGCATTCCTTCCGCACCGCCGACATGACTCACTGGCTGGCCCTGGATGTGGTTGCCCGCGCCTTCGAGGATGCCGGGTACCCCGACGCCCAAGGTCTACCCCGTGATGAAACCGGGGTGCTGCTGGGCAATTCGCTCACCGGCGAGTTCAGTCGTGCGGGCCTGATGCGCCTGCGCTGGCCCTATGTGCGCCGTGTCGTCAGTCATAAGTTGGAGCAAGAGGGTTGGAGCCCCGAGGATCGGGCCCAATTCCTGGCTCGTTTGGAAGCCGACTACAAGCAACCCTTCCCCGGCGTTAACGACGAAAGCCTGGCCGGCGGTCTGGCCAACACCATCGCGGGTCGTATCTGCAATCACTTCGACCTGCACGGCGGCGGCTACACCGTTGACGGCGCCTGTTCCTCCTCACTGCTGTCTGTTTGCAACGCCTGCTCCTCGCTCACCGCCGGAGATCTGGATGTAGCGGTGGCCGGCGGTATCGACCTCAGCCTGGACCCATTCGAACTGGTAGGCTTTGCCAAAACCGGCGCCCTCACCAAGGACATGATGCGGGTCTACGATAAGAACTCGGCCGGCTTCCTGCCCGGCGAGGGTTGCGGCATTCTCATCTTACGTCGCTTAGACGATGCGCTGGAAGCCGGCGACCGCATCTATTCGGTCATTCGCGGTTGGGGCATTTCCTCCGACGGCAAGGGCGGCCTCACGCGGCCCGAGAGCGACGGCCAACTGCTTTCCCTGAAGCGCGCCTACCGCCGCGCGGGCATCGATCCCGCTACCGTAGGCTATTTCGAGGGGCACGGAACCGGCACCGCGGTCGGCGATGAAACCGAACTGCGTACCCTCATCCGCGCCCGGGGAAACGCTTCATTCCCCGCGGCCCTCGGTTCCATCAAGGCCAATATCGGCCACACCAAGGCAGCCGCCGGCGCGGCCGCGCTGATCAAAGCGGTCATGGCGCTGCACCATCAGATCATTCCGCCCACCACCGGCTGCGAACAGCCCCACCACCTGCTGGAAGAAAATGCCGACAAGCTGGCAACCATCGGCGAGGGCATGTCCTGGCCGCAAGACCGCAAGCTGCGCGCCGGCGTCAGCGCCATGGGTTTCGGCGGCATCAACACGCATATTGCCCTCGAAGCACCGGTGAATGAACATCGCCGTGTTGCTCTGACCATCGAAGAGCAGCGCATGATGACGCCGCCGCCCGAGTGTGAACTCTTCGCCGTAAGCGCTGAAACCGCCGAAGATTTACGCGACCGCCTGACCGCATTGATCCCCCGTGTAGAAAAACTCTCCCGCGCCGAACTTACCGATCTGGCCGCTTACTTGTCCAAGGATACAACTGCCCCCTGGCGCGCCGCCGTCCTTGCCGCGGAGCCGGAGGCCCTGGTGTCGTCCCTAACCGCCCTGGCCGATGCACTCGCGGAGGGTAAAACTGAATTGACCGATACCCGCAACGGCCGTTTCCTGGGATATGCGCAAGCCGAACCCACCATCGGTTTCCTTTTCAGCGGCCAGGCTGCTCCGGTCAGGCGCGATCCGGGTTATCTGGGTTTGCGCTATCGCTGGATATCGAAACGCTACGAAACCCTGAATCATACGGATGATTCTCGACAAACCCAATCGGCGATCGCCCTGGCGAGCAGCACCGGTTGGGAACTGCTGGACCTGTTGGGACTGCACGCCGACCACGCCGTCGGCCACAGCCTGGGTGAACTGACCGCGCTCAACTGGGCCGGCGGCATCGACGCCGAGCAACTGGACGCCATGGTAACCGCCAGGGCCGATGCCATGTTCGACCACGGTCGCGAGGGCGGAATGACGGCCGTTGCGGCGTCCCCGGAACAACTGGCATCGTTGCTCGAAGGCGATGACCCCGTGATCGCCTGTTACAACGGGCCGCACCAGACCATTCTCTCCGGTTCCATCCGGGGGCTGGAAAGCACCGAGCGGAAACTGCGTACGGCCGGTTTGAAGGTAACTCGCCTGGACGTCACCCACGGCTTCCATTCGCCGCTTTTGGCCGATGCCGCCGACATCTACCGGCAACATCTGACAGCCGTGGACTTCCGGCCTCATTCCGGCGCGATTTACTCAACTGTCTACGGTGAGGTCCTCCAGCCCGGGAACGATCCGGTGAAACTGCTGACCGACCAGTTCCATCAACCGGTCCGCTTCCACCAGGCATTCACCCTGGCCGATCAAAACACCGATTTATGGATCGAGGTCGGTCCCGGCGCCATCCTGGCAAAACTGGCCGCCAGGCTGAGCGATACGCCCGCTGTTGCCACCGATATGGGCAACGGTATGCGCGGCGTTCTTTCCGCACTGGCCGCGGCCCATGTCGCCGGCGCCTCGCTCGACCTGACCGTTTTATTCACCGACCGCTTCACCCGCCCCTTCAACCCTCATTACGAGCCGGAATTCCTGGCTTCGCCCTGCGAAGCGGCGCCCGAACTGCACGATCCGGTCCCGGTGTCTGAACTCCATAATGAGACCGAGGCGCCCGCCCCGGATCTGGATACCGCTCACCCCCTGATCCTGGTCAAACAACTGGTGGCCCTGCGCGCCGAATTTCCGGTCGAGAACCTTGAAGGCGACATGCGCCTGCTGGATGACCTGCACCTCAGTTCCATCGCCGTCGCCGAACTGGTTGCAGAGTCGTCGCGCAGCATGAAAAAAGTGCCCCCGAAAGCGCCCACCGAACTGGCCAATGCCTCCCTGGCTGAATTAGCCGAGACTTTGAACAGCGCGGCGCCGGCCGGCGAGGATCAATCCGAGGAAGTTCCCGAGGGCGTCACCGCTTGGATTCACTGCTTCCAGGACCAACTACCCGAAAGGCCGCTCCCCGCCGCAAAGAAGACGATTCCCCAAGGCAAGGCGCAACTCTTCGGCCCCCGGAACCTGCCGCTGATGAACGATTTGAATCAACGTGAGGAAGAACTGGGCGCCGCGGTGGTCTGCTGCCTGCCCGCCGGCTCCCGCGAGGGACTGTTGCAAGCCGCCAAGGCGCTGTTGCGCTCCAAGGCGGACACCCGCTTCGTTCTGGTGCAGGAAGACAGCGAAGCCACGCCCCTGGCGCGTACGCTGAACCGGGAAGCCGGCAGTCATCCCATTCTAACCGTCACGCTGCCGTTCGACAGCTCCGCGCCGCAACGAGTAATCGATGAAGTCGCCGCCCTTCGCGGCTATCGCGATGTCATCTATGATGCCGAAGGTATTCGCCGTGTCCCCGTTCTTCACAAGATCGACCTGAAGCCGGACGCAAGCGACTATACCGGCTTGGGCCCGGAAGACGTGGTCCTGGTCAGCGGCGGCGGCAAGGGCATTACCGCTGAATGCGCCCTGAAGCTGCACCGAAACAGCGGCGCCGCACTGATCCTACTGGGCCGCGCCAATCCCGACGAGGACCGCGACCTGGCCGCCAATCTCCACAGATTCACCCATCTGGGCGTGCGTTTTACCTACCGACGCGCCGACGTAGCCGATGCGCAAGCCGTGGCCTCCGCCGTTGAACAGGCCCAAAAAGAACTGGGGCCCGTCACCGCCGTATTGCACGGCGCGGGCCGCAATAACCCCGTGCTGCTTTCTTCCCTCAGCCAGGAAGAACTGGACCTGACCTATATGGTGAAGGTAGGCGGTCTGCAAAACATACTGGATGCCGTCGACGCCTCGAAGTTGAAACTGGTCATCGGCTTCGGTTCCATCATTGCCCGTTGCGGTTTGGAAGGCGAGGGCCACTACGCTCTGGCCAATCAGGCCATGGAGCGCCTGCTGGATGACTTTGCCGTTGCGCACCCCGCCTGTCGTTGCCTGAACATGGCCTGGTCGGTCTGGTCCGGCGTGGGCATGGGCGAGCGCCTGGGCACCGTCCAATCACTGCGCAAGGCCGGCATTACACCGATTACCACCGACATCGGCCTGCACCTGTTCGGTCAACTCCTGGCCGACCCGAATGCCCGGGGAACCGTTGTTATCGCGGGCAGATTCGGCGCACCCCGCACGGTGGAGATGGCAACGACCGAACTCCCCTTCCTGCGTTTCCTGGAAAAGGTCCGCGTCCATTACCCCGGCATCGAAATGGTCATTGAAAACAAACTGAGCACGGCCGATGATCCCTACCTGAACGATCACCTCTATGAAAACAAGCTGGTTTTCCCGGCTGTTATGGGTATGGAGGCCATGAGCCAGGCGGTGATCGCTCTTACCGGTCGGGAGCAAGGGCCCAATCACATGACGGACCTGGAATTGGCGCGACCCGTCATTGTGCCCAAGGATGCCCCCATCACCATCCGCACCATTGTGCAAACCATGGATGACGGCTCCATCCTGGCCGTGATTCGTAGCGAGGAAACCGCTTTCGGCGTGGATCACTTCCGCGCCCGTTTCCACTACATGCCCGTAGAGGCCGCACCGGAAACGGAATTGACGGACGTCCCTGCCGCGGCCGTCCCCGCCGACGACTTCTACGGCCCGGTTTTCTTCCATTCCGGCCGCTTCCAACGGGTCAGCGGTTACCGCCGCTTGCACGCCTACGAATGCCTGGCCGAGATCACGCCCACCCACGAACCCTGGTTCGGTCGCCTCCATCCGGCCGAACTGGCAGCCGGCGACCCGGGCATGCGCGATGCGGTGCTCCACGCGATCCTGGCTTGTATCCCCCACAAAAGCGTTTTGCCCCTTTCGGTAGCAAGCTGGACACGCTACGCCGAACCAAAGGGCGCCTGCATGGCCCATGCCGTCGAACTGAAACAGGAAGGCCACGACTACCACTACCGAGCCGATGTCCTGGACGCCGACGGCAAGGTCATCGAGACCTGGCGCGGCCTGGTTTTTCGGGAGATCCACGACAAACCCATCCCGGCCGACCTGCCCGCGGCCCTCATCGGCCCGTACCTGCAACGCATCCTGCGCGAAAAGAACCAATGCGGTCGCCTGGGCCTGATCGTCGAACCCAACGAGGACCTGGGCAAAAGCGCCCGTTCTCAGGCCTTGAAGGACCGCCTGAGCGGACTGGTCGGGCCGGTTACCCGCCGAGGCGACGGCAAACCCTGTATCGACAAGGGCAACATCAGCTTTGCCCACACGCAAGGACTCAGCCTGGCTTCCTGGGGAGAAGGCGAACTGGCCTGCGACGTAGAACGCGTGGTCGGTCGCTCCGGCGAGAACTGGAAATCCATGCTCAACGGCCACGCTCGCCTGGCCGACCTCCTGGCCGCGGAACGCAGCGAATCCACCGACCTGGCCGCAACCCGCCTGTGGTGCGCCCGAGAATGCCTGGTCAAAGCGGGCCGACCCCTGGAAACCCCGCTGACCCTGCTGCCCGAGAACCACGAACCGGGTCTGGTCTGCTTCGCGGCCGGAGAAACGGTCATCGCCACCCTGGCTTTCAAGGGCGCTACCCGAATAGCGGCAGTGCTCTTCGAAGGAAAACCAACTCCCGCCCCCGCGCATACCTAACCGGAACCGCGTTCTTCAAGTACTGCGTGAAGGGGTTACAAGTATTTCTTTGTAAGCGCTCTGTACCTGGACTCATTGGTTTCTGCCGGGGTAAAGCAACCCGCCCATCTCGACGAAAAGGATTCTTGTTTTTTTGGCGGCTGAGCATCCGACGATGAAGTCAATAATGCGTATTTTTCAGGACGAAGCACTCCTTTCTCAACGAGAAAAGAAAGAACCTCGTCCCTTGCGGTCGGAGAATCCGGAAGATCGATTTCTATGGTTTGCGGCATTTGAAAACCCCCATTAGGCTCTAATTGATTATAGCTCCCGGGAGAGCCCCTCGGCAACCGGAGGCATCGATGACCATTGATGACCGGATCGTGTCAAGGTCGTGGTGAGATCTTGTGACAACCACAAATTCATAGACAAGCCCGTCTCGCTCCAGTATGCTGAACCCAAACCAACCCGACCGCGCCGGCGAACACTACGCCGAGGTCCGCTGCCTGCCGGAGCTGCCGGGAAACCAAACGTAGCGTAAACAAGCGCACCCGTAACACGATATACTGCAGGGACATCCAAAGTTGAAGCATCAAGAGCGTGCTTAACGGCATGGGGTGTGTTTGTTTGCGATGGAGGAACC
>JAAUYB010115214.1_pt1 | contig 15681 bp, 17 predicted proteins | sample 7278071 | NCBI WGS metagenome assembly JAAUYB01 (sample SAMN14350121, study PRJNA611818) | marine sediment metagenome | isolation source: surface marine sediment (1.8m) | place: French Polynesia: Moorea | collected 2018-08
CATAAACCCTACCTAAGTCTAATCTTAGTAAGGGTAGTCCCCACAACCGAGAAGTGGTTTTGGCAATCAGAGACTTTCCGCACCCTGGAACCCCTAAAATTAACATTCCTTTGGGTTGGGGTAAGCCATATTCTCTGGCTCTCTCGGTAAAGGCACCAGATCGCTGTTTGAGCCATTTCTTTAATTCTTCTAAACCACCCACCGCGTTCAGGGTTTCGTCTTCTTCGATGTAGTCTAAGACCCCATTACGGCGAATCTGTTGCTTTTTCTCTGATAAAACGATATCAACTTCTTCTTCAGTAAGACGGCCTGCTTTAACATAAGCTTTACGATACACCTTTTCTGCTTCATCCTTGGTTAACCCCAAGGTCGCTTTCAGCAGTTTTTCACGGGCATCAGTGGTAATACGATTACTCCTACTTTGCTCAAGTTGCCGCGATAGGACTTGATTGAGTTCGCTTAAGTCTGGGAAGGGAAAGTCCAGAACAACCACATCTTTTTCTAATTCAATGGGAATCTGTTGTAGAGGAGAAATTAAAATAATGGTTTTCTCTGTTCCCCGCAAGCTGATAATGGCATCCCGTAAAGAACGGGTCACATTGGCATCAGCAATGAACGGGTGCAAATCTTTAAAGATGAAAATCCCTGGTTCTTTTTCACGCATGACCCAACCAATGGCGGGTTCGGCATGAACAGTATTATGTTGGGTTGAATTCCCTGGTTGACCATACTCAATCATTCCGTGGGTCACAGTCCAAGAAAAGACGCGCCGATGCTTACTATATTGTTGAGCAATTTTAGCGATCGCTTGCTCTGCTCTTTCTTCTTCTGATGTAACAAGATATATTAAAGGGTATTGAGCTTGTATTAGTATGTTTAGCTCTTCTTTCATGGCATCGACCTAAAATAGTTATGGAACGGTGAAGCAACTTAGCAGGGAACTAAGGCTTCTTCCCCAGGAACTTCGGCATTGGCCGGTACTGTTTCCCTAACATCGAGGGAAAAATCATCAGTGAGGACACTGGGCTGATTTTTCAGAGAAACCATATTTCCATCACGCATCACCAGGGCGGCTTCGCATTCTGGACAAACATGGACTTGATGAGTCTTCCCATAAGCAGCAGCTTCAACTTCTTCTACCTTGTCAGGATGTTTAAGATAAAAACCAACTGCCTTCTCGACTAATGCCGACATGGAGTCTTCGTCAATGGCAGCCCTAATTTTGAGTTGCCGATGAATTCCAGGGGGGAGATATAGTGTGACTTTTTGCTTGTCTTGCATATCACTCTAGCTGAGGTTACCCGGGTATGTGTCCTTACTCTAGCGAGTTTTTTTTTGGCTGTCAAGCTGTTAAGCCAGTATGACGGTATGATTGTAATATTACTTAATAAATGTGGGGTTTTCAACAATCATGAATCAATATCAGCAAACATTGGCCATTCGGACTAGGGGCAAGGACTTTCATCCCATTACCCGTAAGATTGAAGAGGTTGTAAATAAATCTGGGATTCAAACGGGTTTATGTACAATTTTTGTCCGTCATACTTCTGCTTCTTTGATTATTCAAGAAAATGCTGATCCTGATGTTCTACGAGACTTATCGAATTTTTTTGCTAAGTTAGTGCCTGAAGATTCTACGCTTTATATCCATAGGACAGAAGGGCCTGACGATATGCCGGCCCATATTAGTTCAGCTTTGACAAAAACTTCCGAACAAATTCCTATTTCACGCGGTAGATTAGTTTTAGGAACTTGGCAAGGCATTTACCTATGGGAACATCGTCAGCGCAGTCATCAACGGGAAGTTGTTGTTCATATTAATGGGGAGTGATATAGCAGAAGTTCCACAGCGAAGCTGCGGCGCGACTGCACAGAAGTTCCACAGCGAAGCTGCGGCGCGACTGCACAGAAGTCGGAAGTAAAACCATTATGGATAATGGTATAGACTGTTCTTATATTTTTAGGGAGTTTTCTAAACTAAATTTTCCTGGACCAAAGGCAACAATCATTAATAGTCCTCCCATTAATCCTAAATTCTTGAAAAAAGCGATTTCTTCTTCTGGGAAACTGCCATGAAAAATCAAGGTAGCAGGAATTAAGAATCCAATTAATAAACAGGCACCAATTTTAGATTTATAGCCCAATAAAACTGATAATCCCCCTATTATTAACATAATAATTGTTGCCACTAACAAAAGTCCCGTTAAAGGTAGTCCTTTTGATGCCATATAAGCTTGAGTTGCAGCAGGGGCTAACATCTTACTAATTCCTGATTTGATAAAAATTGCTGACAAAAAAAGTCTAGCTATCAGAGAAACATAATTCTGAAAAGTCACTTGATTTAACATAGAGCAATCACCTCTTGTTTATCTTGAGATTAAATTTTAACGATTTCATTTTAAATTGACAACAAACGATTAAATTGAGCAAAATTTATCCAGGTATCTAAGGCATTTTTTAAAGATGATGATAACCAAGAATAATAATGAGTATAAACGGGTAAACGGGGTACTAATTGCCATCCTTGGGAGTCTAAAACCTCAGCTAATACTTCATAAGAAAGATGGGTATAATCTGGATTTACCTCATCTTTGGGACTAATTCCGCCTAAATCTCTAGCTCCTGCTTCTAAACAGTCTAATAGACATTGGATATCTGTGATTAAGTTAGGAGGAATTTGTATTGTAATAGAATTGGGTAAAATATCTCTAGCTTTGGCTATAATTTTAGGTAAATCGTGAGTATTAAAAGCAGACATAATCAAGCTCTGCTTGTTCCCAGGACTATGAGGTTGTATAATAACTTCTTGGATGTGATGCCATTTTTGATGAACTTTAGCGATTGTTTCTAAAGTATCCCAAGAATCTGTTTCTTTTTCCCCAATACCTAACAAAATACCTGTGGTAAAAGGAATTTTTAGTTCTCCCGCCCATTCTAACTGTTGTAAGCGTAATTCTGGCAGTTTACTTGGTGCATAACGATGAACAGTTTCTAGGAGGTTAGGAGTAATTTGCTCTATCATTAATCCCATGGACGCATTAACCATCTTGAGAGTTTCCAGTTCAGTAAAACTTAAAGGACCAACATTTGTATGAGGTAAAAATCCCATAGATAAAGCTAATTCACAGAGATCATAAATGCGTTGAAACCAAGCTTTTCTTCTAGGAGACTGAGGATGAACTTCCCCACTTAAAATGAGAATCTCACAAACAGATTTATGTTGCAGTTTTTGCAATATTTTTTGAGCTTTTTCCAATGTTAACCAAGTATCTTGATGGGGACTAACCCGAAAATTGCAATAGGTACATTGGTTAAAGCATTCGTAAGTCGGAACTAGGGTATAAGCTGGACTATAAGTAATTTGCTTGGTCATCTTTTTTTTATTATGCTTAAATTAATAGCCATTTTCCTAAATAATTTACTATGGTTACCCTAGACTTATGGAGTTTAGAGGTTTATTATTAGAATAAATTTTTTAATATAAGTAATGAGTAACGAAACTTATTTTAATCATCCCACTTTCGGACTTCTTTATCGTGTGTGTATCCTCGATGACAACCAAGAGTTGTTTACTACATTATACGCTCAACGATTGTTTTTTCTCGTAAAGACAATGCCGAATAATACTGTTTTAGAAACTATTAGTCGCTCTGATGCTAGATTATTAGTAGAAAAACGTTTGCGTAATCTTCATTGTCTAGGATTAACTCAAGACTATAAAGACTTTCATGATATGTATAAACAAACTTTTCCTTAATTTTAATTTTCATGACTATTGCCCAAAATATTGATCAGATTCGTCATCAAATTCCTTCTCACGTTCGTTTAATTGCTGTTACAAAACAAAAGTCTGTTGCTGCAATTAAAGAAGCCTATGATTGTGGTATTCGTGATTTTGCTGAGAGTCGTCTTCAAGAGGCTTTAGAAAAACAAGAACAGTTACAAGACTATCATGATATTTGTTGGCATTTTATTGGTCATTTGCAAACAAATAAAGCCAAAAAAGTATTAGAAAATTTTCATTGGATTCATTCTGTTGATAGTCTTAAGTTAGCACAACGTTTAAATGAATGGGCGGCAAATTCTTCTATTGATTCTCATGTTTGCCTACAAGTAAAAATTTTACCTGATCCTAATAAGTATGGGTGGCAATTAACCGAAATTTGGCAAGATTTACCGCAGTTAGAATCGTTTAAGCATTTGAAAATTGATGGTTTAATGACTATTTTACCTTTAGCTTTATCTGAAGATGAATGTTTAGATGCTTTTGAAAAAACTCAAGAACTTGCTAAACAAATTACAGAAAAGTCTTCATTAAAGTTAGAACAGTTATCTATGGGTATGTCTAATGACTATTTATTAGCCGTACAAAAAGGAGCAACTATGATACGTTTAGGAAGGATTATTTTTGGAGAAAGATAATAGTTTGTTTAATGCTTGAATTGGATGTTGTGGTGTCCATTGAGAGAATCTTTTTACTTGAGAACGACAAGAATATCCTGTGGTTAAATAATAAGGTCTATCCTCAATATTTGTGGGTAAATGTTGTTGCCAACTACTCTGATAAATTTCGTGGGAATTTTGATAATGTTCTAATTCATGACCATACATTCCGGCCATTCCACAACATCCTACAGAAACTAAATTTAAACTAAGTCCCATTTTCTTAAAAATTGTTTGCCATTGTTTTTGTGAGTTAAAAGCTAGAGATTTTTCGTGGCAATGTCCCAATAAATAGTAAGGATGAGTTTCTTCTATTTTCTGGAAATAGATTTCCTGTTCTACTAAGAATTCTTGAATCAGTTTTACCTGTTTAAAAATATTGTTATTAGAAGCAATTTTTTCATATTCATCTCGATAAGTAAGGGTCATACTTGGTTCAATTCCAATCATAGGTATATCTAACTCTATAACCTCTTTTAATTTATTAAAATTTTGAGTGACTATTGCTTGAAAATCATTTAAAAATCCTTTTAAATGTAAAGGTTTACCATTAATAAAAAAGGGAACTATATAGACAGTATAACCTAAACTTTGTAAAAACTTGTAAGTATCGATCACTAATGGTGATTCATAGTAGCTGGTAAAGGCATCTTGTAATAAGATTATACTATTGTTTCGTTCTTCTTTGGATAAATTTTGTAAGATATTTAAGTCAATATCTATGTTCAATTTTTGTCTAACTTGTGGGTAACTAATAACAGGAGGATCAATTAAATTTAATCCTTTATTTATTAGTAATTTACTTAAGGTATTTTGAACAAGCTTATTAACTAAATTAGGGGCAAAAGATTGATAATAAGCTAATCTTTCAATATTGCCCATAAAATAATCCCTTAAGGGACGTAAATAACGACTATGATAAAGGTTTAAAAATTGAGATTTCAAGTCAGGAATATCAACATTAATAGGACATTGACTAACACATCCTTTACAAGCAAGACACCCTTTCATTGCCTCATAAACATCATGAGAATAATCTTCTATTCCTTGCCATTTTTCTATAGTAGGCCAAAGTTTTTTAGGAAGTAGAGATCTTTCAAAAAAAGTCTCTATAAAGTCTGATTTTGAAAGTAACCTTAACCATTCTCTTAATAACATTGCTCTACCTTTTGGGGAGTGAAGGCGATCGCGGGTTTGTTTAGCAGAAGGACAGATAATTTCATCGGGGTTAAAGTTAAAACAAGCACCATTTCCATTACAATTAAATGCTGCTTCATAGTCATTTCTTAACTGTTGAGATACCTGACGATCAAATTGTCCCCTTAAGGATGATTCTAGTTTAACAATTTCATCTGAACTTTCATAAGGAGTGACAATTTTTCCTGGGTTTAATTTATTATTGGGATCAAAGGCTAATTTGATTTTTCTTAAGTCTTGATAAAGTTCTTCTCCAAAGAATAAAGGACTATATTCACTACGAAAACCTTTACCATGTTCTCCCCACATTACCCCACCATATTTACGGACTAAAGTAACAACTTTATCAGATATTTCCCTAATTAACTTTTCATCTTCAGGGGACTTCATATCTAATGCAGGACGTACATGAAGACAGCCTACATCTACATGACCAAACATAGCATAATTAAGCCCATAACTGTTCAATAATGTTTGTAATTCACGGGCATATTTCCCTAAAGTAAGAGGAGAAACAGCAGTATCTTCAATAAAAGCAATGGGTTTGCGATCACCTGACATACTTCCTAACAAGGCTGCTCCTTTTTTTCTTAATAGCCATAACTGTTTAATTTCTTGCTGTTCATTGGTTGAATAATATCCAAGAATTCTTGGGTTAAGATTTTGTTGAAGCTGATTTATTAAATTATTTATTTGCTGTTCTATTGTAGCCTCACTTTCACCTATAAACTCTACCAAATTAATAGCTTTTGCCTCCCCGACAAAGTCTTTAACTTCTTCAAAAATAATATCTTTTTTAGCTAATTCTAAAATTGTTTCATCAATGGTTTCAATGGCAGCAGGGTTATAATTTAATAAGTTTCCAGCATCGCTTAAGGCAGCATCAAAATCTTGATAGTGAATTGCTAATAACTGAGTTGCTTTAGGAATCTTTGTAAGTTTTAATTTAGCTTCTGTAATAATAGCTAATGTTCCTTCTGAACCAGCTAAAATACGATTAATATCAAAGTAGTTTCTGTTATCATCATAAACTTTAGCTAGGTTATAACCTGTCATAAATCTAGTTAATTTAGGAAAGACTTGATTAATTAATTCTGCTTTATTCGTGACAACATTATTTATTATTTGATAAATATTTCCTAGTCTTCCTGATTGTTGTTTTAAAACCTCTAATTTTTCTAAATTGACTTGAGAAGAATTACTAAAAGTTCCATCAGATAAGACCCACTTTAATTCTAAAATATGGTCGCTAGTTCTACCATAAATACGAGAACCTTTTCCCGCAGCATCTGTATTAATCATTCCCCCAATAGTAGCACGATTACTAGGAGCAAGGGAAGGAGCAAAAAAGAGATTATGATGTGCTAATATTTGGTTTAATTGATCTAAAATAATCCCTGGTTGTACCCTAACCCATTGTTCTTGTAAATTAACTTCTAAAACTTGATTCATGTACTTAGAACAGTCTATAATAATACTAGGAGAAAGAGACTGTCCATTAGTTCCAGTTCCCCCTCCCCTCGGAGAAAAAGTAACAGATTCAAATTGAGATTGATTAGCTAATTTTAAAACTTCTATGACATCTGAGGTACTACGAGGAAATACAACCGCTTGGGGTAAAATTTGATAAATACTATTATCCGTTGACGCAATTAAACGATTAGCAAAGTCTCCTCTAATATCACCTGAAAAAGATGTTTCTTTTAAACAATTTAAAAAATCAGCAATGGTTTGATTAATGGTTGTTTCTGGTAAAAGTCTGGGAATCATTTTAATTATTGTAATCTGTAATGTCCAACCCTCTTTTTTGAGTGGCGATCGCTTTTAATCAATAGAGTTACTAAATGTAGTTTTATCTAACTATCATAAAAATAGGGATAAAGTTCGGCTTCAGAAATATATTTACTGGCTTGCTTAAAGATACTATAACAAGTTCCTGTATCAAGTTGTTTGTGATTAGGAATGGTCAGGGTTTCTTTTCCTTTGAATGTGACACGGCGCAATTTAATATGACTCCCTTTTTGACTATAAATTGTGAAGTCAAATTTAGCTAGTATTTTAAGGACTTCTGAACCTGATAATCGTTTTAATTTAGGCATATTCAGGTTCTAATTCGTAGATGATCGATAAGATAGGCTTTTCGACTAAGCCAAATTCTTTAAGATCTTCCCCTTCTAAATGTAAGGATACTGCTTCTTGAAGATGATTAACAACTTCATCTAAGGTTTTTCCCTGCGTCACGATGGCAATTTCCACGCACTCTGCTACATAACCGCTTTCATTTCCTTTGCGAATTTTGGCGGTAATTTTGGGCTTTAATAGCATCATTTTTGAAGGAGAGATTGGAGCAAATTTAAGTATTTCTATCCTAACATATAGGATTTAACAAAGTCTAGCTTATTCTCCATAATGAGTTTTAGCACGATGAATATAGATTAACTTCTGTTCATCATTAATTGTATAAAGGATTCTGTCTTGATAACTTAATCGAGTTGATTTTTAGTGGCGATCGCTTTCAATCAATTAAGTATCGTCTATACAATTTAATGAGTCTGTAGGGTCGGCAAATACTAAGGACAGTCTCATTCTGATATTTAACACTTAATGTTGCCCACCATCGTCAGATTAGTTATTATTAGGTTAATTAGGTGGGCAATGAATGAATAAAAATTTTGCAATTAATCTTTCAATTATCTTCCTTTGCCCACCCTACACTTTTATTACCTGAGATGATTACTTATAAGATTAATTTAGAACCCCTTGGCAAAATGACCGATGAACAATTTTATCAACTGTGTCGTAAAAATCCTGAGATAAATTTTGAACGGAATGCTAAGGGAGAATTAATTATTATGCCACCCACGGGAGGAGAAACGGGAAACCTTAATGCTGAATTAACCACTGAGTTTGCTTTATGGAACCGTCAAACAAAATTAGGTAAAGTATTTGATTCTAATACTTGTTTTAAATTTCCTAATGGTGCAGAGCGTTCTCCTGATGTATCCTGGATACAGTTACAAAGATGGAATCAATTAACCCTCGAACAACGGGAAAAATTTCCGCCTATTTCTCCTGATTTTGTTTTAGAATTGATGTCTCCTAGTGATAGTTTAAAAAATACACAGGAGAAAATGGCAGAATATCAAGCTAACGGAGTTAAGTTAGGTTGGTTAATTGTGAGAAAATTACGTCAAGTTGAGATTTATCGTCAGGGACAAGCTAAAGAAGTTTTAAATGAGCCAGAGTTTTTATCTGGTGAGGATGTTTTACCTGAATTTGTTTTAGATTTAGGAATAGTTTGGTAAGTAACAATGAACTCTGTTGAGAACTCAGTGTTTGAGCAAAAAAAAGTTATAAACCTAGATAATAATAGTCAATTAATTTTTTATTCTCAGTTTTTTGGTCAGGAAGAAAGGGAGCAATTTTTTCAGACATTAAAATCTGAATCTCATTGGAGACAAGATCACATTAAAATGTATGGAAAATCTTTACCTTTACCGAGATTAACTGCTTGGTATGGAGACGAAGGTAAAACCTATACTTATTCAAGAATAGAATATCATCCTCATGCTTGGACTCCCACACTAAACAAAATTAAATCTAGAATTGAAGCAGTAAGTAATGTAAAATTTAATAGCGTTTTAATTAATTTTTATCGTAACGGAAAAGATAGTATGTCATGGCACAGTGATGATGAACCAGAATTAGGAAAAAACCCCATTATTGGCTCAGTTAGTTTTGGTGGTACTCGTCGCTTTTGCTTCAAACATAAACAGAAACCTGATGAGAAAGTCAATATTGAATTACCTGATGGCAGTTTTCTATTGATGAGAGGGGAAACTCAACATCATTGGTTACATCAAGTCCCGAAAACTAAAAAAGTAGTTAAGCCGAGAATTAATCTAACCTTTAGAATTATTATTTGATGATCAATATTATTATTAAGTATAGTAGGTTGAAAAAAATCTCCCTATTTGTCAATTATTGCTTAACATAGTTACAATCTCATACTTAATAATGAACAATTTTAATGTATCTTGTCCTATCCCTTTAGATCAATATCCTCAAGTTTTACTCGCTCATGGTGGTGGTGGAAAACTGATGCAGCAGTTACTAGAAAAAATGGTCTTTTCTGTATTTAAAACTACTGAACACATCCCCCCTCATGACTCTGCTGTAATCAACCTTCCTGTCTCTAAAATCGCTTTTACAACGGACTCCTATGTGATCCATCCCCTGTTTTTTCCTGGGGGAGATATCGGCAGTTTAGCTATTAATGGAACTGTTAATGATTTAGCCATGAGTGGAGCGCGTCCCCTCTATTTAAGCTTAGGATTTATCATCGAAGAAGGACTAGCCATGGAAACTTTATGGCGGATCATTCAGTCACTACAAAGAGCAGCCCAAACAGCCAATATAAAAATCATTACAGGAGATACAAAAGTCGTTGATCGAGGCAAAGGAGATGGCATTTTTCTTAACAGTGCAGGGGTCGGAATTATTGAACATAATCAAACTATTGCTCCCCAAACTGTTCAACCTGGAGATGCTATTTTAATTAACGGGGATCTCGGTCGTCACGGTATTTCTATTATGGCAGTAAGGGAAGGATTAGAATTAGAAACCACCATAGAAAGTGATTGCGCCCCCCTTCATGAAGTTATTTTAGAAATGCTCAAACAAGGGGTAGAAATTCACTGTTTAAGGGATCTCACCAGAGGGGGTTTAGCCAGTGCTTTAAACGAAATTGCTGCTAGTGCAGAGGTTACGGTTAACATTAAAGAGACAGCAATTCCTGTAAGAGAAGATGTGCAGGGTGCTTGTGAAATCTTGGGTTTTGATCCCCTCTATGTTGCCAATGAGGGGCGGTTTGTTGCCTTTATTCCCCAAAACTCAGTTGCAAAAGCCTTAGAAATAATGCAATTGTTTTCTCAAGAGGCTTGTCTTATTGGTCAAGTTACTGGCCAAGGAACGGGTATGGGCTTAGTTACCCTAGAAAGTAAAATCGGCTCTCACCGAATTGTTGATATGTTAAGCGGAGAACAATTGCCAAGAATTTGTTAACTGACAGGACTCGTTTTTTTATCATGAGAGGGGACATTTTGAGCCTCTTCTCTAGCAATTTCAGCTGCAAGGTTAGTCATGGGAGAAGGGGCTTTTGAGCTTCCCTGACGAGGGTTTGGCTGCGATGGGTTAGGGGCAGCAGGAGTGACTAAACTGTAAGCTTTCCACTCACTTTCTATACTCCAGTGCGGATCATCGGTAATTACCAACACTCCACCAGCAGGGATCGCTAATTCATCTGTAGTAGCCCAGATACAAAATTGAGTCCAGGGAGAACGCAATAAAAAGACTGGTATTTGTTGACCGTCACTACTGCCATCAGTGTATCCGAGCAAAAAGCGACCCTGTTTGATAGTTGGCTGTAATTGCGGATATTTTTCTAGCAGCATGAAAATTCCATGATGGACCATAAAATTAATGATTACCAATTCAATAGAAGGATTTGTTAGAGAAACTCAACAACAACCTTAGCCATTAAGCATAGAAAGAGGTCATGATAAAAGTAAGTATCAAATGTAACCAAACGACGTTTTTTGGCTAAATGTCAGGCAAGTTTGACAAAATGACCCCTGAAACCTCAAAAAAATGGACAGTTTATCAATATTTGTAACAAAAGTTAGGGAGCTTGTGACGAATCTTCATCCTTTCTGACAGGACTCACTTTGGCTCGATATAACAGTTTATCCCCTTGAAGATATCCTACATAGCGAATAATCACTGGATCGCCAGTTTCCGCATTCCCTCCCCCTTCGAGGAGTTGATGAAACTGAGGATCATAGGGAACAACTTCCCCTACGGTTCCCTTCATTTCTAGTCCCCATTGTTTTAATAATTCAAAAATGGGTTTGACTAAAGGTAACAATTTAACCGCAGATATTTCAGGATTTTTTTGAGCAACAATAGCAGCAGTTGGCCATTGCAGTAACCAAGATTCTAATGCCCCTATACTAGAAGCTTGAAAGTCTTTTTCTAGACTCTTTTTCTGTGTATTTATTTGTTGTTGTAAATTCTCATACTCTTGTTTAAATGAGGCTGATTTTCTGTCAAGATTTAATGGACTTTCTCTGGTAGCAACTTCCCAATCTTGAGCTAAAGATTCATCAGTTTCAAACTGGGTTAACAACTCTTGTAGAGGTACTCGTAACGCCTTTGATAACTTAAGAAGTATCCCAATAGGTAATTTAGGAAGTAACCCCACTAACAGTCGATTTAACTGCCATTGAGATATGCCAGAAACCTGACTTAATTGTTCAAAACTAGCAATTCCTGCTTGCTGCATCAACTGGTGTAACTGTTCGTGATTAGTGGAATAAGTGGTGGACTTGTTCATAAAGGTTAATATAATTATTTAATAGCAATCATTTTGAGTTTACCCTAAATTGGTCATGGTAATGATAATAATCATAATTTTATTATTATCATCCATTGTTAATTATTTATTAACCATAATTTCTGACCTATGAACCCTATTACTTGGATCGGTTTACTTGCAGGAGCATTAACAACTATTTCTTTCTTTCCTCAAATGCTTAAAACCTGGAAAACTCGCTCAACTAAGGATATTTCTTTAGAAATGTTTTTGTTGTTTTGTACTGGGGTGTTCTTGTGGATAATATATGGTTTTTTTCTTGAAGATATCCCAGTTATTATGACCAATATTGCTACTTTTATTCTCGCCTTTCCTATCTTAGTATTGAAACTTAAATATAAGTAACTAAGAAATCCCGCATTTTTGCTCATTAAATTGTAGACAAATAAATCAATGATTTGCGGGATATAATAACTAAGTCTAGGAAAAACTAATCTTCATCAAGAGGGGGAAGTACCTCCTCAATTTGCCATAAAATATCTTTATGATCCATAAACCAACTACGGGTTTCTGGGGTTAACTGAACCCAAATAATTTCCATAGGAACATGAGGAGAAGAATATTGATATTTCCGTCCTAATTGTCGCAAATTATCGACGATATGAGGGGATAAACCAAACATAGACCAATCAATATTTAAGTGTCTTCCAACAACACCCCCTGTGGGATCAAACACCAGTTGGGAGGCTCTCACTAAATCCGCGAAATGTTTAGGCTGGAGTCCCGTAAGCTTCTGGATTTCCAGCCCTTGGCTACTGCTTTGCTTCATAGCTACTTTCCTTTGCAGATAATTCTGTAGTCATTGTAACTGATTAGGGTCAAAGTTTATATTTTTTTTGTTGATAAATGATGACTAATTATCAAAGTATTAAGATAATCTTCAGTTAATAAAATTTTGATAACAAATGTTTTTTTGTGCTACAATTTTTAATAAATGTAGATGTAACGTAATTTTTTTATATCTAATAAAAAATAGTTTCAAAACTTGAAATTCATTATGACTTTACCTCCCTTTGCTTCTACACCAAGACTATTAAGATTATTTAAACTTATTTTATATCCCCTCAATTATCTAGAAGATTATTCTAAAAAATATGGAGATATATTTGCTCTTGGTAGTTCAGAGACTCCGTTTGTTTATATTAGTAATCCTGAAGGGATACAAGAAATTACTCTAAAAGTGATTTTAAAAGCTGTTTTTGGTATTGCTTCAGGTTCCCGTTATGAGCAACTAAAAAACTTATTAAGGTCTTGGTTAGCTTTTTTTGATTCTCCTGCTAATGCTGCGGTTATTTTCTTTCCTTTTTTACAAAAAGATTGGGGTAACTGGACACCTTGGGGCCGTTTTATTAGAATAAAAGCTGCAATTGATAAATTAATTTATGCTGAAATTAAGGAGCGTCGTCAACAAAAAGAGCATACAGGGCAAGATATTTTAACTCTGTTAATGTTGGCAAAAGATGAAGATGGAAACCCCATGAGTAACCAAGAATTGCATGATGAATTAATAACCCTTTTAATTGCAGGACATGAAACAACAGCATCTAGTTTGACTTGGGCATTATATTGGATTCATTATTGTCCAGAAGTTGAGAATAAATTGCGATCACATCTCTCTAACTTAGGAAATAATCCTGATTTATTGGACATGATGAAGTTCCCCTATTTAGATGCAGTTTGCAGTGAAACTTTACGAATTTATCCCGTTGTTTTAACAACTTTTCTTCGCATTTTACAAACTCCTCTAGAATTAATGGGTTATCAGTTTAAACCGGGGACAGTATTTGCTCCTGCTATTTATTTAGTCCATCATCGAGAAGATATTTATTCTCATCCAAAACAATTTCGGCCAGAAAGGTTCCTAGAAAGACAATTTTCTCCCTATGAATACTTTCCTTTTGGTGGGGGAAGTCGTCGCTGTATTGGCATGGAACTCGCTAAAATGGAAATGAAATTAGTATTAGCAAAAATTTTATCTAAATATCAATTAAAACTTTGTTCTCATCGTCCCCTTAAACCCGTGCGTCGTGGTTTAACTGTTGCACCCCCTACTGGGTTTAAAATGCTTGTTAGTAACAATTTAGAGTATAGTAAATCATAATTTACTGATTAAATAACTTAGATAAACAATTAATAGACAAACTAAGTTTTAAGTACTATTAGTCGCTTCTTAAATCATTATAATTGGTCAACTCGTTCTCTCATCCGCACCGTTCGTTCTTTCATTCTAAATCTCGTTTTATCAGAAAGAAAAAAAGGACGAAAACCCATTTTACAAGTTATTCTAGATTTAACCACGATGGCAGATTGAAGGTTTCTTTAAAACGGCAAAACATCAATTTAGCCTTCATCGTTTTGGACAAAAAACTTTATTAGGGGTTTATCGTTGGTTAATTCTTTCTTTCGTCTCTTATTTATTAGCCTATTGGATTTATTTGCATTTAGGTAATTTTGATGATTTAGACTGGCTTGATTCAGCACAACAAGCCTTAGTTTTACTGCTACCTCATATTTTACTCCTTTCTCTTTTAAGAAAATTAAAGTTACTTAATCCTTGGTTTTATGAACATGGTTTAGAACTTTGTCTAATCAGGTGCAAGATGTGAGTTTATGGCTTCACAATCGCTGGAAGCCTTATGGCTGTGAATGTATGCCTGTATGCTTAACTTCAGTTTTTGACATTAATACTTTAAAAAGTGACATTAATTATTTAATGGACAGCAAATTTGCGAATTTCCCAGTACAGCGACGATAGAAGCTTACTGGCGGGAGTATGTCAATCAATTAGCTGTCTGAAGTTGAAGTAATAATTGAGAAGCTGTACGATTTCCTCGTTCTACAATTGGGGTATTAGGTGGTAATTTTTTCAATATGTTCAAAGATTCTTGATACATTTTAACGGCTCTTTTGTCATCTCCTTCTTGTGCATAAATGTGACTGAGATCTAGATAGGCTCCGACAGAAGATGGCTCTAAATAAATAATTTTTTTCAACAGGGATTTTGCTTCTTCGAGTTTTCCTGTTTCTTCAGCAATTTGTGCTAAGAGATAATGAGGAGCAATGGTAAAACAATCTATTTGTAAAGCTCGATTTCCATAAGTAACAGCCTCTTCATAAAGACCTTTATTGGCAGATATTTGAGCCAAAAGATAATAAGCTTGAAAGTTATTAGGATGATTTTTTAGCACTTCCTTTACTTTTTCTATGGCAGAATCATATCTCTCTTTTTTGATTAAATCTTCTGCTGTTTTGAGAAGTTGATCATTGGTTGGTTGTTTAATCTCTATTTTAGCAATAGAAGAAACAGGGTTATTTTTTAAGGATAAAGAAGAAGAAGCTAGGGATTTCTGAGTTGATTTAATAGAAGTTAACGGAGGAATTAATGGTTTACTAATATTTTGTTTCTGATGAGTAATGGCTGGTATGTGACTAATTTTTTCTGGGATTGAATTATTGGCTCGACGTTGATAAATTAATGATTGAGAGAAAACTTTTGCCGTAAACTTATGTAAGTTTTGTCCCGATAGTTCTGTGTGTCCCGTTAATAAATAGCCATGAGGATGTAGAGAGGCATGGAGTTTATCTAATACTGTGGCGATCGCTGTTAA
>JAAUYB010044237.1_pt1 | contig 15669 bp, 14 predicted proteins | sample 7278071 | NCBI WGS metagenome assembly JAAUYB01 (sample SAMN14350121, study PRJNA611818) | marine sediment metagenome | isolation source: surface marine sediment (1.8m) | place: French Polynesia: Moorea | collected 2018-08
GATCAAAGAGCAGTTCAATCCATTTCTTTAATTCTTCGTTACTTTTTAATTGGGTTAGGAATTACACTGATTTTTGGTTATGTTGGTATCAGTCCCACTGCTTTAGCTGCTATTACTGGGGGTTTATCGGTAGGTATTGGTTTCGGTTTAAAAGAAGTAATTAGTAACTTTGTTAGTGGTTTATTTCTATTATTTGAAGGTGCGTTAAAACCCGATGATGTTATTAGCATTAATAATGAAATGAGTCAGGTTAAAAAATTCGGAGTTAGGGCAACAACGGTACAAGTTATTAGAGATAATTCTGAGAAAATCATTCCTAACCAAACATTTTTCACTGAAGAAGTAACTACGTTTACAGGGAGTGATCCATTAGTCTATCGTTCCGTTATTGTTGGCGCAAACTATAATTGTGATCCGCAACAAGTCATCAAAGTTTTACTAGAAGTTGCTGATAATAACCCCAATATTTTAGAGTATCCCAGACCGGTTGCTTTTGCCCTTGAATTTGCCGATTCTAGTATTAACTTTGAGCTTAAATTTTGGCTTGATGATCCTTTAATAACTAAACGAGTAACTAGCAGTTTAATTTGCGATATTTGGAAAGCATTTAAGAAAAATGATATCGAAATTCCTTATCCTCAAAGAGATTTACATATTATTAATGGGGTTGATAATAATAATTATGAAACGATGGATATGGGAAACTTGTGATCAAGATCAATAAAATTGAGTACCAAAATCACTGCATGATATAAATTATCTGCCGTTAAAATCTCTGTGTTATACTAGAGAAAATACGGTTATTACCTATTATTTTTACTAAAATTTAAGGATGTTACTCTGATGTCACGCTTCAAAAAAGTGATTCTTTCTTCTCGGGTTGTTCAATTTTTATTCGGTTTATTGTTGTTTCTGGTAATTAGTGAAACTTGGCTAAACTATACCTCGTTGAATGCAACGACGGCCTTTACAGAATTATGTTTAAATCAACAAAAACTATCGGAAAAATCTCAGTACACAGTATCAATTTTATTAGAAAAAGCTGAGACAAATGACTGTGAAATTGCTGCCCGTCATTTGGCACAATTGGATCAACTAGACTTATCCAATAGAGAAATTGAAGAATTAACCCCATTATCCTCATTTCAAAGATTAAAAGAATTATATATTGCTGATAATCAAATAGTCGACATCACTCCCCTTGCATCCTTAAAAAGAATTGAGAAATTAGAATTATCTAATAATAACATTAAAGATATTAAATCTTTATCAAATATGCACAAATTAGAAACATTGTGGATGTGGAATAATCAAGTTAAAAGTCTTAAGCCTCTATCTCAATTAACGAATATTAGCCATCTTTATTTACCTTTCAATAATATTGTTGATATTAACCCTATTGCCTCATTAAAAAAATTAAAAGTCGTTATTTTTGATAACAATAAAATTTCTGATATTTCTGCTTTATCTCATTTAACTAAATTAACAGGAGTCTCTTTACTCAAGAATCAAGTTGAAGATATTAGTAGCCTAGAAAATCTAGAAAAATTGAAGGTTTTGATTGCTGGTGATAACAAAATCAATAATCTAACGCCTTTAAGAAATCTATCAGAACTTAGTTTTTTAATCCTTGATCAAAATTTAGTCAATGATATTAGTCCCTTATCTAACCTTCTAAATCTAGAAAAAATTTATCTATCTAATAATAGTATTATCGATGTTACTCCCTTATCTTTTCTAAGTAAATTATCTCATATTGAACTAAATCATAACCAGATTCAAGATCCTTCTTCACTGGATTTATTAACTAAAGTCACCTATCTCAATATTTCCAATAATCCACTGAAAAATTTAACTTGTCCAGTTGAACCAGATTCCGTTTGTAAGTTTTAGAATTACCAAGTCGCTCTATGATAAAATATTTGGTGTTATTATATCGATTAAAATAAATGGGTAAATTAGGAATTGTCCTTATTGGAAGAAACGAAGGGACAAGATTAACTGAATGTTTAAAATCGGTTCTTGATGAAACTAAAAATGATAATCATAGGCCAATTATTTACGTAGATTCTGGCTCAACCGATGGCAGTTTAGAAACAGTAAAATCCCTAGGAGTCTCAGGGATTTCCTTAGACAACGATCGCCCTTTTACCGCCGCCAGAGGACGTAACACAGGGTTTAAATGGCTAATGAAACAACACCCAGACCTCACCTATGTTCAATTCATGGATGGAGACTGTACCCTTGTTTCTGGGTGGTTAGAAAAAGCCAGAGAACTGTTAGAAACCCATAAGGATCTAGCCGTTGTTTGTGGTCGAAGACGGGAAAAGTTTCCCGATGCAACCCCCTATAACCGTTTAGCTGATATGGAATGGAATACCCCTATCGGAGAAGCTAATGCCTGTGGGGGTGACGCTTTGATGCGGGTTGAAGCCTTGCAACAAGTCAACGGCTTCAACGACAGCTTAATCTGTGGAGAAGAACCGGAAATGTGCCTTCGTTTGCGAGGCCAAGGTTGGAAAATTTGGCGTTTAGACGAAGATATGACCACCCATGATGCAGATATGACCCAGTTTAGCCAATGGTGGTCGCGGATGGTTCGCAGTGGTTGGGCGATCGCTGAAGGTATGGCGATGTACGGGTTAACCCCTGAAAGATATATGGTACGCCAGGGCATCAGTAATTGGTTGTGGGGAGTGATCTTACCTGTGACGGCGTTGGGGTTAGCTTGGTGGACCTGGGGGTTAAGCCTCCTGTTATTAGTGGCTTACTTGCTCTTAGGATGGCGTATCTATAAGTATCGCTGTGCTTGTGGTGATACTCCGGCCCAGAGTCGCTTATACGCGTTCTTTTGCATCTTAGGTAAATTCCCCCAGATTATCGGTCAAGTCAAATATTGGCTTAAACAATGGCAAGGCCAGCCGGCGACCTTGATTGAATATAAAAAATCTCAGGTTGGATGAGAGGGGAAGTGTGTGAGGAGTGTGGGGAGTGTGGGGAGAGGAGAAGGCTAAAAGGGATCTTTTTCCTCTACACTAGGAAAGATAAATGATGTTAAACGAACTTAGAGAATAAACTGTGTCTAAACGTAATTGGTTACTTTCTTTATTAGTGGGTGTGGGAGTTTGGCAGTTTAGCATTCCTGTAATGGGACAAATGCTGTTACCTTATACCCCTCAACTGAACGGAGAACAACTGGAACAGCAAGGCTTAGAAGTGGCCGAAGAAGCAGCCCAACTCATACGGTTTCAACAACATGATTTAGCTTTAGCTCGAGCAAAACTAGCGACTCAGTTAGCTCCCAGTAAGTATCAACCTTGGTTTATTTTAGGGACTTTATACATTATCAAGCAAGAGATAGAACCCGGGGTCGACGCGCTGGAAAAAGCTCTGATTCTAGAACCTAAAGAGGTGGGTATTAAGTTTACATTAGGAAATGCCTATTTTCAACAAGGGAAATATAAACAAGCAGCCACAGAATTAGAAGAAGGCTTAAAAATGAAACCCGATGTGCCATCGGCGCAGTTTGATTTAGGAAATGCTTATTTTAAATTAGGACGGATGGGGGATGCGATCGCTGTCTATCAAAAAGCAGTTAATCAACAAGAAGATTTTTGGCCAGCAGTCAATAATATTGGTTTAATTAAGTACGAACAAGGAAATATTAAAGCAGCGATCCAACATTGGGAAAAAGCCCTAGAAATTGATCCCGAACAAGCGGAACCTAAACTGGCTTTAGGGGTAGCTTTATACGTTCAAGGACAAAAAGAACAAGGGCTGGAACTTGGAAAAAATGCCCTTGAACTAGATAGCAACTATGGGAAAGTACAACACCTTATAGATAATCTTTGGGGGGAAAAATTAGTCAAAGATACACAACTGTTTTTTACCACACCTCAGATGCAATCTGTTCTCGGTCAACTCCAACAGGAGTCTTCTTCCTCTGCTAAGACTCCATCAGCTTTAAACAGTAGATAATCCTATGGAGACAATAGGTAAGCGATACCGCTAACATCATAGAGTTAAGAGAATGTTGGCGGAAGTTGCTATCCTGATAAACTAAAAATCTGACTTAATCTTTCACGAATCCAAACAACAGGATTTTTGAGGGATTCATCGTCAATTAAACCCATTTCTTTCAAACTGTTTTGATAGTCGTCTAAAATTTCTTGACGTTGTGCTAATTCTGAGGCGATTTCTTGTGCTAAATAGGGATATTGATTAAGAAGGTTCTGAAAACAAGTTTTGGCGAGTAGAAATAAATGGGTATCTTTTGATGCAACCATAGTGGTTGGATAAGGAATTTCTAATAATAAAGGTAACTCTCCGAAATACTGTCCTTGATTAAAGGTAAAGAGAATACGACTCACTTTTCTAGTTTCATAAATCGCTTGTACTTGTCCTGATAAAATAATATAAAAATGACTGTCATATTCTCCTGTATGAATAAAAGTTTCGTCTTTTCTTAGATAACGACGACTACCAATTTCAATTAATTTTCTCAATTCTAATTCATTTAAGTGTTGAAAACAATGAAAACTTTTTAAGGAATCTTTTAACGTTATATGAGAGGAAACACTTTGTTCATTTGAAACTGTTTTCACGTTAGTTAACGGGAGAGACTCCACATTCTTTAACCATAACTCTCGTTGAGGAAAAGGAATAGAAATCCCCCCTTGACGAAATTTATATTCAATAATGAAATTGAGAGAACTTTTAATACACTCACGGTGTTCAATATTAGTAACCCAAACCCATAATTGAAAAATTAAAGCATTATCTCCATACTCAATAAATACAACTTTTGGAGAGGGATCATTTAAGACGTCTTCCTCTAAAAAAGCTGACTCTAGTAATAATTCTGTGACCAATAATAGGTCACTATCATAAGCAACACCAATGGATATTTCCATTCTCCCGTGACAGTTTTCATAGTTCCAATTTTCTACTGGTTGACTGGTTAAATCTGTATTAGGAATAACTAATTGAGATCCTTGCAATGTCCTGATAACAGTAGACCTTAAAGATATTTCTTGAATGTATCCTAAGTGACCTTGAAATTCAATTAAATCTCCAACTTTTAGTTTACTTTCTCCTAATAAAGTTAACCCACTGACCAGATTTTTGGTAATTTCTTGTAACCCAAACCCAATACCAACCCCTAACCCTCCTACAACCACAGCAAAAGACGCTAAGTCTAATCCTAACCCTTGTAAAACAATAATATACCCTAATGTTCCTAAACCCAAACCAGTTAAGGTTGCAATAACTTCTCTAGTTCCTTCATGAATTTTCAATAAAACCAATAAATAATTCTTCAAAAATCGCTTGGTTCCTCTAGCTAAAAGACTAACCAAAATTAACAGCATTATTGCTTGCACTATCCATAAGATAGAAATATTTTCTCCTCCTATATTAAATAAAGGGGTGGAAAACGTTTCCTCAAACCATTGTTTGATAATTAAGGCATAGTTGGGCATTTTTAATTAGGATATAAAGTAGGAATTTCAAGGGGTTTAAAACGATTGTAAGTGTCAACTAACTCATTAACTGCCAATTTATCTAACCAGTAAATAGGATAGTTTTCATCGCTAATATGTTGCCAGTAACCAGGTTTAAGATAGATTTCATAATCATTATTTTCAGAGAGATGAAATTGAAAAAATGCGAGAGATTTGGCATTATTGTAATCCGTAAATAAATTATCATCTATCTTTTTAAAGTCAACCAGAAGATTGATTAAATTATTGATTTGCTCATTCTTTTCAGGAGGGCTTAAAAAATGGGCTTGACCTTCCATAACAAATAAATATTTATCCTCACTTTTAACCCAAGCAAATGTTCTAATTTGTTCAATAATTGGAGGGGTTGCCGGGTCATTTGTTCCTGCACTAATTATAATAGGAATATCAACCTTACTGAGTCCTTGAGAACCAAAAATAACACTATTCACAGGATTGATAATGGCGATTGCCCCTACTCTTGTATCCCGAAAATTGTAGTCTTGTTTCGGTAATTCTAAGGTTTGACATTGCAATAGCATAGATAAATTTGCTTCCCAAACTTGGCGATCGCAATAATTTTTAATATTTTCAAAATCCCAGGTCGCACCAGCAACAGATAAAGCGGTATAACCGCCAAAAGAATGACCGATAACCCCCACTTTGTCCAACTTTAATCTATTCCCAAACTCCCTTGGATTTCTTTTTTCTAACTCATCTAAAACATAGGTAATATCTAAGGGTCGATTAATAAATTCTTGTAAATCATATAAGTCACGGGAATAACCATTCAGCATATTTTCTAACTGTTGTTGATCACTGCCAATATGCTGAGGAATTGCTACGAAAAATCCATGGGAAGCTAATTGTTTTCCTAACATACTAAAATCATTAGGATGGGAAGCTAACCCATGAGAAACGATTATGACTGGTGTTTTCCCTGGTTTCCAATTTTTAGGTTGATAGAAATGTACATCAAAGGTTCGCTGGCGATTCTTATCAGCTAACTTGATAATTTTAACCGGACTAACACCATATTCTCCCTGCTTTCTAATGTCTGATACATTGGTATAGTCTACATTTAATTCACTTATGTTTTGCTGAGAAATTTCTGAAGCATTTTTGATTAAAGAATTAGTTGCTAAAACCAAACGTTGTTGATACTCTAAGGTTTTTTCAATTTCCTCTACATTGACTTGAATATTAGTGGATAAATTATCTAAAATATTGATAAAACTAAATCCTTTTTCTGAATCTAGCGCAGCTTGAATCAATGCACCTCTAAGTAGATATTTTCCATTCCTACCTCCAGGAACAGATGCTAAAATACCCAGTCTTTCTAAGAGAATTTCCCCCGTAGGAGTGTTGAGAAATTTAGATAACTGAACCCCATCAATAGGATACTGAGTGACTAATAATTCTCTTAAGCTTTGTTGCTGATTATCGTCTAAACCCGCAGCTTGAAAATAAAATTCTAACTCTTGATTAATAATTCCTTCGTTAGCAAATTGTTCCAAAGAACTTACTTCAAGGGTTAATCTTAACGATTGCCAAATAATATTAATTCTTTCTGCTGCAACACTAGGCAAAGTACAACAAAAGCATGAAATACCAATACAAAAAATATGTTTCCAAGTTTTAGTTAAATTTAACATAATAGATCAATTGTTTAACCACTCCCCTCGGTTAAGACGAATTATTCTCATTATGAATTGTTTTTCTCAAAAAGACAATATATAGCCTTTCTCGGACTCATGGGGTTGCCTCCCGCCGCCAAGCAGTCACCTTTATTTTGGGCTAAACACTAATCCTTTTGATGATTGCTGATGGTGGTTAAAATCTGATTAACGAATTGTTCATGATCCACAACGGGTTTAGAAATATAGCCATCAGCCCCGCTTTTTTCGAGAAAATGTTCACGATCGCCTTCCATAGCGTGGGCTGTGACTAAAATAACAGGTAAGTTAGCCGTTTTCGGATCAGCTTTGAGAAATTGGGTAATTTTGATCCCATCCACAGATTCCCCTTGATAAACGCTGTGGGACAGAGAAACATCCATCAGAATAATATCGGCTTCTCCCCCTTGAGCAATTTTCATCACTTCGTCTACGTCTTCTGTCCCTTTCACAGTTAAACCCCCTCGTTTCGTGAGAATTTTTGAGAAAACACGAAGGTTAATAGGATCGTCTTCTACAATTAAAACGGTGGTCATGGGTATCGCTTGAACCTCTGGTTATTCTTAGGAAGAATTCTCATGCTCTAGCTTATGTTACCCTGATTAGTGAGTCAACATAACAGATGAATTAATTATTCTCTGACAAAAAGCGTTTAATGGTTTCATTAAAGGGGGATGGTTCCACCAAAAAAGCCCAATGATTTCCCGGCACTTCGGCAATTTTCAACTGTTTTAAATAGGTTCGATAGGGTTTCAGTTGCCAAGCCGTTCGATTCAGTCCTTTTTCTGGTTTAATGAATAAGGTGGGAATGTCTATATCTTGTGTCAGTCCTGCATATTTCATTACCTCTTCAAAAATTTCATCCCTCGCTTGCTTAATAAATTTACTTCCCCATTTTCCGTCTTCTTTTTCTTCCATTCCTAACTTAAAAACTTCTTGTTGTAAGGGACTCCATCCTTGATACTGTTTTAAACTTCGGGCTAATGTTTCGGCTTCTTCGTAGTTATTAAAAGGTCCCATTGCCTTTAAAAAGGGTAAGGTTTTGTAGAGAATAGGAAACGTGACCTTAAACCATGAAGGCATTTTATCGATAAAAAAGGGATCAATTAAAATTAAATCCTTAAATCTTTCCGGTTGCTCGGTTGCCCAAATCGCTGCTAATTTTGCTGACCAAGAATGGGAAAGAATATGAGCCGATTGCCAACCAAAATAATCCATTAATTGGTTGAGATCATCAATATAATCTACAAATTTATAGCCGTTATTCAGTTTACTACTATCTCCATGACCTCGTAAATCTGGGGCAATAATATGATAATCTTGGGCTAAATAATCCCCTAAACTTGACCAAACTAGGGCATGATCCCCTAAGCCATGTAATAATAGTAAAGGGTCCGTGCCTTGCTTCCATTCTAGATAGGACAATTCCACTTGAGATAGTTTAATAACTTTGCGTTCAACCATTTACAAAACACATTCAACTAATGGTTTAAATAGAGAAACAAACTTGGGCTGATTGACCACTAAAGAGGGAATCGATTTTTTACCATAGTTTTGACCAATTGTCAAGGGAAAAAGATCCGTATCTTTTAAGAAAATAAAGGTTCCCCCTGCTGCTTGAACAATGACCCAAACCGCAGCAATATCCCACACTTTCGGTGTCGCTTCAACCCCGCCCACAGCAGCCCCAGAAGCCACTAATAATAAATTATAGCTGGCTACTCCAATCATGCGAATTTTACAAGGAAAGGGGTTTTTTAGAACCTTTATACTACGGGCGCAGAGATTGAATAAATGACTTTTGGTGGGGGTGTCTGGACTGGTGGCCATAGGTTGACCGTTACAATAAGCCCCGGTTGGTCCAGTTAACCCGCTTTCCCCGTACCAATAACCGTAAAAAGACTGTTTGAGGGGGGGGAGGTAAACAAACCCAAACACAGGGGTTCCGTGATAGACTAAACCCAAGGAAATGGACCAAATGGGAACCCCTCGGGTGAAGTTGGTGGTCCCATCGATGGGATCGACGATCCAACACCAGTCTTGCTCTGGAAAAATGTGACTGGTTTCTTCCGTTAGGATACCGTGGGTGGGAAAGTGTGAAGCGATCGCCTCCCGAATGGTTTGATCAGCCCAGCGATCAGCCGATGTCACCAGAGAACCATCGTCTTTAGCTGTCGGGGAAATGTTCCCCGCTTTTTCGAGCAAGGTATCTGCGATCGCTGTTGTCGTCGTTTGACAAAAGTTTAAGACTTCAGACCAAAATTGTTCCATGTTATCCAACCGAAAAACCCCCATACTCAAAGATAGAAGGGTTGGGAGCAGAAAGCAAGTCGGGTCTGGGTCTCATCAGCAGTTCGTTCAAACACTGAACACCTAGAAAGATAATTATTTTCTAAGATTACAAGGAATCCCCCTGGCCAACTTTTGATAAAAGTGTTATGCTAGTAGGCAATTTTTAAACCTAATAATATTCATTATTATATTTACTTTTGAAAATCATAATAAGGGACTTTCTATGTTATCCACTGATACTAAAAAAATTGTCATTTTCCGTAACTATTTAATCCTCATGGCGACCCTAGCCTTATTAATCACAGGATTAGGCGATCTTTTTAAACATCCTGATAGATCAGGGCAAAAAGATCGCCTAGAAAATTATGGCCGCTTTGTCAGTGGGGTTGTGGTCAATCAAGCTCAAAAAATTGGACGATAGATGTTATCAAGCTGAATTTTGAGCCACAAAAACTTCTTTTTCTAAGGTGGTTTGAACTTGTTGGCTGAGGGATTTTGCCAAAGACTCCATATCTTTTAGGTTACCTAAAGCCTCCATGGGAATTGTAATGGAAACAGCAACCCAGGGAACTCTTTTATCTTTTAATTGTGCTTTTTGATCCGCTAGAAACCATTGAAGAGGAGCATAATGTCCGCCCCCTGGCCAAGCATACCATTGAACTACAGCATAGGTTTTATCATTCCACGCTTGAAACCAGCGAGCCGTTACTGAACCATTGGGCTGTGTTTCTGATGAAAATTTAAGGGTTTTGTAGCCATCATTTTTCCATCGTTCTACTCCTTCTAAATCAACCCATTCCACTTCTGGGTGATCTTTATAATATTTTTGTGCTTTTAAGGCAATAACAATGGGGTCTTGTCCTGGCTTCTCAATCATTTGAAATGACCAAGGATAATTATTGAGTGAGAGTTTTTTTTGAGTAACCGTTGTCCATCCTGGAAAGTTCAATTGTGTGTCAGGAACCTTTCTCATTTGAGCGACTTCTGGGACTCCAGGTAACTCGGACCAAGACCATTTTTGGGTAAAATAACTAGGAAGAGCAATAAAAACAATCGCTAAACTTAACAAACCTAGAATAACAATTTGAGACGTGAAGAGTCCTTTTTTGAATTTAAACATATCCTTATTGGGGATAATTTTAGTTATTAAACTATTCAGCAAGATGATCATTACTCACCTCCCCTGTGATGGTGGAATTATCTGAATAATGATCCAGTAACCAGTTAAGCCCCACAATGGTTCCTAACATTCCCACAGAATAGAGATCCCCGCCCCAACTGTCATGGAGAATATAAAAGGCTTGATCCATCCCATTCCCATGAAAAACTGCCAGCAAGGTATTACGAATAATATTAGCAGTAACACTGATAGCGGCGGCTGATATTAATAAAGTAATCACCCGTCCTTTATGTTTTAAATTCCCTGTCCAATCCAAAACAAGAAGGGTAACATATAAACTGGTAAATAGCATTTTCAACCCAGCACAATAAGGAGCGACTTCTACGGGAATATTATTAACATAGAGGTGAATTCCATCTACTTGTGTGTTAACCCCTAACTGTTGCAGTAAAAACCAGGCCACAGCAGCAATAAATTTCTGTAAGGGTAATGTATAAGGGGTGATTAGATAAGGAACCGCATTAGGGGTTCCCAGAAAAATCAAAACCAGAGGAAACCCATTCAATTTCAATCCTGGTATGCCTTTTAACCAGAGCATAATTCCAGTAATAATAATGGGGAAAGAAAGGGAAACCAATTCCCTAGTGCCTGTGATATAAAAGGCTAATCCTAATGCTAAGAAAAAGCCTCCCAAGGGATTAATTTTATTGGCTAACTTTTGCCATCTTGAGCGATTTCTGCCAAAAATAAGATAAGCAGCGTAGGGAAAGCCAATGATTGCATGACTAAAATATTCGTGTTCAATATTGATGCTTTTATTTAACCAGCCATCATACCAGAAAAGAAGGAGAGGAGCATAGAGAATTCCTAGAAAAGCAATAATTAAAACGTTGCCTAAATTTCTTTCGAGAAACGGAGATATTTTTGAAGTTGCTTGCATGGTTAATAACCCATTAAACTACATATAAATGACTTAAATTAAAGCGATTTGTTCAACTACCCAAGCAATTTTTTCTGAAGTAATACCAGGATACATGGGTAAGGATAAAATTTGCTCACACAGCATCTCTGCTTGCGGAAAATCCCCTAATTGATAACCTAGACTTTTATAGGCAGGTTGCAGATGACAAGGAATGGGATAATGAATACCGGTTTGAATCCCTCTCTCTCCCAAAAACTCTTGGACTTGTTCACGGGATAGAGGGGATGCTTCGTTGACCCGAATAACATAGAGATGATAAACATGACCTTCTTGAGCGAGGTTTTGCATGGGTATAACACCCTTATCTTCCCCTGATTTTAACCCCAGATCATAAATTTGTCCCGCTTGATTTCTCAATTGATTCCATTGAGGTAGATGGGGGAGTTTAACCTGCAAAATGGCTGCTTGTAAGGTGTCTAAACGGCTATTTTTACCCACTTCTGTATGATAATATTTTTTCGGTGCGCCATAATTTCGTAAGGTGCGAACCCTGTGAGCCACTTCTTTGTCCGAGGTAATTAACATTCCGCCGTTTCCAAACGCCCCTAAATTTTTACTGGGATAAAAACTAAACGCAGCCGCCATCCCCACTGAACCGGCGGTATAGCCTTCTCGTTGGGCTAGATGGGCCTGGGCTGCATCTTCAAAGATAATGATCTTATGGGCTTGGGCAAAGTCGAGTAACGCCGTTGGGGAAACCATTTGACCGTATAAATGAACGGGAAGAATGGCTTTGGTTTTTGGGGTAACGGCTTTTGCTGCTAAGTTTAAGTCAATGAGAGCAGTATGAGGATCACAGTCTACTAAAATCGGGGTTGCTCCGGCTTGAATAATGCCGATTACCGTTGCAATGAAGGTATTGGCCGGAACTAAGACCTCATCCCCCTCGGTGATACCACAAGCTTGTAGTCCTAAAGCGATCGCATCGGTTCCAGAAGCGACCCCTACACCATGCTTGGCACCACTTGCCTGGGCAAACTCGGCTTCAAATTCTTTTAAGGTTTTTCCTAAGATAAAATCCCCCCGTTGCACAACCGCAGCCATGGCTTGTTCGATTTCTGCTTGGATGGGTTGGTGTTGTAGGGTTAAATCTACAAAGGGGACGGTTTGAGAAGATACAGTCATTGATAATCTGTTTATGTATAGAAGATAGTTAAAGTTGATGCCTCATTGTATCTTAGGTTCTCGGATTTTGACCAAAAAATCAGGGGTTCAAGCCCCGTTCTTCTTGATGCAGCGAGGTCTTGATGGGAACCACCAAGACCTCGCTGCATCGCTTTAGGACCCACAGTCCAGGTATTTTGTTCTATACTAGCCTTACGCCTATCAGTCTAGCGTCAAATGATAGTTTACGAATTTAAAGTTAGTTGTTTTAGATTAAAACAATATGATTATTGACCTCCTACCCCTAACATGGCTACAACAATAATCAAAATTTCCAACTTTTCTATAAAAATTTTAACCACCAAAATTTATGTTTTGCCTTATATTGATTAAACCAGTAACATGATGGGTATAGTATGGCTAAAATTAAAATCCAGAAGAGATAAACATGGTGTAAATCATAACCGTAGTTTTCAGGTTTAAGGGAACCGATGAAATAAGGGATAGTGACGGCTTGATAACCATATTTAGGTAAAGCGAATACAATGGCAGCAAGATGAATTAACCATAAATGAAGGATATAAAAGAATAAAGGGACTTGTCCAAAAATTTTCAAAGGATAAAAAATAGCTGATGGATAACGTTCAAATAGATACAGTAAAATCAAGGTGATGGACAACGTGATTAGTAGGTATAGTAAAGAAGGTGGATATTTATAACAATCCCAAAAAGAAAAGAAAGTTTTTAAGAGAGTGGATTGTTGTGACCAAGGTTTCGGATCACCATAAATGTTTAAACCTCGCAAAACCAGAAAACTAATTAATAAAAATAAGCTGGTTTTTTTGAGGAAGGAGAAACGCTTTTCTGGTTGCCAAGTAAACACCGGTCCAAAGACATAACCCAAAGCCATAACACCTACCCAAGGGACGAGAGGATAAACAAGAAAAAACTGAATATTGCCCTGGGTTGTAAATAATTTTCTTTCATGAAGAAATGACCAGAAAAAACTAAAATTTTCCCAGGAATCTGCCGAAATACTATCTAAGATATTGTGTCCTAAAATCATAAAAATCGCCAATATACCAATGATTCTAGTGGGTAGCTTGATGACAAAAGCTAATATTATCATTGACCAACCAATAACCCAGATAACGCCCGCCAAGAAAAAATCTGGACTAAATAACCAAGCAAACTTAATAATTGTTAATTCTAAAATAATCAGCCAGAGTCCTCTAAGGAGCAAAAAATGACCCATGGTTTTTCTATTTTTTCCTCTTTTTAAAGCCAGATAAATTGAGACTCCTGCTAAAAAGATAAAGGAAGTCGCACAGATATGAGTAATCCATCTTGTTAAATATAAAGGTAAATTCGTTTGTTCAATCGTTAAGGGATTAAAGGTAACATTAGTAAAAAAAATTCTCGTATGATCTAATGCCATTAAAATTATTACTAAGCCCCGTAATAAATCAATGGATGCAATTCTTTTAGTGAAAGAGGCATTAGAATCAGATAAGTCAGTTGATTTTGAAAATATCATTGTCAATATTGTCTTAATAGAGAACAATTATAGCACTTTATAGACCTTTTATTTTATATTTTTAGGATCAAAAGCATCTCGTAATCCATCTCCAATGTAGTTAATACTTAAGACCGTCAAAAAGATAGCCAATCCAGGAAAAAAAGCAGTATGGGGTGCAGTTGTTAGATAATCTTTTGCTTGAAATAACATTTGTCCCCAAGTGGGAACATCAGGGGGAAATCCTAAGCCTAAAAAGCTTAAAGTCGATTCTGTGATAATAGCATTTCCTACCCCTAACGTGGCTGCAACGATAATCAAACTCAATACATTGGGAAGCAAATGGACTAAAATAATCCGATGAGATGTCGCCCCTAACGTCACGGCTGCTTTGACAAATTCCATTTCTTTTAATCTTAAAATGTTCCCTCTTACCAGTCGCGCTACAGACATCCAATTAAGTCCACCAATAACCATTACAACTAAGATGAAAATTCCTAATTCTGGCCCGGCTATTTGTTTAATGGGTTCTCTAAATAAATAGACCACTAATAATAATAAAGGTAACTGAGGCAAAGCTAAAAATAAATCCGTTAACCGCATCAATAGACCATCAATAATGCCCCCATAAAATCCAGCGATCGCCCCTATAGTTGTCCCTAAAAAAATAGCAACTAACATGGCCAAAATTCCCACTGTCAGAGAAATTCTCCCCCCAAATAATACCCTAGCTAGTATATCTTGTCCTAGAGAATTGGTGCCAAAAGGATGATCTAAACTGGGTAAATCACTCGCTTTACCAAAATCAATTTTATCGATGGGAACTGAATAAATAAATGGGCCAATAATGACAGCAATAAAAATAATAGCCAGACTAATTAATCCGAAAATTGCTAAGGGATCACGCCGAAACTTTCGCCAAATATAATCAGATATTTTTTCCTGTTTATTCTCTGTTGATTTTGTGGTATTAATAATCATTTGTTCAGGTTAAAAATAAGTATTAATTATTGAACGATAACGGTGACTTTATCCCCCCATTTGAGTTGCAATTTTTCTTGTGCATTGCCCCCATTGATAGCAATTTCCACCCAGCCCTGACTCCCTATTAATGTTATCATTTCTCCTGGAGCAACATCGCTATAGGTTAAACCAGATTGAATCATTATATCATTAACAGTAATCGACCAATTTTTGTTCCTGATCTGGGAAAATTCAATATTAGTAATGAGGTTACCAAAATGATCAATATATTGAATAGTTCCCTCTATTTTTGTTTCTGTAATATGAGGAGATGGTAACGGCAAGTTGACTAAACTATTGATAGGAATAACCTCTCCTAACGCTTCCAAAAAAATCCCAGAGGCTAAATAAGCAGCGATTGGGGCAAAAATATCTCGACCATGAAAAGTTGAACTAACATGGGGAACACGCCAATAGTCGGTATTAGTTAAAGATACCGCTTTGACTGCCGGATC
>JAAUYB010076172.1_pt1 | contig 15668 bp, 15 predicted proteins | sample 7278071 | NCBI WGS metagenome assembly JAAUYB01 (sample SAMN14350121, study PRJNA611818) | marine sediment metagenome | isolation source: surface marine sediment (1.8m) | place: French Polynesia: Moorea | collected 2018-08
GATTACTCAGCGGCTCGTCCATCAGGAACACGTTGGGTTCCCGAACAATGGCCCGTGCCAGCGCGACGCGCTGGCGCTGCCCACCGCTGAGCTCCGCCGGCTTGCGGTGCATGAACGGCGTCAACTCGACCATCTCGGCAGCCTTCGTAACGCGGGCATCATGGGTCGACGGGTCCACTTTCCGCACCTTCAGCGGAAAGCGAATATTGTCGTAGACGTTCATGTTCGGGTAGAGCCCGTAGGACTGGAACACCATGGCGATATCCCGGTCCTTGGGGTCGAGGTTGTTGACCACCTTGCCGTCGATCGAGATCTCGCCTTCGGTGACATCCTCGAGCCCGGCGATCATGCGCATTGTCGTGGTCTTACCGCAGCCTGAAGGCCCGAGCAGCACAAGGAATTCCCGATCGGCGATTGTCAGGTCGAAATCGTCGACACCGACAAACGACCCCCACCGCTTCGACACGCCGCGAAGCTGAATTTCCGCCATCCGGACCCCCCTGGCAGGCCGCCTCGGTGCATTTGCACACGTTTGCAAAAATGCTAGACGACGGCATCGGATTTTGCCAATGGTTTTCTGCTATGGCCGTCGCGACACCACAAGAAAACCTACAACCGTTCGACTTCAGGGCTGGAATTCGGACGCAACTGACCAGGATTCTGCGCGCGCCTGAAGCCGAGGCCTATGCGGCGCTTCTGGACGGTGTCACGCCGGATTCGGTTTGGGACGTGGCGCATCCGGTGCACCGGCTTGAGGGACCCGAGGCGATTTGGGTCGAGTTCTGGTCCCCGATCCGCTCCGCTCTGGCCCACGCATATCGCCGGGATGAGCTGTTCTTCGGCGGCCGCAACACTCGTGCTCAAGGCGGGCAATGGATCGCCGCTTTGTCCCACTACGTCGGCCGATTCGAACGGCCGCTCTTCGGCATCCCGCCCTCGGACCGGTTGGTGTTTCTGCGCTCGGGCGCGTTTTTCCGTATCGAGGATGGACGTATCGCGGAGGCCAAGATCATCCTCGATCTCCCCGATCTGATGCGCCAGGCCGGCCGGTTCCCGCTGCCGCGCGAGCTGGGCACCGAAATGCTGTTTCCCGGCCCCGCCAGCCACGACGGCGTGCTGCCCGCAGGTGACAACGGTGCCGACACGCTGCGTATCGTCGAGGGTATGCTGGGCGATCTGCATCACTACGACCCAGTCACCGCGGCAAGCTACAAACAGACCGGCGAGCACGGCTATTGGCACGACGACATGATGTGGTACGGGCCGGGCGGAATCGGCTCAAACTACCGCTGGTCGGGCTTCGTCGACCACCATCGCGCCGCCTTTCTGACTGCGTTTCCCGACCGCAAAGGCGGCAACCATTACTGCAGGATCGGCGACGGTGACTATGCCGCGGTCTCGGGTTGGCCGTCGATGACGATGACCCATACCGGCGCCTATTTGGGCGTTCCTGCGACCGGCAAACCGCTGACCCTGCGGGTGATGGACTTTTATCACGTCACGCGGGGCAAGATCCTAGAGAACTGGGTCTGCCTCGATTACGGCGATCTCTTCCACCAGATGGGCATCGACCTGATCGCCCGTGCCGCCGAGATGAAGCCGGCCTGGAGCTGACCATCACAACCCCGCCGCGGGCCGGCTGGCTATCGAAGGCGCGCCTCGCTTTGGGCGTCGAAGAAATAGGCGTGGCCGGGGTCGAAGCTCAGCCCGACTCGGGCGCCATGCGGCACCGGCTGGTCCTCACGCGCCTCGACGATCAGGCGGTCGCCGTTCGGCGCGTTGAGGTAGACATAGGACACCCCGCCGAGCGATTCGGTCAGTTCCACCGCGTGGGTCGTGCCGTCAGGATCGATGGTCATGTGGTTCGGCCGCAGCCCGACCGTGACCTGCGTCCCCACCGCGGGCAGCGCCGCCGCGGTCGGCACCGTCGCGTCGCCGAGTCCGGGGACCAGCACGCCACCCGGCTGCGCGGCACCGGCAAAGAAATTCATCGCCGGCGAGCCGATGAAGCCCGCGACGAACTTGTTGGCGGGGTCCTTGTAGAGTTGCAGCGGTGCGCCCACCTGCTCGATCTTTCCCGCGCGCAGCACAACGATCTTGTCGGCCAGCGTCATCGCCTCGACTTGGTCGTGGGTGACGTAGATCATCGTCGCGCCGATTTCGTTGTGCAGCCGCGCGATCTCGACACGCATCTCGACCCTGAGTTCGGCGTCGAGGTTCGACAGAGGCTCGTCGAACAGAAACACCTCCGGTCCGCGCACGATTGCGCGGCCAATGGCCACCCGCTGCCGCTGGCCGCCCGACAGCGCCTTTGGCTTGCGCTTCAGATACTCGCCCAGTCGCAGGATCTGGCTTGCGCCGTCGACCTTCTTTTTGATTTCGGCCTTCGGCACGCCGTTCATCTTCAGGCCGAAGCCCATGTTTTCCTCGACCGTCATATGCGGGTAGAGCGCGTAGGTCTGGAACACCATCGCCACCCCGCGCTCTGCCGGATCGACCGTCGTCACGTCGCGTTGGCCGATCCGGATCGTGCCCTCGGTGGTCTCTTCCAGCCCGGCGATCATTCGCAGCAAGGTCGACTTGCCGCAGCCCGATGGGCCGACGAACACGCAGAACTCCCCGTTCAGGATCTCCAGGTCCACCCCATGGATCACCTGCGTCTCGCCAAACCGCTTCACCGCGTCCTGCAGCGTCACTCCCGACATCGCTTCACATCCCCGCTGTCATTCTTTGTCTCGTCTCGCTTCCCTCGTCCGGGAACCGCCAATCCTCGGCCTCCGCCGCGATCCGCTCGGCCACCGGCCGGATCACCGGCACCAGTGCCTCGAGGCCATCGAGGCTGGTGCGCGCCGTCGAGCTTGTCACCGACAGGGCGCCCAGCACTCGGCCTTTGCCGGTCAGGATCGGCATTGCCACGCAGATGATGCCAGGCTCGTGCTCTTCCCGGTCGAAGGCATAGCCGCGCGCCCGGATCGCGCGCAGGTCGTCGTGCAATGCCACCGCATCGGTCAAGGTCGCTGGCGTGAACCGGTGGAAGCTTTGCTGCGACACCGCCTCCGCCAGCGCGGTCTCGTCGAGAAACGCCATCATCGCCTTGCCGACGCCGGTGCAATAGGCCGGCCCGACCTTGCCGGCCTCGGAAAACATCTCGATCGGCCGTGCCGCGTTGCGCTTGTCGACATAAAGCACCTGGCCGTGGTCGAGCTGCGCCAAATGCACTGTCTCACCGACCTTTTGGCTGAGCGCATCGAGATGCGGGCGGGCGACAGGGGCAAGCGAGGATTGGGTCCAAGCGGCGTGCGCCAGGCGCACCAGGCGGATGCCCAAGGCATAGGCCTGCCGGTCCGGATCGAACGACAGCATGCCCTGATGGGTCAGTGCCTGCAGATGGCGGTAAAGCGTCGCCTTGGGATAGGGGCTGGCCTCCAACAACTCGGAAAACCGCACCGGCCGGCCGAAGGACGCGACCTGGTCCAGGACGTCCAGCGCCTTGCCGACGGTTCCATCGCCTGTGGCCTGTGCCATGGGCAAATGCTCCTCCCCGCTTCCCAAACCGGTCTCGCCGCAGGAAACTGTTGACAAGCCTAACCGAGTCGCGGTTAAGTTTTCAATATACAAAACCAAGTTTCACATAATGGAACTCTCAGGGAGGATAACCATGCGTTCCATGCTCAAGGCGTCCATCGCGGCGCTGGCCACCGCCGCCACTCTGGCCGGCGGCGCGATTGCTGGCAGCCACCAGCTGTCGGGTGATCTGAAGATCTTCCTCGACACCTCGAACCCGGCGCCGCGCGCCACGATGGAAGCCGCGATCGCGATGTTCCAAGAGGCGCACCCGGATCTGAACATCGAGACCACGGTCATCGACCGCGAGGCCTACAAGACTCAGATCCGCAACTTCCTGACGGCCAACGCTCCGGACGTGAACACGTGGTACGCCGCGAACCGGATGCGGCCCTACGTCGAAGCCGGTCTCTTCGAGGACGTCAGCGACCTGTGGATGGAGCCCGAGATTGCCGAGAACCTCGCCTCGACCAAGGGCGCGATGACCATCGACGGCAAGCAGTGGGGCGTACCCTACACCTACTACCAGTGGGGCGTCTATTACCGGAAGGACATCTACGAAGAGCTGGGCCTGTCCGAGCCTGCAAACTGGGACGAGTTTAAGGCCAACTGCCAGGCGATCGTCGATTCGGGCCGCGCCTGCTTCACGATCGGCACCAAGTTCCTTTGGACTGCCGGCGGCTGGTTCGACTATCTCAACATGCGCACCAATGGCTTCGATTTCCATATGGACCTCGCCGCCGGCAACGTCAGCTGGGAAGACGACCGCGTGAAGCAGACCTTCGCCAACTGGCGCGAGTTGATCGACATGGGCGCCTTCATCGACAACCACCAGACCTATAGCTGGCAGGAAGCGCTGCCGTTCATGGTGGGTGGCGAAGCCGCCGGGTATCTAATGGGCAACTTTGCGGTGGCGCCGCTGCGCGAAGGCGGGCTGACCGACGATCAGCTCGACTTCTACCAGTTCCCGCCGATCAACCCGGATGTCGAGCTGGCCGAAGACGCACCGACCGACACGTTCCACATCCCGGTGAACGCGGTGAACAAGGACAATGCGCGGGAATTCCTGCGCTTCATGGTCTCGGCGGACGTGCAGACGATGATCAACAATGGCCAGAACCTTGGCCAGTTGCCGGTGCACGCCCAGGCCAGCGTGGATGACGATAAGTTCCTCAATCAGGGTTTCGCGATGCTGTCGTCCAACTCGCCCGGCGGTGTGGCCCAATTCTGGGACCGCGACGCGCCCGCCGAGATGGCCAAGGTGTCGATGGAAGGCTTCCAGGAATTCATGGTCAAGCCCGACAACCTGGACCGGATCCTCGCCAAGCTCGAGCGTGCCCGCGAGCGGATCTACAAGTAAGGGGCCGCGCCCTCCCGATCCCTCCCCCGTCGAAGGGGGAGGGACTTTCCACCGATCATCCCACATTTTGGATGACAGCCGATGACAGCCGTCGCCGACGCCACCCGGATCGAGACCAAAAGCTGGTTCCACCGCAACCAGCAGACCATCGCGCCCTGGCTGTTCCTGGCCCCCGGCGTGCTGTTCTTCCTGGTCTACGTGATCGCGCCGATCTTTCAGTCCTTCAACATCTCGCTCTACGAATGGGACGGGCTGGGTCAGGCGGAATACATCGGATTTCGCAACTACGAAGACCTCTACTGGGAATATGTCGACCGCGACGCGTTCTTCATCTCGCTGAAGAACAACCTGATCTGGCTGATCATGTATCTGCTGGCGATCCCGGCAGGCCTCTTCATCGCGCTTTTCCTGAACCAGACGGTGTTCGGCATCCGGCTTTATAAGTCGCTGTTCTTCTTTCCGTTCGTGATCTCTCAAGTCGTCGTTGGCCTGGTCTTCACCTGGTTCTACGACCCGACCTTCGGGCTCTTGAACAACATTCTGAGCGTGTTTGGCGCCGGGCCGATCAATGTGCTCGGCAACGAGAACCTCGTCACCTATGGCATCATCGTCGCCGGGCTCTGGCCGCAGACCGCCTATTGCATGATCCTTTACCTGACCGGGCTGAACGCCGTGGACCCCGAACAGATCGAGGCTGGGCGGCTCGATGGCGCCAAGGGCTGGCGCATGCTGTGGCACGTGGTGCTGCCGCAGCTTCGGCCCGCCACCTTCATCGCCTTCGTGGTCACCATCATTGGGGCGCTGAGGTCCTTCGACCTGATCTCGATCATGACCGAGGGCGGGCCGTTCGGGTCGTCCCGCGTGCTGGCGTTCTACATGTTCGAAGTGGCGCTTTCCGAATACGGATTCCGGATGGGCTATGGCGCCGCCATCGCGGTCGTGCTGTTCCTGATCATGATGTGCTTCATCGCCTACTTCCTGTGGTCGATGTACCGGGACGAAAAGCGATGAGCGTGACCCGCCAAGAGATCGACGCGATCTGCGCGGCCCTGCCAGGCACGCGGCTCGCCGAGCCCCCCAAAGAGCTGCTCAGCTGGAAGGTCGGGCCGAAGATGTTCGCCTGTTTCGGCGATTTCGAGGACACCGGCGGCGTGTCTGTCAAATGCCGCGACGTCGAGACCGCCGCGATGCTGATCGACGCCGGCGCCGCGGAGCGTGCGCCGTATTTCCACCGCTCCTGGGTCCGGCTGCCCTATGCTGCGACCGATGCCGAGGACGCGCGTCACCGGCTGACCCAATCCTATGACATCGTCCGCGCCTCGCTGAAGAAGGCCGAGCGCGACGCCCTGCCCCCGCGGGAGGCCGCCTGATGTTCCCCGCCCCGATCCAAAAACGCAGCCAGGCCGCGCAGATCACCTATCAGACCTTCCTGCCGCTGGCGCTGCTTCTCTGGCTCGCCCCGCTCTTGGCCGTGGCGATCTTCTCGATCAAGCCCGACGCCGATTTCGTCAACGCCAATTACTGGGGTTGGCCGACTTCGTTCGAAGGCGCGGTGAACTACGGCAAGGTGTTCTTCGACAGCGACATGCCGCGCTATCTGCTGAACTCGGTTCTGATCACCGTGCCAACGGTCATCGGCGCCGTGGCGCTGTCGTCGATGACCGGCTTCGCGCTCGGCATCTACAAGTTCCGCTCGAACCTCTGGATCTTCTTCATGTTCGTCGCCGGCAATTTCGTGCCGTTCCAGATCCTGATGGTGCCGGTGCGCGACCTGACGCTGGACCTCGGGCTCTACAACACCAAGACCGGGTTGGTCTTGTTTCACATCGCTTTCCAGACCGGGTTCTGCACGCTCTTCATGCGCAACTTTATCCGCGCCCTGCCGTTCGAATTGATCGAGGCCGCGCGGGTCGAGGGCGTCGCCGAATGGCGTATCTTCTGGTACGTCGTGCTGCCCCTGATGAAGCCCGCCCTCGCCGCCCTGTCGGTGCTGATCTTCACCTTCATCTGGAACGACTATTTCTGGGCCGTCGTCCTGACCCAAGGCGCCGAATCGCAGCCCGTCACCGCCGGCATCACCAGCTTCAACGCGCAGTACCGCGCCGCCTATCACCTGATGAGCGCCGGTTCGATCGTCGCCGCGATCCCGCCGGTGGCGATGTTCTTCCTGATGCAGAAGCACTTCATCGCCGGGCTGACCCTCGGCGCGGTCAAATGACCAGGATCGCGTTCATCGGCGCCGGCTCGACGATCTTCATGAAGAACATCGTCGGCGACTGCCTGCAGGTCGAGGCGCTGGCCGACGCCACCTTCGCGCTGATGGACATCGACGCCGCGCGGCTGGCCGAATCCGAGATCGTCGCCCGCAAGCTGATCCAGGCCACCGGCACCGGCGCCCGGGTCGAGACCCATCTCGACCGCCGGCCCGCGCTCGACGGTGCCGATTTCGTCGTCGTCGCCTTCCAGATCGGCGGCTACAAGCCCTGCACCGTCACCGATTTCGAGATCCCCAAGGCATACGGCCTGCGCCAGACCATAGGCGACACGCTCGGGATCGGCGGCATCATGCGCGGGCTGAGGACCGTCCCGCATCTCTGGGCGCTGGCCGACGACATGGCCGAGCTCTGCCCCGACGCGCTGATGCTGCAATACGTCAACCCGATGGCGATCAACACCTGGGCGCTCGCCGAACGCTACCCTGATGTCCGGCAGGTCGGCCTCTGCCACTCGGTGCAGAACACCGTGCAGGAGCTTGCCCACGATCTCGACCTGCCGGAGGCCGAGATCACCTATCGCGTCGCCGGCGTGAACCACGTCGCCTTCCTCCTCGAGCTCGCCCATAACGGCCAATCACTCTACCCCGCGCTGCGCGACGGCTACCGCGCCGGGCGCCTGCCGAAGCCGCCGCTTCTGATGCCGCGCTGCCCCAATCACGTGCGCTACGAGGTGATGGAGCATCTGGGTTACTTCTGCACCGAAAGCTCCGAGCACCTGGCCGAATACGTGCCCTGGTTCATCAAGGACGGCCGCGCCGATCTGATCGAGCGCTTCGGCATCCCGCTCGACGAATACCCCAAGCGCTGCGAGGAACAGATCGCCGCCTGGGCGCTGCAGGCCGCCGAGTTCAAGGGGCCGGTGCCGATCGAGGTGGCCAAAAGCCACGAATTCGCCGCCGACATGATGAACGCCGCCGTCACCGGCGCGCCCTTCAAATTCTACGGCAACCTGCCCAATCGCGGCCAGATCCCGGCGCTGCCGCCCGGCGCCGCGGTCGAGACCCCCTGCACTATCGACGCCGCCGGCATCCGGCCCGAGACCGTGGACGACCTGCCCCCGCAGCTCACCGCCCTGATGCGCACCCAGATCAACGTGCAGGAACTGACCGTGCGCGCACTGACGGACGAAAACCCCGATCACATCTACCACGCCGCGATGCTCGACCCGCACACGGCGGCCGAACTGGACCTCGGCCAGATCCGCGCCATGGTCGACGATCTGCTGGCCGCCCACCACGACTGGCTGCCAGACTGGGCCCGGCTGAGGCGGGCCGCATGACCGTCGCGGGGCCAAAAATCTTGCAAGATTTTTGCCAAGGATTTTCGAAAATCCTTGGCCCCGCCGGAAGCGGCGCGCCATGATCGGCCAACCGATCTACCCCGACCTCGACGGCGCCTCGGTGTTCATCACCGGAGGCGGCTCGGGCATCGGCGCAGCGCTGACCGAGGGCTTTCTGCAGCAGGGCGCGAAGGTCGCCTTCGTCCAGCGTTCGGACGCATCGGCCTTTGTCGAGGAGATGGGTGACAGCTATCAGACTCCGCCCTTATTCCTGCCCTGCGACCTCACCCATACCGAGGCGCTGAAGGGCGCCGTCGCCTCGGCCACCGAAGCCAATGGGCCGGTCACCGTGCTGGTCAACAACGCCGCCAACGACAAGCGCCACGCCACGCTGGAGACCGACGAGGCGTTCTGGGACTGGTCGCAGGCGATCAACCTCAAGGCCTATTTCTTCGCCGCCCAGGCCGTCATTCCGGGCATGCAGCAAGCGGGAGGCGGCGCGATCGTCAATTTCAGCTCGATCAGCTACATGATGGGCAATGCCGGCTACCCGGCCTATGCCACCGCCAATGCCGGGATCACCGGGATGACCCGCGCGCTGGCGCGAGAATTCGGCCCCGACCGGATTCGAGTCAACGCGCTGATGCCCGGCTGGGTGATGACCGCCAAACAGAAAGAGCTCTGGGTGACGCCCGAGGCGCTGGCCGGCCAGCTCGCCCGCCAGTGCTTGAAGGAAGAGCTGCTGCCGCAGGACATCGTCGGCGGAACACTGTTTCTGGCCTCGCAGGCCTCGCGCATGATGACCGGCCAGGCGCTGGTGATCGACGGCGGCGTGGTGGTGACCGGCTGATGCGCGCCACCTGGATCGCCGTCGACTGGGGCACCACCCACTTGCGCGCCTGGGCGATGGACCACAACGACGCGGTGCTGGCCGAGGCCCGGTCCGACGACGGCATGGGCCGGCTTGCCCGCGACGCCTTCGAGCCGGCCCTGTTGCAGCTGATCGCGCCCTGGCTCGGCCCTGGCATCACCCGGGTCGTCGCCTGCGGCATGGTCGGCGCGCGCCAGGGCTGGGCAGAGGCGCCCTATCGCGCGGTCCCCTGCGCCGCCGCCGCCGGTGCGCTGGTCAAGGCGCCCGCCCGCGACCCCCGCCTCGACGTCCGACTCGTCCCCGGCATCAAGCAGGACAGCCCGGCCGATGTGATCCGCGGCGAAGAGACCCAGATCGCGGGATACCTGGCGCAGCTCTCCGGCTTCAACGGCGTTCTCTGCCTGCCCGGCACCCACGCAAAGTGGGTCCATATCAGCGCCGGCGAAATCGTCAGTTTCCGCACCTTCCTCACCGGCGAACTCTTCGCGCTGCTCTCGGAGACCTCCGTCCTTCGCCATAGCGTTGCGCCGGCGGGATGGGACGCCGCGGCCTTTCAGGCGGCCCTGGCGGAGACCCTGTCGCGCCCCGAAACGCTCGCCGCGGGGCTATTCAACCTGCGCGCCGAGGCGCTGCTTCACGACCAGGCGCCCGAGACCGCCCGCGCGCGCCTCTCGGGCCTTCTGATCGGCGCCGAACTCGCGGCCGCCAGAGCGTATTGGCTTGGCCAAGAGGTCGCCCTGATCGGCGCGCCTGCGCTTACCGCGCTCTACGCCGACGCGCTTGCCGCCCAGGGCCTCGCCGCCACCCGCACCGACGGTGCCGCGATGACGCGCGCCGGGCTGGCCGCCGCCCACGCCGCGCTGAAAGAGCCAACATGACTCGCCCGCTGATCGCCATCCTGCGCGGCATCACCCCCGAAGAGGCCGCCCCCGCCGCGGCAGCGCTGATCGACGCCGGCATCACCACCATCGAGGTTCCGCTGAACTCGCCCGCGCCGCTCGACTCGATCGCGTCGATGGCCGGCGCGCATGGGTCGGACGCCGCCATCGGCGCCGGCACCGTGCTGACCGCCGAGGAGGTCGCCCATGTCTATCGCGTCGGCGGCCGGATCGTCGTGTCGCCCAATTGCCGCAAGCGCGTCATCGACGCCACCGTCACCTTGGGGATGCAAAGCTGGCCCGGCGTGCTGACGCCGACCGAATGCTTCGACGCGCTCCACTGGGGCGCCACCGGGCTGAAGGTTTTTCCGGCCTTCCAGATGGGGCCCGACGGGCTGAAGGCGATCCGCGCGGTCCTGCCCGCCGAAACCCAGCTTTACATGGTCGGCGGGGTCAGGCCCGGCAATTTCATCGATTGGCTCAAGGCGGGTGCCAACGGCTTCGGCCTCGGCACCTCGCTCTACACCCCCGGCACCGGCCTCGACGACCTGGCCGCGCGCGCCCGCGACATCGTCGCCGCCTATGACGAGGCCGCGGCATGACCCCGTTCGACGACCGCCGCTGCGAGCTGGGCGAGGGCCCGCTCTGGCACCCCGTGCGGCAACAGCTCTTCTGGTTCGACATTCTCGGCCGACGCCTGCTGACCCGCGAAGGCGACGCCGCGCGCGACTGGCGCTTCGAAGAGATCGTCTCCGCCGCGGGCTGGACCGGCCGCGACACCCTGCTGATCGCCAGCGAAACCCGGCTCTTCCAGTTCGATCTCGAAACCGGCGTCCAGGACACCATTGCGCCGCTCGAGGCCGACCGCCCGATGACCCGCTCCAACGACGGCCGCGCCGACCCGCAGGGCGGCTTCTGGATCGGCACCATGGGCAAAGGCGCCGAGAAGCACGCCGGCGCAATCTACCGCTATTACAGGGGCGAGCTGCGCCGGCTCTACCCGGACGTCACGATCCCCAACTCGATCTGTTTCGCGCCCGACGGCACACGGGCCTATTTCGCCGACACCTTCTCGCGCCGAATCATGACCCAGCCGCTGGATGCCGAGGGGTGGCCCGACGGCACGCCGCAGGTCTTCCTCGACCTCCGCGCCGACGGGCTGAACCCCGACGGTTCGGTCACCGACGCCGAGGGAAACCTCTGGAACGCGCAATGGGGCGCGTCCCGCGTTGCCGGCTACTCGCCCGACGGCGAATTCCTCAACGCCTTCGATTTCCCCGCGCGCCACACCTCATGCCCAGCCTTCGGCGGCCTTGACCTGACGACACTCTACTGCACCACCGCGCAGGAACTCCTCAGCCCCGAGATCCTTGCCGCCGAGCCCTTGAACGGCCAGACCTTCGCCGTCGAGACAGGCCACAAGGGCTGGCCCGAACCCCGGGTGATCCTGTGACCGCCCAGGTCTACGACGCCCGGTCCTGCCACCTCGGCGAAGGCCTGCTCTGGCACCCCGAACGGCACCATCTCTTTTGGTTCGACATTCTCGAAAACAAGCTTCTGGCCCGCGACGGCGACCGGGCGCTCGATTGGCAATTCGCCGAAAACGTCTCCGCCGCCGGCTGGACCGGCCGCGACAGCCTGCTGATCGCCTCGGAAACCCGGCTTTTTGATTTCGACCTCGAGACCGGCACCGAGACCTTCGTCGCCCATGTCGAGCCGCACGACCCCGGCAGCCGCTCGAACGACGGCCGCGCCGACCCCCAGGGCGGCTTTTGGATCGGCATGATGGCCAAGCGCGGCAAGGCGCGCCCCGGCGCGATCTACCGCTACTACCGCGGCGAACTGCGCATGCTCTTCGCCCCGATCAAGGTCGCCAACGCGATGTGCTTCAGCCCCGACGGGCTCTTCGCCTATTTCTCGCAAACCCACGACGGAAAGATCTGGCGCACCGCGCTCGACGACGACGGCTGGCCAAAAGGCGAGCCCGAGCTCGTCGTCCACGACCCCGGCCGCCTGATCGACGGCATGGTCTGCGCCGCCGACGGCACGCTCTGGAACGCCCATTACAAGGGCGGCACGGTCCGGGTCTACGCGCCCGACGGCAGGATCCTCGCCGATCACCCGATCCCGGCGAGCCAAACCACCTGCCCCGCCTTCGGCGGCCGCGACCTGACGACGCTCTTCATCACCACCGCCCGCCAGGACACCACGCCGGAGGACATCGCGCAAAACCCGCTTCACGGCCAAACCTTCGCCATCGAGACCGACACGACAGGCCAACCAGAACACCGGGTCCTCCTCTGACCCCGTCCCCCGCTTCTTCTCGTCCCAAATACTCAAACCCAACGCCCGCCCCATGAACCGCACCCTCGGCGTCTGCTACTACCCCGAACACTGGCCCGAGACCGTCTGGGCCGAGGACGCCGCCCGCATGGCGGAGACCGGCCTCGCCTGGGTCCGGATCGGCGAATTCGCCTGGTCCCGGCTCGAGCCCGCTCCGGGAGACCTGCGCTTCGACTGGCTCGACCGCGCCATCGACACCCTGGGGCAGGCCGGCCTCAAAGTGATCCTCGGCACGCCCACCGCGACCCCGCCGCGCTGGATGCTCGACAAACACCCCGACATGCTGGCCGTCGACGCCGAGGGACGCCCACGCGGTTTCGGCTCGCGCCGCCACTACTGCTTCAGCCACGCGGGCTACCTAGATGAGTGCCGCCGCATCGTCACCCTGCTTGCCGAACGCTACGGCCGGCACCCGCACATCCACGCCTGGCAAACCGACAACGAATACGGCTGCCACGCCACAACGCTCAGCTATTCCGACGCCGCCCAGACGGCCTTCCGCGCCTGGCTCGAAGCCCGGTACGGCACAGTCGACGCCCTGAACGCCGCCTGGGGCACCGTCTTCTGGTCGATGGAGTACCGCGCCTTCGACGACATCGACCTGCCCAACCTCACCGTCACCGAGCCGAACCCCGCCCATGTCCTGGCCTTCCGCCGCTTCAGCTCCGACCAGGTCGTCGCGTTCAACCGCGCCCAGACCGAGATCCTGCGCGAACACACCGACGTACCGCTTGTCCACAACTACATGGGCCGGGTCCTCGACTTCGACCATTTCGCCGTCGGCGCCGACCTCGACATCGCCAGCTGGGACAGCTATCCGCTCGGTTTCCTTTCCGAGCGCCTTGACGCGCCCGACGCGCACAAGCGCCGCTTCCTGCGCCAGGGCGACCCCGACTGCCAGGCCTTCCACCACGACCTCTACCGCGCCGTCGGGCGCGGACGCCTCTGGATCATGGAACAACAGCCCGGCCCGGTGAACTGGGCCCCCTACAACCCCGCGCCGCTGCCCGGCATGGCGCGGCTTTGGGCCTGGGAGGCCCTCGCCCACGGCGCCGAGACCGTCTGCTACTTCCGCTGGCGCCAGGCGCCCTTCGCCCAGGAACAGCACCACGCGGGGCTCCTGCGCCCCGACAGCGCTCCGGCCCCGGCCCTCGCTGAGGCCGCCCAGACCGCCCGCGAGCTCACCCGGATCGACCCCGGCACCCCCACCGCCCAGGTCGCACTGATCTTCGACTACGCCTCCGCCTGGGCGTGGGAATCACAGCCCCAAGGGGCCGATTTCGACTATTTTCGCCTGACCTTCGCCGTCTACCGCGCGCTGCGCCGCCTCGGTCTTTCGATCGACATCCTGCCGCCCGACACCGCCGACCTCGGCGCCTACCGCCTGGTCCTCGCTCCCGGCCTCGCCACCATCCCCGGGCCCCTGCTCGACGCCCTCGACCGCTACACCGGCACCGCCATCTTCGGCCCACGCGCGGGCGCCAAGACCGCCGAGATGGCGATCCCCGTCCCGCTGCCACCGAACCTCCCAGGCCTCGACATCACCGTGACCCGCGTCGAAAGCCTGCCCCCCGGCGCCACCCACGACCTGACCGCCGGAGGCACCATCGGCCACTGGCTCGAACACCTCGAAGGCGACGCCGAAACCGTCGAGGCCACCACCGACGGCCACCCGGTGCTGGTCCGCGCCGACCGCCTGCACTACCTCGCCGCCTGGCCCGACGACGACGCCCTCACCCGGATCCTCCGCAACGCCGCGCACAACGAAGGCCTCGAAACCCACGACCTCCCCGACGGCCTACGCCTGCGCGACACCAGCAGCCACCGTTTCGTCTTCAACTACGCCCCCGAACCGCTCAGCTTCGACGGCACCGAGATCGCCCCCGCCGGCGTGCATTGGGTCGCCAAATGACCCGCTTCGGCACCAGTCGGGATGGCCGCGAGGTCCAGCGCCTGACGATCGCCGCCGGGGACCTCACCGCCCACCTCCTTACCTACGGCGCCGCCCTGCAGGACGTCCGCCTCGCCGACATCCCGCACAGCCTCACCGTCGGCAGCCCGGACCTAAATGCCTACGAGGGCCCGCTGGCCAGCGCCGGCACGATCATGGGCCCCGTCGCCAACCGCATCGCCGATGCCCGCGCCACCATCGACGGCACAGAGCACCGGTTCGACGCGAACTTCCTCGGCGCCCACACCCTGCACGGAGGCGCCGCCGCCTTTCACGCCGAGCTTTGGCAGGTTATCGATCAAACCGAGACAGGCGCCATCCTACGGCTCCACGTCACCCACGGCGAGGGCGGCTTCCCCGGCAATCGCACGATCACCGCCCGCTTCCAGATCACCGCACCCGCCACGCTCACCCTCACGCTCACCGCCACCACCGACGCACCGACCCTGCTCAACCTCGCCAACCACAGCTACTGGAACGTCGGCCCCGAGCAGACCACCAAAGGCCACCGTCTGACGGTCCACGCCGACCGATACCTGCCCACCGAGCAGCCTTCGACCCTGCCGACCGGAGAGATCGCCGACGTCACCGGCACCCGTTTCGACTACCGCCGGGGTCGCGCGATCGAGGCCGGCGCCGAGGGCCTGCTCGACAATAACTTCTGCCTCTCCGACACCCGCCAGCCGCTCCGCCCCGCCGCCACCCTCACCGGCCCCACCGGTATCGCGATGGAAATGGGCACCACCGAGCCCGGCCTGCAGGTCTTCGACGGCCACATCCTCGACCTGCCGCATGTCGCCTCCACCGACGGTCCGCCGCTCGAGGCCTATGCCGGCCTTGCGCTCGAGGCCCAGTTCTGGCCCAACGCCCCGCACAATCCGCACTTCCCCTCCATTCTGCTGCACCCTGGCGAGGAGTGGCGCCAAATCACCACCTGGACCTTCACCAAGCCCTGACGCCGCCGCTCCTTTGCGAAGTCAAGGCTCGCGGAACGCGACCGCACCCTGGCGCGGCTTGGCCTTTACTTCGCAAACGAGCGGCAAACCCTTGATCCGGACCGGCCCCCGGCCGGTCTTCTCAGCACCGAAAGGGCGCCCGCAAAGAGCGCCACGCAAACCATTCCAGGCGATCACCCACCACCGGCCC
>JAAUYB010094983.1_pt1 | contig 15642 bp, 15 predicted proteins | sample 7278071 | NCBI WGS metagenome assembly JAAUYB01 (sample SAMN14350121, study PRJNA611818) | marine sediment metagenome | isolation source: surface marine sediment (1.8m) | place: French Polynesia: Moorea | collected 2018-08
ATCTGCCATGTTTCCCCCGAATACTCTCCAGGTCATTTCTACATTACTATCTAATATAATGGGAACCGGAGAAGGAATACTGGGTTCTGCTAAAGAACGACAAAACCCCCAACGACACAAAATATTCCACTGTTCTATTTTTGTATATCTTTTGAGTTTAATTAGTTGGTCTTTTGCTGTTTGTGACAGACGTATTTGTTTGATGGGAGATTCCATTTTAGTTGATAGTTATGGGACTTTTAAGGGTAAGGTTGCTAATTTGGTAATTTTGTGGGACAATCAGATTGAAGGTTTGAGAATCGGAATTTGACTGTTTACTTTGAAAAAAATTATTTTTTTCAATATTGAGATAACAAGAAATTTACCAGAAATAGCGATCAGGGTGAATAGTTGTCTGACCCTTACTAGGATTATATTCTAACAGATATTGGTGAGCGATCGCATCTTGTTCTTGAAGTTGTTGTAACTCTTTTGCTCGAATTTCAGTATCAGTGGAAAGTAGAATAACTTGATGGGAAGCAGTAGGAAAATAGCGTTCAACTAAATTATTACGATGAGAAGAATCAAGTCTTCCTAAAGGAGTATCAATAGCAATGGGTAAATTACGTCCTGAAACCCTAGCTAAACCCCATAAAAAAGCAATAGACAAGAGTTGTTTTTCCCCTGCGGATAAGCGATTTTTAGGAACAGTATTTCCGTTAGGATCATAAAGAGAAAGACTAAAACTATGGGTATCTATAGCAACACGATGAACCAGATCAGACTTATGTAATAAATAGCGGAAGCATTCTGTTACTTCCCCTTCTAACTTGTTAAGTTTTTTGAGGGTTAATCTTTCCTTAAATAATTGTAAGGTATTTTGTACCTTAGCAGTCGCATCAATAATATGTTCATTATTTTGTTTATCTATAGCTTCATCAGTATAACTTTTAAGGTCTTTTTTTGTCATTTGAATCGCTTTTTCTGCTTCTCTGATGCGTTTTTCTGCCATATTATACTCTGTTTGATATGTGGCCACTTCTTTTTGTGCATTAGTGAGTGCATCACTTAATTTTTGATAATCTTCAGGAGAAGCGGCAACTTGTAATTTTCGCTCATTATTATCTAAATCAATTTCTAATTTTTGTAAGATTTCAATTTGTTTTTGAGTATTATCTAATTGTAAAGGTAATTGATGATTTAATACAGTATTTAGTTGAGTTAATTCCTCTTCACTTACTCCTAAATAGCAAGAGATATTAAGTTGAGAGTTTTGGTTAATTCTTTTATATTCTTGTTCTAAAAATTTCTGTATTTTCAGCAATTTATCTTGAGTTAATTTTAGGGTTTCTAAATAATCAATCAGCTTTTGATCTCGTTGTTGTAAGACAGTTTTAGCAATAGTTGCTTGTTGCTGTTTAACTTCAGCTTCACATTGCTCTTTTGCGTGGGTTAGTAAGGGAGTAATTAACCCTAATGGTAAGCTATTTGCAGCTAAATTTACCATCTCATCTCGTTGCTGTTGTATTTTATCTTTTAACTCATCTATTGTCTTTCTTAAAGAACTACTTTCTGCTGCTATTTTACCCCCTTCTATCCGAAATCTTTCCGATGCTTCTTTAGCTTTCTTTTGTGCGCGTTTTAATTGATTATTAACAGAGGAAAAATCTTGTTGAGCTTTTTCTAATTCTTGATGATAATGATTTAACTTTGATTCAATTTCTTCTATGGTTTTTAATTGATATTGACTCGCTAATTTTTTACGTTTACGACTAACTAAAACCTCTAAATCAACCGTTAATATTTCCACTAATTCCAATCCTAATAAAGATTGAATTGCCTCAATAACACTTGCTGGTGGGGTTTCTTGTTCTGCTAATTCTTTGACTTGTTCACCATCAAACAAAAATAAGTTAGAAATACCCAAAGGAAGTAAAGTTTCTATATATTCATCCCAAGTATCAGCTAATGCTTTATCTGGCCAGTCAGTATCAAGAATACCTAAAGTATCTTTGCCATCTTTTGGTTGTTTATTCCAACGTCTAACAATGCGTAATTCCTTCCATTGATCATCAATAAAATGTTCAAAAGCTAATTCTATGCGGGTTTCTTCTCCTAAGTTCGTTTGGTTATTAATTGCTTGAACTAAAAAGTCATTGTAACTTAAATTATTACGAGTAGAACATTGCGCCCTTTGTCCATATAATGCTAAGCGAATAGCATCCATCAGGGTTGTTTTTCCACCTCCATTCATTCCCCCAATAAGGATAATAGGACGAGTTTCATTATCTCTTTCACTGCGTAAATTAATGATATTTTTCCCAGCGTAAGGACCGAAATTTTGTAGAACTAATTCAGTGAATAACATTAGTGGTTGACGTTACCAAATAATTTGTAGGTTAAGGGTGAAGTTGGGGAGAATATCCTCACCAGAAAGGGTTAGGGGTGAGTCTAAAATCTCTTGTTGTTGGGTTGCACGATAAATTTCTACTTGTTTGGTTTTGCGGTTAATTAACCAACCTAGTTTAACCCCATTATTTTGATATTCTTCCATTTTATTTTGAGTTTCTTTGAGGGAGTCACTAGGAAATAGTAATCATAACACAAAATTAGGAGAAATGGGAGGGAACTTTTCTTTTTGTTCTAAGGTTAAACTATGACACAGTTGATAGAAGGTTTCGTCTGTCACTTGACCGATGATATCGATATTTAAGGCATAATTTATCATAGATGTTGTCTGATTTATTAATTATCAGCTTGCTGACCAAATTTAATTTTTCCCCAAGATAGTTGTTTATTGGGTTGTTTCTCTTCGGGGTTTAAGGTTTTTTTGAGTTCTGCTTTAACTTGGTTAATATCTCCGTCAGAAACAGCATTTTTAAGATTGCGTTTTTTATGTGCATTTTCAATTGCATCATCTTGGGAACGGGAACTGGTTTCAAAGCATTTTTCAAGGTCATTATAAATACCAACACGACGAGATTTTGTATAAAATTGTCTTTCTGTATCTAACAGTTTGGCCATCAATTCTAAGTGCATTGTATCTTCCCCACAAATATCAGATAAAATGTCCCATTCATCACTCCCTAATAAACTATGGCCAACTCCTGGACGACTATCAATAAAAGGTTCCCCTATTACTTCTTCATAAATGCGAGGTAAACTATCATCAAATTCGTGTTTTTCTTCTAACCATATCCGTCGAATTTCGCTTAATTCTTCCTGGGTAATTAAAGTAATATCTTTCATATCTTCTGGTGCATTTTGACGGACTTTAACTTGTGCTTCTAACACCCGTCTTAACCAATATTCTCGCCAATATTTGGTATAAGGACCAGGAATAGGAGCGATTTCAGTTGTCTCTTCATTATTACGTTCAAAGAGTTCTACTTTTCCATAAATTCGTCTAAAATCTCGTTTATTACGATCATTTCCTATATCTAATTCCTGACGAAAATCCATTAAAGGTTGTAACCATTCTTTTTCTTCATCATTACGGATCATTGCTGCTAAAGATTTGTCACTATCTACTAAAGTACAAACCCAACAGCCAAAGCGAGAACTACCACAACTAGGGGTAGAAGTATCAACCACTAAGGGACATTCATTATCAGCAGTTGCACCTCGATACAAAGTAAATAAATCTTTATTATCTCCCCCCCAAGCATTTTTCCACTGCATTAAATACATCCAAACTTCATCAGTTCTCCAGTCTTCAATAGGACTATAAACTAAAGAATTAGGGAGACTTGCATTAGGACTTAAGCGATCGCGGACACGCTTTTTTTCTAGTTCATTCATCACTTTTGCTCTGCGAGAACTTTCTGCTTTGCGCGTTCCTAAAACAAGAATTGTTTCACCACAAGTGCGGATTACGTCACGAATAAAGCGGTTAGAAGCATTTATTTTTAGTCTTCCTGTACACCATCGAAACTTAGCACGGGGTGCTGGATATCCTTTCCCAATTAAACCAGACCAATATCTATCTTTGGTTTCTGGGTATAATAAATGGGGTTCAAAAGGAATATTTTGCTCTTTTGCGGCCATTTCCAGTTTCTTCATACATTGACGTACCCAAGCAGAAACAATGGGATTTTCCACCAAGGTATCTGTGGTGATGACATGAATAGTTTTGTGACGCTTTTCGGGACTTAGTGCAGCGATCGCACTCCAAACTAACTGTAAAACTGCTGAACTATCCTTTCCCCACGAGACACCAATGATCCAAGGGATATCATCAAGACAATAAAGATCCTGGATTTCCTGAGTTAGCATTTTAATATCTTCAACTAACTCAGTGACGGTACGAGGTGGAAAAAGCGAGGTTTGGGTTGCTGTCATTGTTGTAAGGTAATATCCTGCTTGTTTTGTCGTAAAATGTGGTGCTAGGGACAAACTTACTCAGTTACATCCGGGATCTCCCCTAATAAGTATAGTGTCACCGTATATTATAGTTAATGTTCAATGAATAATTACGAGATTAACCCAGGGGAACAACTTAGAAACTTTATCAAAAGTTTGTATCCATTAGATATGGAGGACAATACACAAAATCAAAACAGATGTTTTATTGATAGAGTTGATCATCTTATAATGGCTGAAGGTTCTTTTCGCCAACTTGTTTATGATAGCACTATTAATTATTTAATCAGAACATTAATTAAAACTGCTGAATATTTGAGAAGAAAATATGAATCCGATAACTTCCCTCCAGAACAATTTATTATTGAGTTGAGAAAATTTCTAAAAAGTAATATCAGACTTGATGATAATGATTGTGAAAAATTATTAGCGATATTACAAATCTGTTTAGAAGTTAAGAGTAAGAGTCTAAAAGGAGCTATGAAAAGACAAGTTCGAAGAAATCTTAACGAAAATCAAGAATTAAGATGTTACATTTGTGGTCGTGCTTTAAGTTCAGCAAATAAGGAGGACATTCACACTGATCATATATTTCCTCAAACAATGGGAGGTGCGACAGAGGAATTTAATTTAAAAGTCGCTTGTAAAAAGTGTAATGAAAATAAAAGTGAGTATATTGATTCTACAGATTTTCACTACGAGCAAATGTGTTTTGTTAGTGAAAAAGGGACAAAAAGTTTTAACATTGAATTAGAAAGAAAGTATCAAATAGCTATATGGGCAAAAAGTCAATATTCTTGTAGCATATGTGGAAAACCAGCATTGGAAGTAGGAAGACTTGATTTTGGCAGAATTAACCTTAGTGATAGTTGGCATTTTTTAAATATGGAAGCATATTGTAATGAACACCAACCCGAATAATTATTAATAGTTTTGAGGATTTTTTGATGGAAGAAAGACGTTATTTTGGATGTTCCGTTAGACAAAGACAAGATAAAGATACTGTTGCATTTTTTGTATTTTATGCTCGTGCAAAAGATATAAAAGAATGGATTGGAATCAAACGAGTTAAAGATTCCGAAGAAGGAACACAACGTATTTTAAGACAAACTAGAAGAAAAGCTATCACTAGATTTATTAAATCTGATTCTATTAATACTATACCGAACAATATTCTAATCGCTTTTGAAGAAGAAAAAGCTAAATTTGCTCCTTTAAAAGATAGCTTTGAAAATCTATCTTTTGAATCTACAGATTTTAAAAATAATTGTGATGATCAAATAAGTTGGGGTTTTTTAGATAAGGATGATGACGATGATTCTTTATTAGAAATCTTTTGTGCAATATGGAGAGCGATAAAAAATAACTATCCTGAACTTTGGGTACAGGATAATAAATTCATGAAGAAAGTCAATATGGATGCAATGAATGAGTTTATCACAGGAAGATTAAAAGTTATTTGGGAAATAGGTGTAGTAGATATATTTGATTCTTCTAGCATTGAAAATCAAGTTTCTAATATTATGAGGTCATTATCTCCAAAATTTTGGGAATTAGAATGGTCTATCAAAATTCAAGATAATGCTAGTGTAAGAAAAATGATTAAAGAAGATTTAGAAATAATGGCTAACAATTACAGAATGAGACAATTATGGAATGAAAATTTAAAGTTACCTATGGTAAATGAAATGACACTTGAATAGCTTGAGTAAAATGTAATAATGGGTACGTTTTTAGTAAAATACCCAAAAACAGACAACCCTGTTAAAGTAGTAGAAGACATCGAACAACCCATTGAAACCATTGATAACCCACGACAACGGAGTAATGTCCCAGAATCAACCGCTATTCTTGCTGGTTTATTATTAGAAGAACAGGTGATTCAGACCATTTTGAGGGAAGAAATCATGCGAGACGTAATACCCACCTTATCCCCAAACAAAACTATCAACATGGAGCAAGATATTATTCACAAACTTTTGCACCAAGAAACCGAAGAAAAACAAGCTCTTGCTTTACTATTAGAACGTTATTTATCCCGTCAAGAGCAACTTTTTGTGCAAAAAACTCAGATGGGAACCACACAAGGTTATCTGGGATCAGTTACCTTAGAATGGTTAGCGAGTCGGGTTCATTTTGCCTCTCAATTACCTTTATTTCGTCGTAAATATGACCCTAAAACCAATAATATTGTTAGGGACTCAGAAACAGTAGAAGAGTTACAACAACGCCCCTTAGATTGGTCAAGACAGGCACATTTAGCCCAATATTTAGCAGTCCTTAATAATCATAAATTCCCCCCAATTTTAGTGGTTATTAGTCGTGACTGGGTAAACGATCCTACTGCCTCAGAATGGGACAACAATCACCGTGCAAAAGTCAGTGTTGATGACTTTACAGCCTTAGATAAACAAGATAGTTTAGGGTTATTAAATATAGGAGAAAATTATGCTATTTTTGCCCTAGATGGACAACATCGACTGATGGGAATACAAGGGTTAATGGAATTATTTAAAACGGGAGAATTAGAAGTTTATAATAAGGATAAAAAAGCCACAGGAAACGTCATTACCATTGATAATTTAATTGACGAATATAATTTAGATACTGTCTCCTTACAAAGTTTAGCCCAAGAAAAGATCGGTATTGAAATTCTACCCGCAGTTATTAAAGAAGAAACCTATGAAGAAGCAAGAAGACGAGTCCGCTCCATTTTTGTTCATGTTAACCGCATGGCTATTTCTTTAAGTAAAGGACAGTTAGTTTTATTAAATGAAGATGATGGCTTTGCTATTATTTCTCGACGACTTGCTATTAGTCATCCTCTGTTAAAAGATCGGGATGAAAAAGATTGGAATCCTAGAGTTAATTGGGATAGTGCAACTATTTCCAATAAATCGACAGTATTAACTACTTTGCAAGCATTACAAGATATGGCTGAAAGATATTTAGGAAATAAGTTTTCTCATTGGACAAGTAGAGATAAAAAGAATTTAATTTCCCTTCGTCCCGATGATCAAGAAATAGAACAAGGATTAAACTATTTATCTGAATTGTTTGACAATTTAGCCACTTTGCCCAGTTATAGGCAATTAGAACAAGGAGTTAAAACCTATGAATTACGACGTTTTAGCCATGAAAAAGGAGGAGGCGAAGGGAATATGTTGTTTCGTCCCGTAGGACAAATTGCTTTAGCACAAGCATTAGGATGTTTAGTTTTTAGGAAAAAATTTGATATCAAAAATATAATCAAAAAATTAATTTATTTTGATGAAATTGGAGGTTTCAGTTATATAGACACTTCCCAATCTGTCTGGTATGGTGTCCTTTATGATCCTATGAAAAAGCGAATTCAAGTATCAGGAAAGAAGTTAGCCAGTCGCCTGTTTGTCTACTTATTAGGTGGGGTAGAAGATGACTTTGAAAAAGCCGAAATTCGGAGATCCTTAGCCGAAGCCAGAACCATTAAAGATGCGGCAACAAATCTGGAAAAAACCATTGATTTTCAAGGAAATTTCGTGAACCCCAAAAGTGTGGGATTACCTGATATTTTAGTTAATAGTTGATAGTTGTTCCTTGATAAAAATTATGTAATCATAGAATAGGCACTATAATTAAGTCGTCTTTATGAATACAGATACTTTCTTTCAAATGTTACAACAAACTTTTTTGGTTGGGGTGGGTGTGACTGCTGAATTATTAGAAACCCTCCAAGATGCTCAGAAACGGAATCAAACCCTTTCCACACTCCAAAAGGACATAGCCCAAAAAACCCAAGAATGGGCCCAAAAAGGGGAAATAACTGAACAAGAAGCCCGTCGCTTTGTAGATCAATGGTTAAGTCAACAAAAAACCCCTACAACCTCCAACGACTCTTCTCCTACCACCAAGAAAAATGTAGAATTAGAAATTCAACAACTCACTAAAAAAATCATAATCCTCAGAAAAGAATTAGAAGAGTTACGAAAAAAAGATAAATCGTAACATCTACGGTAGATGTTACGACTATCCAAACAAACTTCAAGGTTTAATTAAATAATGATTAACCAATTTTTTTGGAGCTTAATAATTTTATTTTATCAATAATTTAGCCCTTTTGCCCTCATTTTTTGTCAAAGTCCCACTAAGCTCTTTCGACTATAAATGGCATAGCTAAGCGATAAAATGTCCATCCTAAAAATGTCAAAATAATGGTGGCGATACTAGCCATCCAAAACCCTGTGGGATTAGAAATATCTCCTGTAGTTGCTAAGTCTCTCGTAGTTACCAATAAAGGAGTAACAGGATTAATTTTCACTAAATATGACCAAAATCCCGTTCTTGGCTGAGGATAAATGACAGGGGTAACAAATAACCATATCTTAATGAGAAAACCCATTGCTCTACTCACGTCACCATATAAACAAGAGAAAGGCCCCAAAAATAAACCCATAGCTGTAGCTAACATGAGTAAATGAATAAGGGCAACAGGGGCTAAGATAATTGTCCAAGTGATCCCGACTTTAAACCAAATAAAGAAGAAAATAATCGGAATTAATTGAACGAGAAAATTACAGATCATTTGTGCCAATGTGGAGATAATAAAAGCTTCAGGGGGCACATTTAGCTTCATTAACATATTTTTAGCTTTACGGGCAGCAGTCATTGTATTTTGAAGGGTTTGAGTAAACGTTTGCCAAAGAGTCATGCTAAAAGCAACATAGACAGGATAGGGAATGGGGGTTTTTCCCAGATTCAGAATTTTCGCTTCTTTAAGGAAGGTTAAACCAATAGCAGTTATTAAGGGGGGAATAAATACCCAAAGAACGCCCAGTAGAGACTGACGATATTGAGATTGAAAATCCCTTTGAAATAATTGCCACGCTAATTCACGGGAAGCCAGCAAACTGTACCACATTTCTTGGAGCAACCTAATCGGATGTCTGATACTACTCTCTGGTTGATAAACCACAACAGTCATCGCTTTTTTATGCCCGTCTTGAGGTTGATGGGGTTTTGTTTGGCTCATAGTTATGCTTTAGATAGTCTTGAGGTATTGTAATCGTTTTATCATATAACTTTACATTGCCAGAGAATGTCAAGTTCATTTCAAAGATTATGGTGCAGGGTTTCTCACTAATTCAGCTAAACTAAAAGGCAGGTTTGACGACGTTAACGCATTTTTGAGTATTATTATGTTGAATAAAAGTGCCGTTTTGTCGGTGTTATTGGTTTTTATCCCTTTGTCTCTAGGATCTGAATACCTAGAATGGGGGGCAACCGTTACGTTTATTACTGCGGCTTTAGCTATTGTGCCATTAGCCGCCTTTATGGGCAAAGCAACTGAGGAGATCGCTGTGGTGGTAGGCCCCAATTTAGGCGGGCTATTAAATGCCACTTTCGGGAATGCTACAGAATTAATTTTGGCATTCGTTGCTTTAAAAGAGGGTTTAATTGGTGTGGTTAAAGCCACCATTACGGGGTCAATTATTAGTAATTTATTGTTAGTGGCTGGCTTTTCCATGTTACTAGGGGGAATTCGTTATAAAGAGCAGAAGTTTCAGTCAGTTGCTGCTCGTTTAAACGCGTCTTCTATGAATTTGGCAGTTATAGCTATTTTATTACCTACTGCAGTGCAATATACGTCCAGTGGCATTGAAGAACAAACCTTACAAAATTTATCGGTTGCTGTAGCTATTGTCTTAATTGTGGTTTATGGGTTGACGTTACTTTTTTCTATGAAAACCCATGCTTATTTATATGATGTTGGCATGGCAGCAGAAGAAGAAGCAACGGAAGAAGAAGCAGCTAATGTTAATCTAAGTAAGTGGGTTTTAGTTCTCTTATTTGTCACCCTTGGAGTAGCTGTTGAATCGGAATTATTGGTGAATTCTCTAGAAGAAGCAACGGCATCTTTGGGGTTAACAGGATTATTTACTGGGGTGATTTTATTACCTATTGTTGGTAATGCAGCAGAACACACAACAGCAGTGACAGTTGCTATAAAAAATAAGATGGATTTGTCTATGTCAGTAGCGGTGGGATCAAGTTTACAAATTGCTTTATTTGTTGCTCCCGTGTTAGTTATTTCTGGTTGGATTTTAGGACAACCCATGGATTTAGATTGTAATCCCTTTGAGTTAGTCGCAGTATCAGTAGCGGTTTTAATTACTAATTCTATTAGTTCTGATGGTCGTTCTAATTGGTTAGAAGGAATTTTATTATTAGCAACTTATGCTATCATCGGCCTTGCTTTCTATTTCTATCCTGTTGTTGAAGGACTAGGATAAGTTAACAGATAAACGGCTCTAAAATAAACCTATTTATTATAATGATGACTATAATTTCAACAGATGTAGTCATTTTTCTGATAATTTGATATATGATAATAAGGTGGAGTAATTTGTCAATTAATATAGATTAATCATGACTCAGTTAAAAGCTTTGATTTTTGATGTAGACGGAACTTTAGCAGAAACAGAAAGAAATGGTCATAGACTTGCTTTTAATAGGGCTTTTGCTGAAGCAAATTTAAGCTGGAATTGGTCAGAAACTCTCTATGGTGAGTTATTAGAAGTTTCTGGAGGAAAGGAAAGAATTAGACATTATATGCAACAATATCATCCTAATATTAAGGAATATTTAGAAACTTTAATACCACAACTTCATCAAGCCAAAACAAGACATTATCGTCAGTTATTATTATCAGGAGAAATTCAGTTAAGATTAGGGATAAAACGCTTAATTGAAGAAGCTAATAGTCAGGGAATAAGATTAGCGATCGCCACTACAAGTGCCTTACCTAATGCCTTAGCTTTATTAGAAAAACACTTAAATCCTGACTGGTTTGAAATCATTGCAGCAGGGGACATTGTTCCCAACAAAAAACCGGCTCCTGATATCTATAAATATGTTTTAAATCAGATGAATTTAGAAGCAGATGAATGTTTAGTCTTTGAGGATTCTTATCATGGGTTACAAGCTGCTCATCAGGCATATTTGAAAACAGTAATTACTTTACATGATTATACAAAAAATCAAGATTTTTCTTATGCAAGCTTAGTATTAAATCATTTAGGTGAACCAGAAAAATCCTTTACAATTATCAAGGGAGATATTCAAGATAAAGACTATTTTGATTTAGAATTAGCTAAAACATTAATAAATAAGGAGTAAAAAAATGGGCTTTTATTCTAACTTAATTTTTCCTTGGGTAATAGAATTAATGATGTCTGGTTTTCCTTTGTTTTAACCTGTATTATTCATGAAGATTTCGGGAAATCCTCATGAATAATGCAGGTTAAAACGGTTTGATGGCAGGGCCTAGTTAATAAAATCAATAGTTTCTAAAATTTACTTGACAAATTATCGATGATATGGGATTCGAGTATTCTGAGTCAAACTCCAATCAGGGCGAAGATTGCAGGCATCGCGCAAATAAGAGTGAGAAATTTCTTTTTGAGGTTTTGGAGTATTAACGTGAATGAGTACCCTTATACAGCGTTTTAGGCTGCCCTCAACGGACATTTGTTGGACATCGAGAAGGGGAACATCTTCCCAATGGGGTCGTTGACGGGCGATCGCAGCCGGAAAAATAGCATCAATATCCTGGGTTGCCGTAAAGATGACACTGACAATATCTTCAGGACTAAGTTTATTTTGGGTTTCGATGGCATTCAATAATTCAGTAACAGCCTCTTCTACTGCTTCTTTACTATTTTCCGTAACCGTTGTCGCCCCTCGAATACCCCGTACTTTCCACTCCACGATCTAATCCCTCCAACAATGTTCGGTGTTCCTAATTAGCACTCCCATTGTCTCACCCCTAGACCTTTTTTTCGGTTTGGTTTAACCTGATTTAAGGACGATACAACCATAAGGGTTGGCCATTAGTTTTCAGTTCAAAGTCTAGCCAGTCCATAGTAGTTCTCAGTTTAGATTTACTTTGATTACGGGAGAGAACACGATTTAATAAGGATTTCGGTTCTTCAATGGAGTAACATTGGGCTTTATCGGGGTTTAGTCCGGCTAATTCTGCAGCCCAGCGACGGGCATCTTCTTCCGTTCCCAGACGATCGACTACCCCTAATTCTAGGGCCTGTTGTCCGCTAAAAATGCGGCCATCGGCAAAAGTTTTCACCTTATCTACATCGAGGTTACGGCCTTGTGCCACCGTTGTCACAAATTGTTGATAACTGGTATCAATCATCTCTTGAAGTATTCTATGTTCTTCTTCAGTCAACTCCCGATCAAAGGAAAGAATATCTTTATAGGGGCCAGATTTAATAACTTGAAAAGATACCCCAATTTTGTCTAATAATCTCTCTAAATTATTGCCTCGTAAAATGACCCCAATACTTCCAGTAATGGTTCCAGGGTTAGCCATAATATGTTGCGCCCCCATACCAATATAAACCCCGCCAGACGCAGAAATATTGCCAAAACTAGCGACAATTTTTACCTTATCTTGTAGCCGTTTGAGGGCTTCATAAATTTCTTGGGAGTCGCCTACAGTTCCCCCAGGAGAGTCTATGCGTAATAATAAAGCGGGGAATTTCTTCTCTTTAATGGTTTCTAGAGCTTTGAGAACATATTGACGGGTTTCTGAAGCGATCGCCCCGGTAATTTCCATACGGGCTATTTGTTTACTGGGTCTGGGTTTAAATGGCCAAATCATAGATTAACGTCAAAATAGTAGAGATGAGGGCTATTGTAACAAGTCTTGATAAATCCCTCATCCGTAATAATTAGGCTAGGGCAACAGTCGCTTGAGGCCAACGATTAACCGTGGTGCCAATGATAGATAATTCTTGCATCATACGGTCAAATTTTTCTGGAGTTAAAGACTGAGGCCCATCAGACATGGCTTTTGCGGGGTTAGGATGAACTTCAATCATCAGAGAATCGGTTCCTGCTGCGATCGCCGCTGCGGCCATGGATGGTACATAATCAGATTTCCCTGTACCATGACTGGGATCAATCATAATGGGTAAGTGAGTCAGAGAACGCAGGACAGGTAACACTGATAAATCTAAGGTATTACGGGTGTATTTACCGTCAAAGGTACGAATCCCTCTTTCACAGAGAATCACATTGGGGTTTCCTGCGGCCAAAACATATTCAGCGGCCATCAACCATTCATCAATAGTGGCTGACATTCCTCGTTTGAGAAGAACTGGTTTATCTTGGGCCCCGACTTTCTTGAGCAGGGAGAAGTTTTGCATATTTCTGGCCCCCACTTGGACTACATCAGCCACTTGACCAATTTTATCTAAGTCAGCTGCATCCATAACCTCTGTAATAATACCTAGTCCGCTTGCTTCTCTAGCTGCTGCTAATAATTCTAAGGCACTTTCCCCATGGCCTTGGAAAGCGTAGGGGGAGGTACGGGGTTTGTAGGCTCCACCTCGTAAAAATTTTGCCCCTGCTGCTTTCACCCGTTTGGCGGTTTCGACGATCATGGTTTCATTTTCGACGGAACAGGGGCCAGCTACCACAGCAATGGGATGATTTTTGCCAATGGGAACGGCTCCATCAGGGGTATGAACAATAACTTCGCTGTATTCTCCGTGACGGTATTCTAAACTAGCACGTTTAAAGGGTTGTTCTACCCGTAAGACGTTTTCTATCCAAGGGCTAATTTCTTGTATTTGTAAGGGATCAAGAGAAGCGGTTTCTCCGACTAAACCGATGACTACTTTATGTTTGCCGACAATTTTTTCAGGACTTAAGCCCCAATTTTCAAATTCTTGGCTAATGCGCTCAATTTCATCGGCTGGGGAACCAACTTTCATGACAACGATCATAATTTATTTTCCTCTAAGGTCAATGATAGGTGTTTGTCCTGGTTTTGTTCTCTTGATTTCTATTTAGCTTTAGATTCCCAAAACTTTTTGACAACCAACACGGGGGATAATTGATACCCCGTTTTTTGATATTTATAGTTTAGCCCGTCCCTAGGCCCCAATTAATTCTTTTCAGAGAAGCTTAACTAATTTTTTCCCTTTGGTAAGCTTCATCCCCACTTCTTCTGCTGGTGAGGCACAGAGATTTTAAGTTTTGGGGAATGGGGAAAGAGAAACAGTTGACACTCTCCCGTTAAATCAAAGATTGTAACGGGAGTCCTCTGGCAACATTAAAGATAGATCACAACTGATAAATTTTACCCCCTTCAACTTTCATGATTTGAGAAGACTTTAACCATTGTGCGTCAAAGGAATGTAAATAAGTTGTTGTAATTAAGGTTTGAAAACGTCCTTGAATAACTTCTAGTAACTGATTTTGTCGGTTAGGATCAAGTTCGGCTAAAACATCATCCAATAACAATAATGGGGGTTCCCCGATCACATCTTCAATTAATTGTAATTCTGCTAATTTTATCCCTAACACTAATGTTCTTTGTTGTCCTTGAGAACCATAGGACTTAGCAGGGGTTTTATTAATGTTGAATTCTACGTCATCTCGGTGAGGTCCAACAACTGTTGTTGCCAGTTGTTGTTCGGCTAGGCGACGTTGTTCTATTTTTTCTAAAAATGCTTGTTGTACTTGTTGGGTTTCTTCACTATCAATCATAATATTAGGTAAATAGTTTATTTCTAAAAGTTCTGCACCTCCACTAATATTTTTATGCCAATTTTGTGCTAATGGTGTTAATCTTTTAATGACACGATGTCGCCGTCTGGTTACTCTGGTTCCCGCTTCTGCTAACTGTTGATCCCATAGTTTTAGCTGAGACATTTCTCCTGATAAATTATCATAATTTTCGTGATCTTCAACCTTTTTTCTAATTACTTTCAATAAAGCATTGCGTTGTCGTAAAATTTTATTATATTGATGGATAATATGAGCATAAACAGGTTCTAATTGTACTAAAAGGGTATCTAGCCAACTGCGACGGTTTTCTGGTGATCCTCGTACTATATCTAAGTCTAAACAAGAAAATCCTACTGCATTTATATAACCTAAAAAATCGAGATGACGACGTAAGTTTTCATGGTTTAACATGACAGTACGTCTTCCAGGGGAACGGAAAGTAATTCCTAATTCAGACTCTCCGTGAGTTCGTTCAAGAGTTGCTAAAATTTGCCCGGTTTTTGCTCCCTCTAAAATTAAATCTTGATCGCGGTTTGTACGATGACTTTTTAAGGTTGCTAATAGTTCTACTGCTTCGAGTAAATTAGATTTTCCTTGAGCATTATTTCCCAGTAAAATTGTCTTTTGTGATTGAAAATTAACTGATTGTTCATGATAGTTGCGAAAATCATATAAATGAATATTTTTCAAGTACATTTTAGAAAAGTTTACTTTCCGGACACCCTAAAG
>JAAUYB010000145.1_pt1 | contig 15624 bp, 18 predicted proteins | sample 7278071 | NCBI WGS metagenome assembly JAAUYB01 (sample SAMN14350121, study PRJNA611818) | marine sediment metagenome | isolation source: surface marine sediment (1.8m) | place: French Polynesia: Moorea | collected 2018-08
CACTAACAGCACTCTCCTCCATTACCACTAATTTAAGATGAATCTCCCCCTTTTGCCATTGAGGATTAGAATGGAGCAAATAAGCCAAAATCAACATTAAACTGCCATTTCCTTGCATTCCCCCACCCCACCAAACATCGATACGAAAGCGACGATTTTTCGATTCATCCCAGGGATCGTAAGATAAATTAGGGTTTTCCCGTAAAACAATGACATTGCGTTTTGCCTTATAAAGATTAGCGATCATTTGACAATAGCGATCGCGATGAGTGCTTTGTTGAGAATCTCCCAATAAGATAGTATTAGGAACAATAGAACCTAAACCATAGGTTTCCACCAATCTTTCCGCCCCATCAAAAGGATCTGGTGCTGTAATTAATCTGACTAAAGCTTGCACCCCACGACGTTGTAAATAGTCCCGAATATGCTTTTCTAAGACAGCTTGACGAGCAACATCTCGTGATCCCATGGGCAAAACACTGGACACCGTAATTAAGCCACGATTATGGGTTAACGCTTGTGCCAACTTTATCAATGGCCAACGTTTTTTCGGAGCCCCAGAAAGCACCAGAAATTGAGGCCGCCAGTTTTTTGTATCATCGGTGTGGTCTGTTTGTAAAATGGCCATGCGTAAAATAGCCATCCAAATACCCCGTCGTACATCTCCCCAAGTGACTAATAATTCTCGTTGACGTACCCAAAAATAGATACCAATAACTACTACTCCCGCAACACAGGTAGCTACTGCATCGATAAGGAACATTACCCCTAAACAACCAATAGCCCCTAACCAAGAAAACCCCCAATGCACCTTAAACGAAGGACGAAAGGAGGGACTATTTAATAACCCTTCTACTCCAGCAGAAATATTTAACACCAGATAAGTTGTCAAAAAAAACATGGTCAAGACTGGAGCAATTAAGTTTAAGTCCCCAATACATACCGCAGCTATGGCCACCACAAAAGTAACTAAGGTGCCAATTTTCGGCTCATCATTAGGGCCGCTTCCCTGGCCTAAAAACCGCATCCAAGGGGGTAAAATACCATCTCTGGCCAAAGCTTGAAGAATACGCGGGGCCCCTAAAATACTACCAATAGCACTACTGAGGGTTGCACCCCAAACCCCCAAAGAAATAGCCGGCCCCCAGACTGCCATTCTTTGCATGATCAACGGCTCTGCAATTAGGGTACTACTATTAGCCCGCATAGCCAGGAAAATAGGTAAAGTCATGTAGATGAGAAACCCTGTACCGACAGCGGCCAATGTGCCAATAGGTAAAGCCTTAATGGGATCACGCAAGTCCCCCGACATATTCACCCCGGCCATAATACCTGTAACGGCTGGAAAAAAGACAGCAAATACAGTCCAAAAGGGTTCTTTATTCGTCACCCACACTTCGATATGGGTGTCTTCTACGGGGTGTCCAAAGTAGAAGGAAAATAAAGAGAGAACAATGGCCGCCATGATAAAGTATTGAGCTTTAATGGCAATGTCCGCTGAGGTGACAGCTAAGATACCCACCCCGACGGTGACAATGAGCGCGATATAAACTTGATTAAGATTGAAGTTGGGAAAGGCAGTGACAACACTTTCTGCAAAACCAATGGTGTAGAGAGCAACAGAAAGAGCTTGGGCAAAATAGAGGGGAATACCCACTGCACCCCCTGTTTCGATACCTAGGGAACGGCTAATCATATAATATGCTCCCCCAGTCCTAACTACACGATCTGTGGCGATCGCACATACGGAAAGAGCGGTAAACAGAGTAATGGAGTTAGCTAAGACAACAATTAAAATTGTCCCAATTAAACCCGCATTACCCACTACCCACCCAAAGCGAAGATACATGATTACGCCTAAAATCGTGAGAATAGAAGGCGTATAAACACCGCCAAAGGTTCCTAAACCTGGTTTATCTTCCTCAGTAGGAGGTTTGGGAGTGGGAAGGAGAGATTGAAAGGGCAATTTCACGGACTACCATCACCGAATCTAGTTAATCACCGTTTATTATGGCAGATTTTTGGGAATGGGCAATGGTTGACTATAAAGTTGATATAAAAAGGTTTGAGCTTATACCAGAGTCATGAATCATTTGTATAATATTTATTATTTTGTGGAGATGTTTTATAAATGGCTAGAAAAAAAAGAAACTGACCTCAGTTTAGCCAATCTCAGTTTAGCCAACCTTGGTGGAGCCAACCTGAGTCAAGCTGACCTTAGTGAAGCCTATCTCTTTGAAATAAAATTCCTAACTAATAAACAAATCAAGTCAGCTAAAAATTGGGATAAAGCAATCTATACTGAGGCAGAATGGAACCATAACACAGATCAATGGATTTTTAAAGATAAAAAAGCCAATAAAAAAATGGTTGAAAAAATTAGCAACAATGAATCTTTTAATCCCTAATTATACTAATCAGTTATTTTCTGATGATTGTTGTTCTTCACTACCTTTTTCATCAACAATTTCTGTTGTCTTTTCTGCTTCTTTGGAAGCACGTTTTTTGCGCTCGGCTTCTAGGGTATCCTCTATAACCGTTAATAACTGCTGCATCTTATCTAAGTTACTGCGATAGAGGTCGAGATCCTTTTGCAGTTTCTCTGGGGATATTTTGAAGGCTTCAGATACTTTGTTAATGGTTTGAGTCCGCTTTTCTTCGTCTTTGACTAACTCTAGGTCAATTTCCATTAACAACGTATATAAACCAATGGACAACAAACGACTGTACTTAAATTTAGGGTTGGCGGCGATCGCACTACAGGTTCCCCATAATATCCCTTCTCCCCTTTCCTCTGTTGTGACTCTCTTGAGTTTTTCATGAAAGTCTGTAATAGATAGTCCTTTGGCTTCATTTAATATAGTTTCAGCCTCTTGACGATAATGCTCACCATTTTCTCCCACCGCTTCACACAAGGCATTAAAAATCGAGGCTTTATCGCTTTCGGGACTATATCCTTGCATAAATCGTTCAAATGAGGTGACGACTCCCAAGGCATAGATAGGATCGTAGCGAAAATCTACATTCACCGACAGCAGGTGCATTTCTACTAGCAATTCTTCCACAAACCGCCGATAAATAGAGTTTATTGGTCGGGTGTGATGACCATAAAATTTACGCTTAGTATCAGAAACAGTACGAATATTATCCACGAAGTAGACTTAAACCAATTTTCAATAGTAACTGTTATTCATTGTCCCTTGTAAGGACTCCTTTGCCAAGTAGATGCTATTAACGTTAACAACTTGAGTTTGATTTAAGAAATTTCAGTAGATCAAAAACTTTTGTCTAAGCTGTACCCTATCTAGTCCTGCTGGCTGGATTATCAAGAGTTGTAGCCAGTAATGATTTTGCTGCCCTTTACTTAGTTTTTTTGTACTCACCGACGATAATTGATAAGTAATACTAATTAAGAGCTCCTTCCCTCGCCAAGATCATCTATCTCTCAGTTTTGGCGGTGCAGCCTTGGAAAAAATTAGGACAAAACTAGACAGACGCAGGACAAATCGCCCCAGTATTTTTACTTATTTTTAGTTCATAGTTACTTAGTTTGGGGCGATTTGTCCCACTTAACCAGTAGTCTACAACCCTTACTACAACGAAGTCTGTCTAGTGAGCGTCTAGGTTTATGAAATCCCGCACGAGCGGAGCGTGACCGCTTCTAAATTGTTTTTTAAACTAAGAATGATTATCATGCTCTTTTTTTCTTTCCCTGCGTTGCCGAAGGCACTCGCTCTGCGAGACCGCCAGCTAATATTTGAAAATACCACTTCGTCGGCTGAAACCCGCATTATTTCGTGGCTTTTGGCTCTACTGAATTTATTGATATTTAAGTTTTTTGATTCTAAATACTTCTGTTTTTTTATTGGACTTAACAAAACTATAAAAACCTTGGATATTTTCTTTTCAATTACTTACAATAAAATTAAAGCAAAACTTATGAGTCCCTTCAGACTCTGTTGTTAAATTCTGAGGGGGTGTTCATGTTAGGAAGAATTTGGATAATCAGGAGGAATAATGATGACCAATGTATTTCCTCGTCAAAAAGAACTGGATTTGGGTCAACTGTGGTCAAGCTTTTGTGAATGGATAAGCAGTACCAATAACCGCATTTACATTGGTTGGTTTGGGATCTTAATGATCCCCACCCTTCTAGTGGCTACCATTAGCTTTATTCTCGCTTTTCTGGTAGCACCCCCAGTTGATATGGAAGGAATCAGGGAACCCATAATCGGTTCCATCTTGGGAGGTAATAACCTGATCAGCGCAGCCGTGATCCCTACTTCAGCAGCGATTGGGTTACATTTTTACCCCATCTGGGGGGCCGCTTCGGTTGATGAATGGCTCTATAATGGAGGTCCTTATCAATTAATCGTTTGTCACTTTTTAATCGGTATTTGGTGCTATTTGGGGCGTTTGTGGGAATTAAGTTACCGTTTAGGAATGCGTCCTTGGATTTCCGTTGCCTTTTCTGCTCCTGTTGCAGCGGCCACTTCTATCTTTCTCATCTATCCCCTGGGGCAAGGCAGCTTTTCCGAGGGTATGCCATTAGGGATTAGTGGCACCTTTCACTTTATGTTAGCTTTTCAAGCTGACCATAATATTTTGATGCACCCATTGCATATGTTAGGGGTGGCGGGCATCTTTGCCGGAGCAATTCTGGCTGCGGTACACGGTTCTTTAGTGACCTCTAGTCTAATACGGGAAACAAGCGTTAGAGAGTCAATCAATCAAGGATATCATTTTGGTCAACAAGAGGCGACTTATAATCTTGTCGCCGGACATCTGGGCTATTTAGGGCGTCTTCTTATCCCTAGTTTGGGCTTTAAAAATAGCCGTTCCGTTCATTTTCTGTTGGCAGCCATGCCGGTAGTGGGGATTTGGTCTGCCTCGTTAGCGATTAGCGTCATGGCTTTCAATTTAAACGGGTTTAATTTTAATCAATCCATTCTTGATAGTCAAGGCAGGATAATTTCCACAGAAGCGGATCTGCTCAATCGTGCTAATTTAGGGATTCGTTCGATGCACGCTCCTAACACTCACCACTTTCCCTTAACTTTAGCCAGTGCTTAGGCCATAGCTATTAGTTAATAAAGTTCCTGATTTTTTTGAGCTGGCCTTTCCTAATACTAGGAGAGGCCAACTTTTAGCTGTGTACCACCAAATCAAGGGTAAATCAATGAACTCAATTTTCGGAACTGTTTTCTCGATTTTCAACATCGGTGATTAAAGCCTCAGCCATTTCTAAAGCTGTATGCCTTAAGATTTTTTCTTGTTCTCCTGATGCTCCCTCATCACTCACCATTGAGTAGATATGAGGATTAGCAATCATTCCACTTAAAATCTGTGCGGACAGAGAACTGAGACTTTCTGAACCTCGTTGTTTATTCATTATCTTGTCTCCTATTCTTTTCTCCAAAAAAGGAATTAACCACAACTCAACAACTTACCCATTCTTATGCCTGCCCAAGTTGATTGTTATGAAAAACTTTAAGAGGATAGGAATGTCTTGAAACTATCCGAAACTCAAACTCAGTAGATCACAAAGTTTTCCAGAAACCCCACCACTCGGTTGTTTCAGTCAAAAAGAGGATCCTCGCTCTCAACCCTCTTAGAATCTGGCTTGTGGGAATCGGTTGGCGGTCTCGCGGAGGCGAGTGCGGCTGCATCGCACCCAGATACTGATTACTTGCGCAGCCGCAGGCTCGCTTCGCGCACGCCACCTGACTATTCAAAAGGAGAGGCTGAAACCCTCATTTTCTCGTCAAAATAGAGAAGTTTGTGATCTACTGAAACTTAAATTTCCGAACCAGTCAAATGTTGTTGCCAGTAAAGTAATCCCCACATCTGGGTGAGTTGCTCAGATAACTTTTGTGTTGAAAACTGATGTAGTCTTAACCAGTCTTCCCAGAGTCGGTTTCCAGATGATTCTCTTGATTGTTTCCCTGTGGTTAATAATAATGTTCCTGGTGGGTTGCTGGGGGCAATTAAAGGATTTTTATCAGATGACAGAGAGTTTAGCTTCTGTGTTACACCATCAGACAGAACCTCATCAGACGCCCAAGCGGAGGGCAAATCCCAAGGATTGGGACTTAAATTACTTTGAGAAGAAGTCTTGTTTGTCGGATTATTATTTCTCATGTTATCCTCCTTGTGATTATGCTTTATTCACAAAACGCACCGATGTCTTCATCTTCATTATAAAGCTCTAAAATAGAAGTGGGGATCAATTTCCTGGTCAAAAAAAACTGTAACGCGCGAAACAAAATTCCCTCTCCCATAAATTGATTGCTCAAGGGAGGTAACTATGGTTACTGATAGGACAGCACCCAGAACAAGCTCAAATGTTCAGGAAAATTCAGCCAATGAACCAAAGCCAAGTCCCAACTTGTTAGCCAATTTTTGGGACAATCAACGTCAACAGATGGTTGAACAGCAGATTAACAGACGAGGCATCAAAAGCTCGGCTTTATTAGCTGCCCTCTCCAAAGTTCCCCGTCATCTCTTTGTTCCACCAGACTGGTCTGAACTGGCCTATCAAGATGGCCCCTTACCTATTGGTCACCATCAGACTATTTCTCAACCCTATATCGTTGCAGCCATGACCGAAGCAGCCGAGATTTACCCTCAAGATCGGGTGCTAGAAATTGGTACCGGTTCAGGTTATCAAACGGCTGTTTTGGCAGAATTAGCCCAATTCGTCTATACTGTTGAAATTGTCCCGGAACTAGCCAAAAGAGCTTTTGATATACTCACAGAGCTTGGTTATACTAATGTTCATGGTAAAACTGATAATGGTTATCTCGGTTGGGCAGAATACGCACCTTATGATGTCATTGTGGTGACGGCAGCTCCCCCAAACATTCCCCCTCCACTAAAAAAACAACTAGCTTTTAATGGAAGAATGGTGATTCCTGTTGGCAACAGAAACCAAGAACTCTTAAGCCTGAAAAAAACTGAACAAGGATGGATTGAGAAGTCCCTGTTTCCTGTTAGATTTGTCCCACTTATTTACTAATTGTAGAGCATAATGAAACTAACCAGTTCGGCGTTTGAAAATAATGGAAAAATTACCTTAAATCTTTCCGAACAAGTAACCAAACAGCAAGTTCTCAAAGCCATTGAAGGTCAGGTTTTGGCACGATCGGTTTTAATTGGACGATATGAAAGACAATAAATTTATTCAATGAAACAAGTTTAGCCGATAACAGCTAACATTTATAGCCAAATTTTCGTAAAAGTTCTTTTCTCCCACTAATATCCTTTTTCGTTTCCACCCCAAGAGGAGAATAACCATCAATTACCCCTAAAATTCCTTTTCCTTGTTCGCTTTCGGCGACAATGACTTGAACGAGATTAGCCGTGGCACAAAAAATACGGCACACTTCTGGACACTGTTTGATACTGTTTAAAAAGTTAATAGGAAAAGCCTCTTTTAAGATAATAATAAAACTGTGACCGGCTGAGAGTGCCTGAGCATTTTTCACCGCCATGTCTTGTAATTCTTGGTTATTTCCTGTCACCCTAATCAATCTAGGGCCAGAGGCTTCACAAAAAGCTAACCCAAATTGGACTTGAGACGAGATTCCTACCATGATCTCATATAAATCTTCTACGGTTTTAATGAAGTGACTTTGCCCTAAAATCAGGTTACATCCTTCAGTAATTTCTAAGTGGATAAGTTTTAGTTCCATTTTTTTACCTTACAAAGATTGATGTTCTTCGTTATAAAAAATTGCTTCAAATACAAGGGGGAAAGGGAGTAAGATGATGAGAGATAAAATTAATAAGATAATCATTGTTTTTCACCTCAAGGAATGGGAATAGATTTGGTCTTAGGCTAAGTTTTATCTGAATCAAAAATAACTGTTTCGTTTAATCCCTTGCTACATTAATCAATCCTTATTTCTTAATGTAGCAAGGGATTTTATGATTGTTCGTTTTTTGTAACAAAGCTTTATCTTTTCTCCTTTGAAAATATTAAAAGTAAAGTCTTTTATGTTACAGTTAATAAAAATACTTTAAAGATTTATGATGATGAAAGTCGCTGACATCATGACTCTACTCTAAGAAAAAAGTCCCTCTATTCCAGGAATATTAGGGAAAATTCGTTGACTTAAGTTTATTAGTTCCTGATTTTGAACTACGCTTCTAAATTTTTCATCTTTTTCATACATTTTGAATCGTTCAAATACCCTCATCTCGTCCGCATTACCAGAGTAGGATAAACTCTCAAAAGAGCTTCCTCCGCCAAAATTGGTCACTATATTTTTGGCGGAATCATCAAAAGGAATTTGAAGTTTTTCGACAATTTCACGACGGTAAGATTCCTCTAAAACCCATCGATTATAACTAATTCCCAACCAAGAAGAAGATAAATTTTCATCAATATCTATAAATTTTTTGCCATATTCTATCCATTGTAATGCTGCTTTTTTGAGATTATCCCCCCCCCATTTATGATAAATACTGGCTAACATATTGAAGGGATCTCTTAAAATTATTATAGATAAAATTTTTTTACTCTTCCCAACTAATTCATCATGATTTTGATCTAGTAAGGTACTCATTTGATTAATACATTTGTTTTCAAAGCTGATAATCACAGCATTTTTCAACGTACTCTTTAGTTTTTCAGAATTAAACCTGGGATCTTTTTTAGAATAGGAAATAATTGCTTTACCCGCAAAAGGATTTTTTTCAAAAAGAAATCTTCCTTGCTTAAAATCCCAATAATTAATTCCCTTACAGTCAATTCTTCCTTTTCCTGTATAGAGATTAAGCTTTTTTCCGGCTGGATAACAGTTATTTAAAAAAACAACTTTTCCGGGAATTTGCTGACAAAGCCAATTAATAATGGCATGATTCCCGCTTCTCTTGAGTCCAAATACTCGAATTTCTTGATTATTAGCCATTTTTGTTACTGTTCTTGATTGACTTTAGGTTATTGTTAATTAAATCAATCCTGCTTATTTATGTACTACTACTTATATATTTAAGGACGAATTAATAATTCTCCTTGACAAACCAACTTATCGGTATCTAATTGGAAAGAATTAATAGCAACATCTGAACCCAAATCAACGGAAAATTCTTTAACTGAATGACTGTTCATTCCTGGAAGTCCTTGAATTTCTACTTCGGATAGTTGTATGGTTTGAGGATGAATGATATCTAATTTAGCCTTGATAGTCAGAGGGTTTTTTACCCCATTATCGGTTAGAGTGCCTTGTAAAATAAAACAGGAAGAAGCCAGGTAAGCCCCCTGCCAACTAATATCATAATTATCTAATAATTTAGAAGGTTCTGTTATCCCTTGATATTCTAACAAAGTTTCTAATAAGCCTTTAAAACCTTCCCCCAATAAAGTTGAGGAAATAGAGGCTTGTAAATTCTGGTTAGTAATAGCTACTTCCCCAGAAACTCGAATAGCTTCCAATAATTGTAGAGGTTTACCCCTCAAAACTTGACCAATATTGATGCGAATATTTTCCCCTGTTAATTGTACTTCCCCAAGGTGTAACCCTTGATAAATAGCCTGACAACTATTAAGCATAACTCCAGGAACATGACCTCCTAAAATTTGGCGATCGCTCCCTTGAATAGAGAGTTGTAGGCTTTCTACTTGCTCAACCTGGGAACGTAACCATAGTTGCATAGCAGGGGACAATACCTTACTAATCACTCGACTCATAACAAACACTCCTCAAGGAAAAAAATAGGGCAAAAATCTTAGATTCTTGCTACATTGATCCATAGTCTATCTCAACTTGAGCATGAATTAAGGGATATGGCCAATAATATATACATTAAACTAACTAATATTTCCCTTCAGCAACAGTTACAGCAGTTTCTCTGGACTCAGTTGACGAGTTTAGATAGATTGGGGTTTCCTGGTTTTGCCCAACTCCTAGAACCTATTTCTGTGTTTCGTTTATCTCATCATCTTAATTCTATTATCTATCGTTGTGCCATCGCTTTTCAATTAACCCGTTATTCCCCTCTTCCCCCCATAACCCTAGCAGAAGAGATTTTTCAATGGATAGAACAACAACATTCTTCTCCCGTAAAGATGCACTGCAATAGAGATCAAGAAAATTATGCTCAAGCATCTTACTTAAACTTTACCCTGACATTGACTGATCCAGGTTGGTTAGAATTTACCTTAAGTGATCGCAGTTTGGCTGTATGGTTACAAACTTGGGAGACTTTTCCTTTCCCAATCACAAATTCCCTCTCTATATCAGGAAATCATCACAATCTCTTTGCTATAGAATATACCTATGCTCGTTGTTGTGCTTTATTGCGTTTAGGAGAGCAGGAAGGGTTAATACAGCTAAGAAGTCAAGCATTTTCGCCTTATGTATGGTCATTACAAGTTCCTAAGCCTATTCCTTGGTATAACTTCGACTTAGGACAATTAAGACTCAATGAGCCCGTAGAGCGAGCGCTAATTTCTCAAATTATGACAACTATAGAGCGTGTCATTAATGAGTCTGATGGGAACAAAATTAAGCTAGGAAGTAGTTTGAGTGATTCTTTCCTTAAATTTGAAAGTTACTGCCGTATTTTTTCCGAATTAAACCGAGAAAAACCCCAATTATATCAAACAAGACTCGGTTTAGTAGCTATCACACAATACCTATTACAAGGGTTATGGTTGTCTAATATGGAGCAACCTCCCCGTAACCAATTGTAAAGTTAAGTAATAAATCAAAAAAAAATCTTAAGTAAAGTGACAAAAAGCAAATCTTCCTATATATTTATATGTAGTGTGAGGAGCGAACCAGAAAAGAGAGCCGAGACGAAACACGGAAAGTCGTCGGCTCTCTTTCTGATCTGGGGTTTCCAAGGGTGAACTGAGAATTAAAATAAACCTACTCTTCTGAGGAATGTGGTGGGGGGGGTGGAGTGACAGGAGGAGACGGAATAGGTATGGGGGTTGGAGTCGGTTTTAGAAGTTGCAACATCCCATAAACTCCTGCACCCACAATCAAAACCACAATGAGCAAAACACTGAAGATGAAGGGAAAGTTAGTTTTCTTTGTTGGTGGAGTCTCTTCTGGGGGGGGTAATGGTTCCGTTGGTTGTAAGTCTGAGGAAAGCTCATCAGAAGATTCTGTTGTGGGTTGGCTTTCCTCTGTAACACTTTTGAGAGACGCTTCTACTGCTGCAATAGAGAGGGGAGTCTGTTCAAAAGATGCTAATTGTATTTGACAGTACAAGAGGGAAATAGTGACATTGTCATGGCCATTCTTAGTATTGGCAATTTTAATCAGTTCTTTCCCTACTGTGGGTAAATCTTTTTCTGTGGCTAAAATAGGAGCAATTTCAAGATCCCAATACTGCTCTACTCGATCATAATCGCTTAAACCATCGGAACACAACAAGAAGATGCAATCATCATCAGTGATTAAACGAGTAACATTAGGATATAGGGAATTAGCATTACTCATGCCTAATGCTTGCACCAAAGCACCTGCATTGGGATATTTAATAGCATCTCGATAGAATAAATACCCTAAACGTACTTCCCTAGAAGCTAAATCATCATCAACGGTAACTTGATGACAACTATCAGCAGTAATAAGATAGATGCGCGAGTCTCCCACATTGGCCAAATAAACCTCATGGTCATGGACTAAACTTAAGACAAGGGTTGTTCCCATGCGTTGTCTATCTTGACGATTTTCAACGTCGTTGCGTTCACTAATGCGATCGTTGCTTAAGTTAATGACCTCTACTAATTCTTGGACCCATTGTTGAGCATTCCCCGTCTCAGCAAAAAGAGGAAGTTTCGGAATTTCTGCAACCAAGGTATCAATAGCTAATTGAGAGGCTATTTCTCCTCCATCTTGTCCCCCAATACCATCACAGACAATGGTAAAAGTCAGTTGCTCTGAAGAATGTTCCATCAGTTCCCCTTCCGAGGGATAACAAGTATCTTCGTTATGATCACGGGTTGGCCCAGCATCAGTTAGGGTAAAAATTTGATATTTTTTGTCATACCACTGTCCACACTGAGTCAATGCAGGTTCAAAATAGCTTAAAAGATATTCAGGATGAGGAATTTTGCCCCGTTGTAGATAGTCACAGAGGCTGTGCAGGTAATCAACGATCAGGGGTGAAGTCCCCTCTATAAGCGATAACCAGAGTTTCCCTAACTCCTTGACAGTGTGAAAACTATGTTCATCTTGATGAAGGTCTAATAATTGAATGATTCCTCCATTGACTCTTACTAGAGAGGGTTGTAGTAAACTCGAAACCATCTGCTGTCCTTCTAGGGGTTGCCATAGTTTGGCCATTTGCCATAACCAGTTTAATTGCCGTAGAGGGTTATCCTTGGTTTCTGACCAAACTTCTGTTAATAGGGGGAGTAATTCGGGGTAAAGTGGTTCTCCTGACTGATCAAGGGGAATAGTGCCATATTCAAGTAAGCCAAGATCACAGGGTTGATCTTGATCAAGACTGATATAGTAGGTGTAAATTTGGGGTAAATGGAGGCGATAAGGAAATAATCTTAAATACTTTCGAATATTTTCGGGAATATCTTCCGTAAATTCAGGAGGCATCCCTGGTTTCTCGTCCAAGACAATATTATGGCTTTTGAAGAGATAGCGTTCATCAATTAACTGTCCTACCTGGAATGATTCTATCCAGTCCCCTAAAGGCCGTAGATACCGCTTAAGTAAGGGAGTGCTGCATTTTTCGCAGACTTTGCTCTCTAGCGGGTTAGGGGTTTGGCATTCAGGGTTGGAACATTGAATGGTTGCCATAGATTCTGTCATGACAGCGATTGTTTTTGGGACAGTTTAATGAATAAGCCCGATAACAAAGGCCATTATAGCGTTATAATCTTGTTTTACTTTTTTGCCCACTGCTCCCTGCTTGATTAAACTCATCTTCCTTAAATGGCTAAACTTTGATTGAACTGGGTTCATTAACTGCCGCAATAATACGATGGCACCCAGAGTCAGGTTTCGCCCATTGATATTGACAGTCTTGAGGATTTCCCCAACATAATCCTAAGTATAACTCTGTTCTGGCTGCATCAATTTCAGCCCATTCAACCTCAGCAATAAAATCTTCAATGGAATCATCGGAAATGGGACGATGACGATGGGCTGATAACCAAAATTTCATTCCTTGCGTCATTTTCCACCAGAAATTTATGACAGTTTCTTTAGATTTAATTAATTTTTCTTTGTCTCCTGGGACGGCAATTAATTGATTATGTAATTCAGGATAACTGATAGATTGGCCTTGATAGGTACAGGTACGCCAAATAAGTCCTGAAACCCGATGTTGTATCTGATATTTATGTATTTGACGACGAAAATCTTGATAAGCGAAAACTTGATTCATTTTATTTGTATTTAAGGCTTTGGAAATCACTGGACTATTGATACGAGCTTGGGAAGATAAGATTACTCTCTCTCCTCTCCAAGTAGCCTTTAATTCTTGATCAAGAATGCAAATGAGTTGTTGAGTCGTATAAGTCATGATGAAATTAGCAATATGGTTTCACGCTCATTATTTATCCTGTCCCTAGTGTATATATAATTTTGAGAATTGTTCATATTTTTAAGAAATGAATCATAACCAACATTTGTTTTGGCAATCATCGGATATGATAGTGTAAATAGCTACAAATTATCATCCCTATTCTAATTATTTATGGAAACTGGACAAATTCGCCTGAACAAAGTGACCGGAGAATGGGTTATTTATGCCCCTAGTCGTCGCAAAAGACCCCAAGATTTTCAACAAGCAAAACCAGATAATTATTGGGATAGTCATTCTCAAGATAATTGTCCTTTTTGTCAAAAAAATAATCAAGAATCTGAAGAAATTATTCTAGAAATAGATAATATTCAAAACAGTCATTGGCAAACAAGAGTCGTTGCCAATAAGTTTCCTGCTTTAAACCTTGATGAAAGTCCCCGACGCAATATTGAAGGCATTTATATGACTATGCCTGGTTATGGGCATCATGAAGTGGTTATTGAGAGTCCTGACCATCAAGAAACCATTGCAACTCTCTCTATACCAGAAATAGAAACTATTATAGAAACCTATCGTCAACGGTATTTAAAATTGATGGATAATAAGCAAATAATGATGGTCATTATCTTTCGTAACCACGGCAAAGCAGCCGGTGCATCTTTACGCCATCCTCATTCTCAAATCATTGCTACTAGCATTGTTCCTAGTCATCGTCGTCTTCAAGAAGTAGAAGCTCAACGATATTTTGATCACTGGGCTCAATGTGTTTATTGTGATATTTTAAAATTTGAACTTAATGAGAAAGTAAGAGTAATTTTAGAGAATGATTTATTTGTTGCTTTTGTTCCCTTTGCCGCTGAATTTCCCTGTGAAATTTGGATCATGCCTAAACATCATCAAGCAGATTTTGGTAGTATTACCTCGGAAGAAAAGACGGCGTTTGCCACAATATTAAAAGAGACTTTAAGTCGTTTATACTATAAATTGAATAACCCCGATTATAATTATGTAATTAATACAGCAGCCCGTTATAAAGCCGAAGAACCTCAGTTACATTGGTATTGTCAAATTAGACCTCGTTTAACCACATCGGCAGGGTTTGAATTAGGAGCAGGAATGAGTATTAATCCTTCTATTCCTGAAGTTGATGCTGCCTTTTTACGAGAGTAAACTTAGCAATATTTCCAAAGTATTGAACAAAGGTTATCGTCATCATTTAAAATACTAGGAGTAAGGGTTTAGTTTTAGTGTTTTCCATGATTATTAACAGTATTTTTGGCAAAAATACGATATAATGATCATAATCTCATTGAAACGTTTTGCTTAATTATCCATCAGGTTAAATTAATGTTTGATATTATTTCCCTTGGTGAATTTTCTCGTAATCATTGTGTTGGTATTTGCGCTTTTTTAGTCCCTGCAAATTTACTGTCTACCTTACTTAGTTTAATTTTTGTAGTGGTTAACCCCCCCCGTATTAAGCTGTTAACTTCTGTGACTATAGCAACAATTTTCGCCATTATTCTGTCTCTTCATGTTGCCAGTTGGTGGATAGTGGGAGTTATTCAAGCACCGACTTTTATTTTACTAGCTTTAGCAACGGTTTGTATTAGTTTAAATGTTTGGGTTATGATTCAATCAAAACAAAAAGAACCTTGGTTATCTAAAATGGTAAAAATGACGCTCAAGGTTAAATTCTCCTAAAATAAATGGGGGTAATATCTTCATGATAATTACCCTTACCTATTTTCTTGATAAATATGGTTACTTTATCTCACCTATTCTACAAAAATGTCCCAACCTCGTTTTCAATTTAATCGTCAACTTGTCTTTCACTTTATTGAAACAGCACAACCTTATTTTTTTCCAACTAATTTTCAACAAACATGGATATTTTTAGGACTATTAGGAGTTCTTATTCTTGCAGTTGTTAGTTTAGCTTTCTTCTTAACGGTTGGCTTAACCTTGTTAAGTAATGCTATTTTTCCTGAATTTTTTGGGAATGTTGCAGGGGGACTTGTTGAAAGTATCAATGGTTTTCTTAAGTCAAGTATTCCTTATATTGCTATCATTGTTATCATCGTTAGTAGTATAATATTTATCTCGCAAAAATCTAAG
>JAAUYB010008028.1_pt1 | contig 15605 bp, 23 predicted proteins | sample 7278071 | NCBI WGS metagenome assembly JAAUYB01 (sample SAMN14350121, study PRJNA611818) | marine sediment metagenome | isolation source: surface marine sediment (1.8m) | place: French Polynesia: Moorea | collected 2018-08
ATCATCATTCTGGTGAGCTCTGTCCTGCTTGGCCTCCTGGGGAGGCTGCTGGTGCCAAGCAACGAGGGGAGCAGGGTGGCCAGCGTCAAGGGCCTCATGGGCACCTCGTTGGCGCTCTCCGTGGCCCTTGTGGCCATGCCGGTGCTCATCTGGGTGCCGGCGGCGCAGAACGCGGGGAACGAGGGGCCGCCCATACTGACGTGCAGGGCGCCGCCGCTGCCGCCGGGCGGAAGGAGCCTGGACACGGAATTGGAGCACTTCTTCCGCACGGGGGAGGAGCTCCTGATGAGGTTCTACACAATGAGGACGTGCGGGTTCGCCGCGAGGGTCCGGCTGTGCGCCGAGGGCGAGGGGCCGCTGGACCTCTACTTTGGGCGGGTGGCGCCCGCGCTGACCGCGCTGAGCGTCGCCTCCGCGGTGTGGTGCCTGCTGGCGCGGCTGTACTACAGGTGCCTGGAGAGGACGGCGTTGCGGGAGGAGGAGGAGGAGGAGGAGGAAGGAGGGAAAGACTCTTTCGCTTCGGACGGAGGCGAAGGAAGGAACCTCCTCCGACTCTTGGTCAAGATCCTGGTGCCGTCTTGCTGTGAGGATCAGGACCAGAGGGGCGGGGATTCGTGAAGCGGAAACATGGTGCAACATTCGAATTTTCCTGTTTCCACTCTGCGCTCAGAAACAATCGATCGAGCCGGTGAAGAAATGCAAATTGTATGTGATACGTCGTACCAGTGACAAACATTTGAGCAGAGAGAAAAGAAATAAAAACGCATCCCCCCCCAAAAAAAAACCACACTCTCCCACCTATCGTCCCTGGATTATCAGGAGTTCAGGACTGGTTTCTCTCCTCCCCACCCGATGCGTTCAGGTATACTACTGTGCATACAGACGGTGGCGGTGTCAGTCCCCAAACAAAGGGTTTCACCACCGCCTCCACTGCCGGAGCAATAAAACGGATTGAAAAGAAAGAGGAAGGAAAGGAGCTACACCGTGCTGCCGCCTTCTTTCGCCCGTGTCACAATAGTACGTACGCTCTTTTTGGTTCAATCTCGCGACCCCTAACATTTCTTTTTTTCTCTCCCAGCATCGTCGTAAAAGGGAGGCAAACAAAAACAATGTGGTCGTCGAGTGCACCATCATTAAAACCAAACACTCCTGAGTTCCCAAAACTCAGTACCCAACTCGACTGGCGATGGCGAAGGAGGACGAAGGGACTGGAGTCTCAAAGGATGCGGCCGATGTCGAGGAAGACCCCAAATCGAGTAGAAAGAGGCGGCGGATGGACCTGCTGAAGAGGACGGCCTTCGTCGCCTTCACCCTCGTCCTCCCCTTGGCCGACGTCGCCTCTGACTTCCTCGCCTCAGCCAACCTCATCCGGGCGGGGCACTCCTCTTGGGGGTGGAGCGTAGCCTACCTGACGTTCGTCCCCTCCGTCTACTGCGTCATCGTGAGAGAGAAATATTTTAGATTTTTTTTTAAAAAAAGAAAGAAAACTATGTGTTTCTTTGCTTAGATGGCCATCTCGATGCTCTGCCTCTCCCCCTTCTCCTGCTGGTTCTGCAAGAACTACATGAAGCCCGTCCCCTGGCTCACCTTCGCACTGCTGCTGCTGCCAGGCGCCGGGCAGATCTCGTGAGAACATATCCGTAATTTTTAATTGCATTTACATAAAGGCTTTTTTACAGGCTTTTAGTTGGAAAAGCAACGGTCATATTCAGGCTAACAGGGGATGACAATTTCACCCGCTCAGTCAGGCCCTGCGGAGAGGCGCTGGCGTTCGTGGAGTGCGCAGAGGCGTTCTTCCAGCTCCTGCTGCAGCTATCCGTCGTGGCAAAGCTGGGATACTGCAGTCAGTATTAATTTACTTTCCCCCCCAGAAAAACCACTTCAACAAGCATATAAAATAAATTGCAGGCGTGCACCAAATCGTGTCCGTCTGCTGCAGCGTCGCCAGCATCACCTTTGGCTTCTCAAAGTTCCTACAGATCATGTTGCAGGTTTTAGAATTCCTCCCTTTTCTCTAACGTTCAATATCTTCACATTTTTCTTTTTTCCAGTATTCATTAAGAGAATCCATCATGAGGACCGAACCGGAGAGGGACATATCCACAGTTGATAACCCTTGGTACCTTCCCCGCCTCCCTCAAGTGCTCAAGCTCTATCCTCCTGTCCTCCTGAGCGTCCCCTTCCACGTCGCCGCCTTCGCCTCCGTCCTCGTCATGCACGGGAACGGCAAGGGGTTCAGGATGTTCTTCTGGGCCACGGTAAGCTCTTTTGTTCGAATTCAAAATTACTCAAGGCGGAAATCGACGTTAAGTAATTAACATTCCCGCAGATTGAACAAGTGCCATCGACGTTTTAAGAAAAAAACTAATGCTTCCATCCTTTTTCCAAAAAAACAGGGTTGGTCGTTCCTGTTCTGCGCTTTGGTAGCGAGCGCCTTTTCCGCCGCCTGGAGCGCCTTAACGAAGAAGAACAGGTTCGACCTAGAAATCGTCTTCAACTCCATGGTGGTCACCTACGCATTGGTCTGCCTCCCGCTAATCATATGGTCGCCACTCTTGCACAAGCAGTGGCAGGAACAAGAGACAATCGGCGATCTTACCACAGTCCGGATCTGCCTGGAAAACTATCGCAACAGCAGCAGCAGCAGCAGCAGCAGCAGCAACAACAACAACAACAACACCAACCAGACAGCCCTGACCACGTTTGTGACTGGGTCCGAGCCCCTGGTGACGCTGTGTGAAAAGGCCAGGTGCCCGTCCAGGGTCAGGTTGTGCGCCGCGGGGGAGCGGCCGCTAGAGCTCTACTCCCAGCGGGTGGCTCCCGTCCTGACGGCGGCCGTGCCAATCACGATCGTGTGGTTGGGACTGGCCAGGCTGTTCTACAGGGACCTGTGGAGGGTGGTGCGGGCGGAGGAGGAGGAGGAGGAGGAACAGGAGGAGAATGAAGCCGGCGATGACGAAAAGGAGCAAGAGCGGGAGGGGAGGCTCGGCGGGAACAACAACGTTCCAAAGCAGTGCTGCATGAAAAAGAAGATTGCCGAATCCGAAACGCCCGCGACAAACACAGCATCCAGGATAAGTAGGAGTAGCGAAAAAAACTGCTCAAAAAACCGCACAGTATTACTCGTGGACAATGCAAAAAATGTCCACAAATTAAAATAAAAAAATGCGTCAATCCCTCACTTGTTTTCGAATATCGTCTCGGTGACCTCCTGGCACTCTGTCTGCGGGACGGTGACGTTGACCATCTCGCACTTCTTCTCCCACACTTCGTCGTAGACGGTCTTGCAGTCCTCCTCCTCGACGGTCGTGCACTCCTCCTCGAACCTACATTTAATACCCATATATTAATTCAGGAAAAAATATTTTTTTAAAAAATTTTATTACTTTGTCTCTGTGACGTCCCGGCACTCCACTTCTGACACCAATTGGCAGTCCTTCTCCGGCACCTCCCGGCACTGCTTCTGGCTGCCAACGGTGCAGACCTGAGGAAAACACGAGAAAAGTGAACCATTTCCGCACGGTTTTTTTCCTTAAAAAAGTATCAGAAATTCACTTAAAATCTCGAGTGTAGAAATTTAAAATTTCCCAATTGCGCATTGTCTATTTTTTGGGCAATCACGAGTTGAAAATTCTGAGTACTAAATGATGAAGATTTCAGACCTCTCGTTACATACGGTACATTCGTAAAAAAATCCCTCTCTTAAAGTATATTTTTTTTAAAAAAAGTCCTCACCGGCTCCCTGATGGTCGTGCAGGCGGCCTTCTCGACCGTCCTGCAGTCGACCGAGTTCTCCGACCTGCACACCCGCTCCGTCACCGTCTCGCATTGCTCCTCCTCCACCAGCTCGCACCTGGAAATAAAACAATATCGGTCTTTGCTGTTTGCGGGAAATCGGCGATGACATAACTCGACAGTGACGCAGCGTGTACGGTTATTAAAACGTGAGAATTTTCCCTCCCATGCTCGTCTTTTCCTTCCTTCCGAAAAAATCCCCCTGCGGCCACCACGGACCGGTATTCGGCCTCTACCAGATGACGACAAATAAGCTCTTCGTGACGTCTGGTGTGGGATTCGACAAATATTTATTTTTATAAAAATAATATCCGTGATTGAAGGGGCTGTTTGTATAAAAAACCAATTCCCCTTTTTTACTTGTCATTCATTTGTTTTGCAAACTTTGGGGGAACCAGGAGTTTGACACATGATGCAGCTGGTAGCACAAAACAATTCCTGCGGATCTTTTGCGGTGCGTGGAAGGATTTTTCCTGGATGATGATGCTACTGCTGCCTCTCTTTCCCCCTTTTCCTTCGACCTTGCAATTCCTTTTTTTCCGTCGTCGCATCTGGGAAATTTTCGTGTCTCTCTCGCCAGATGCTCATTTTTGCTTGGTTTCCTTGAATGAAGACGGGCATGGGCAGATTTTCTCTCTCGTTTTTTTGGGAATCCAAACTGCTGCAGTCTGCATGTCTGTCCGCCCTTGGCCTTCAGAATGGCGGTTTTTCTCTTCTTTTTTGCGGGATCTAATCTTGCGGGACATCGCTCGTTGTGCAATACGCCGAATAAATCAAACATTGCATTCATTTGTTTTCTCGGTTGGGAAACCGTGTTACGTGCTCTGTTTGCAGGGAGGGGAAAAACAAATGATTCGCGCTAAGTCAAAAGTTTGTTGGAGCGAATAAAAAAGCTGAGCGCCCTTGAAAGACGGCGGAAAATGGAAAATGGAGCATTTTCTCCTCTTCTTTTCTCTTTTCTATGGGAAATATCTTTTTTGGCAAAAGCAATTTCACTTTTCGCGACGGTTCAACGTGGGAAATAAAGGGGCGAAGGCGAATAAAAAAAAGGAGGAAGCGGAAGATTCGTCCGACATCGCGTTTCCCATACAACAACAAACACGCTAAATAAACCAGGTTGTTTTTTCGTCGCGGCAATTATTTCATTTCTCGCGCGTCAAAGGAGGCGTCGCCTCATCTCCGACGGAGCGCGCGAAAAATCATTTCGTTTAGGGGAAATAAACCAAGGCCGGAACGGAAAAAAAGAACCATTTACGCGAAAGTAAACCAAGCAATATTTCGGGGGTGCCATCAGGTAGTTTCCCGGGGAAAAAACGGAACTGCCTATAAATCGAGGTAAAAGTGAAGCTAAACTTTTCTCCTTTTTAGCCGAACCATTTTGACTTTCGCAAATTGCAAATTGAATACTTGAACAACCAACATCAATAAAGCATTTCAAAAATAAAATGCGCCATTCACCACCAAAAATCTATTATGCGAATATATCATTTTCCCATCAAATGTGATCAAATTAGTATACAAACTCAATTTTTTTACCTCGTCTTTGGCCCCTGCTTAATGTCGTCCTCGCAGACAGTCTCCTTGACGGGGGAGCAGACAGACTCCATGATGGTCTGGCAGTTTGGGGCGGCCACCTCCTCGCATACCTCCTCCACCTCGGTGCGGCAGTTGAGGCCGTTGTTGGCGTTGGAGTTGGGGGAGGAGGTGGAGGAGGAGACGTCGTCGTAGCCGCACTGAAAAAAAAAGCAAATTAAGGATATTTTACAATATAGTATATAAACGACAAAAAAGGGCTGCTTCAGACAAAAAAAATTCTTTATAAAGTTGCGCATTGTTTTGTTGGAGTTGAAATCACCACCACCACCACAAGGGGAACTAAAGAAAAGAGTCCAAAATCTTCGCCAGAGTTGCCAGAGTTGAAATCACTACCGCAACAAAGGAGCTCCACTCATGGAATCAATTGTAGTAGCAAGTACAATTGCCGAGAAAGACATAGAAATGCGTTTCCAAAAAACAATTTACCTGCTTCTCGCAGGCCATCCCCCCCTTGTGGCAGTTTGCGTTGGGGAGGGGTCCCCCCTTCATCTGGACGTAGGCGCACTTCCCTCCGTTGGAGTTGCCGGTGGCGGCGACGGCCGGGGAGGACACGCTGGCCACGGGGGACAGGAAGGGGTTGTCTGTTGTTGAGAGGATGTTCGGGCTGGAGGAGGCCAGCTGTAAAGGAACGAGTTATTTTTTTAAACGTTTTTTTCTCTATATTTTAACTTTACCAAATGATATATTGCTCAAGCACTTATTTCGTGTGACATTCGATAATTAAGCGGGTGGGAGGATATGAAAACGTCAGTTCTGCTGATAATCTCCTAACACCCTTTGTTAATCTTAACAAGAAATAAAGTTTCGTACAAGTATTAAAAAATTAGCTGCTTTTAGGTAAAAATAACTAAAAGTATTTTACTTCGCAATGGCGGCAGAATATTCAAGAAAAATTGGAACCTTTTTCCGGTAAGGATTTTCAGCTTTTTCTTAAACAAGTGAAGAAAAAGATGTCAGGTACAACTGCCGCACCTGGCTCCTGGAGGTCCTGGTCCTGCCCTGCTGCCGCTGCTGACCCCCGTAGGCGTGCGTGACGTAGTTCCCCAGCCCTGGCAGGAACTGGTGCAGCCTGGAACTGGCAGCACTGTTCCTGACGACGGTGCCGCCGCCGGCACTGGAAATCTCGTATGGCACCGCGAACGCGCCCCCTCTCACAACAGAGGGCACCATGACAAAAACTAATGAAAATACTAGGCCGCCTAGGGGCCGGATCACAGCACTGGAATAAGAGCACATGGTTGGTGTTTTTTGTGTGTAGAAAAAAGTTGTCAATTTAGCACACCGTTTTTTAATTACAAAGTCAAGGTTCTTTTGTCGCAAATTAACCGATGGAGGTGGCCTCCATTGTATTCACCGTTCCTTTTATAAAAAGGGTTGCAAATTAGGTTTTCCCCCCTCCTTTTTGTTCCAGGCGTTCCGTTCTTTTCTTCCCTCCCTTCTCGGGCCAACTGCTCCGCAAGAAAAATGGAACTCGGCCCCTCAACCGAAAAAAAAATTCGTTCTACATGCGGGAAAAGGAGTGGAGGGTGTGTTTTGATTTTCCTTTTCCTTTTTCCGCCGCCGCATGGTGGCTGAGGCGGCATACGGACGGAGGGGGAGACGGACGCGGGATAAGACGTATGAGGCTTAAAAAATGTTGAAACATTAAATAAAAAAAGAATTAAATACGTAGCATACCGCTAATGTACTGTATGGAATGTACCAAACCCTGTTTGAATTTTAAAAAATGAAATGAATAATGTATTTGAGTTTCATACGGCATGTTTTTTTCTATGCCATTGCTTCCCCTCCTCCTCCGTTCTTCCCCCAGGCCGCGGCCCCCCCTCCCTCCTCCTCCTCCTCCTCGTCTGACATGAAGAAATTGCACCATCGCCCCCTGTAAAAAGAGGAGGAGGAGGGACCGACGCCTCCTCCTCCTTCCATACATGTACTAAAGTGATCCATTCAGGAGAAGCTTAATTTCCCTCTCCCTCTTCTTTTACGGACTCGGAGAAAAAGGGTAATGATGTGACGCGCGGCCATAAATAAAAATACTTTCCAATTTTTCGAACAAAAGAAAACTGAGAAAAGAATCTGCTTTGGCGGTCAAGGCGAGCACGTGCCGAAAAGGAAAAGAAAGAAATTTCGAAGGGGAAAAAGGATTGAGAAAAAGCCATAAATTCCGCTTTTTCACGGCGTGCGAAAAAAAAAGAAATATTTGGGGGCGGGAAGGTTCCATTTGAAAAGTCATTCTTTATTCTGTCTTTTAAATTATTTTTTTTTCGATCCGGGGAATTGCCGGCCGCCGCGATCGATCGGTGATGCAACCAAGTGAGTGTGGGTGGGGGCGGATGCAACTGGATGGTCAAAGGAAGGGAGAATCGCCTCGGGCTTCCGGTCAGAGCCTCACCTTCTTTTTTTTGCGGGAAAAGGAAAGTAGTGCGCCTCGCCCGAAAAACCTACAGTAGCTTGCGGGAGGAAAAAGGAGGAGGAGGAGGAGGAGGAGGGGAAAGAGTCCCGTTTGTCCCCTGGACGGGTCAAACTGATTCTCTTTCCTCCTCTTTCTCTCTCTCTCTCTCTCTTTCCTTTTCTTCGGACTATCTTTATCGCGATCTGCTCCTTAAAGAAATCAGGAAGGGAAAAGGAGGTCGTTGCAAAATTAAGAAAGACCCGAATCCGGTAGCTTTTCTTCCAAAGTCCACGCAAGAGAATGAAGCCCGCTCGCTTGGATAGGCAAGTCTTTATTAATAATTTGACCCCGAAATTTTATTCCTCCGTGAAAGGTCAATTTTGACTTGTAAAATAGGCAGATTGCATTCCACTCAGAGTACGTACAATGCGAAGTATTTTTTTACAGGCTGAATTTATCTCACGGAAGCACTCTTCCGTTGTGGAATGATTTTGTATTCTGTGGCTGCCCAAAATCCGTATAAAATGCTCTTTTGGTTGTGTCTCTTGGTCCTCTGCGGCCCCGCTTCGTCTGCTTCGCCAGCCAGGGACGAGTGCGTCGTACATCTGTACCACGGACTCGTCAGGTCAGGGATTTTTTTTAAAACGGACACGCAATGTTTGTTTTCCTGCATAATTTCGGGGAAAATATTATTTTAAAAGATTGAACTCTGCTTTGCTGTCCCTCGTGGAGGGTGAGCACCTCCTCGGGCTGTCCCAGGACTCCACCTGCGACACCCTCGCTTTTGCCGGGAGGACGGTGCTGAGGGACTTTGACCTGGCTGGGTGCTCGTGGGGACGCCAGCACAAGGAGGTCTTTTACGCAAGGTGAGATGTTTTTCAATTTATGAAATGTATGGGAAGTTAGCAATAACAACAGTTTTTTGGCAGGATTTTGTACCTGCTAAGGCAGGTCATCAAGACGGACTGCGACTTCTTCTTGGACAGGCAAAGCGTGAGAGCATTCAAATACAAATGTTTTCCCAATTAAAAGAACTTATTTATTACTTAAACCTATCAGTTGTCAGCCTTGTCCAACTGGCACCAGGGCAACACCTGCTCTCCCACGGAGGAGCTGGATTACGCCGCCGAGAAGAGCGCGATCTGTCTGGCCTTCCAGTTCAGGAACGGGATGGTGCCCCCGCCGGAGAGGGCGGACATGTGCGGGACTTTCCAGGCCCTCAGCCCTTGCTTCGAGGGAATCGTGGACGGGTGGACATGACATCATTTCAATGCTTTAATATTTTTTTCATCTTTCATCTTGTCAAGGTGCCACGATGACAGCGGCGAGGCATCCCAGGCCATCGGCAACGCCTTAGTCGCCTTCACCGGCAGCGTGTTCAACACCCTCTTCTCTCTCATGAAGCAGAAAGAAGCACTGTCAAGACTTTCTCATGCAACTGAAGCTCCTAGGGAGAGGCGCCGGCGCGGGATCCCCTCCAGCGGGCCAATGCACACTTTTGGGCCAGGGACAAATTTCACAAAGATTGACGTTTTAACGACGGTGTAGGTTTCTCTTATTTGCATGGAGGTCTTTGAAGTGACGTTTTAGCAACAGTAGGAGGCAAGCCCTGATAAAGAGTTGCTTCAAAAATATCACTGCAAGTTAAAAACAACTTAATGTCGGTAAAACTATTTCTTACTTGCAGCGACATTTTTGTAGCAACACTGTAACAAGGCTGGCCTCCTACTGTCGTCAAAATGTTGCTGCAAAAATTTCACCGCAAGTAAGAAATAACTCGCTGCCTTTTAAAACGTCGTCAAGCATTGTGAAACTGTTCGTCCGTCCCATGAAGAACCTCAATCTCCAACTCCGCTGGCAAGCTTTGACCTGGCCGAGACGTTCACTGCCCTGCTGGACTTTTGCCCTGACGAGACCATGGGGGTCTTCTCAAAGCTGAAGGTCCTGGACCTGGGCTGGGAGCCTGGCGACGCCGACAGGGCCAGCATGAGGGAGGGGTTCCTGGGGACCTTCCGCGAAGGCAGGAGTGCCAGGATCGACCTTGACCAGGCCGGGATGGTGGAGGCGGCCCTCAGATTCGGGGGGCTGTCCGAGAGGGTGAAGGAAATTATCTATTAGTTGTAGATGTACGTAAGAAAGAGACTGTGTTTCGTTTCAAATTATGTTTCTTGGTATGTTTTTAAGGGAGAGAAAACCTTTTATGGGAAAATATAAAATGGGAACTAAAAAGGAACCTTTGAACCAATAAAAAAATATTCCGCAAAGAACTCTTTGACTCTTACAAATGCTTCAAAGCTGCCCCCATGAAAAAATTGGGCCCATGGGGCCAAACGGTATGGCTGCCTACAAAGAACAAGCATGCAGCCAAACAAACAAACAGATATTTGCATTTAATAGTATACCGTACATGAATAAAAAATTTCACGAAAAAGAACTCTAATGCTGGCATTTTCACGGCTTCTTAAGTTATGCGGCACGAAATGTTCACACAATCGGTAAAAGAACATCCTCCCAAGTGCGAAAAACCGGCCACCCGGTGCATACAGCACTCCAATCTTTGCAAGCACACATTGGCGAACTTTTCCTGGATTCAATCGGCTTTTATTGTACTGTTGGAGTTAATACTGAAGGCATCGACCATGATGAGGGCCATTCTGATGGTCCTCGTTGTGTTCGCCTCCGCCTCCGCCTCTCCCAGCAGGGACGACTGCGTCAAGCACCTGTTCCGCGGACTCGCAAAGTAATTTCCCAATTTGCACCAATAATTTATGCCATAATCTTTCACCCTCACTCACTGCAGGATGTCCACCGCCGGCCAGAGGGCCTTCTCCAGCCTTGGCCCCTCCACCTTCCAGAGGAGGCTCTCCTGCGAGTCGCTGTCCCTCTTGGGCGGTCTGGCGGTGGGGGACTTCAACGCCGCCGGCTGCCAGTGGGGAAAGATGCCGACTGAAGTCTTTGAGGCCAGGTAAGGAAAGAATTATATGCCAAAAAAGGGCTTTGAACAAATATTCGGCAAAGAAAAAGGTCTGCTCAATTCGTTGCAGGGTCCTGTCCCTGCTGAGGAAAGTGATCAAGACTGACTGCGAGTTCTTCGGAGAGGGTGACGAGGTATATAGCAGTTTTTTTCAGCTACACACCAAACGGAAATAATTCCCAAATTTCCCAAATAATTTTAAAACGAAAACAGCTTTCCTCCCTGGCCAACGGCTTTGAAGGCAACACCTGCTCCCCGCTGGAGGAGGTGTCCTACGCGGCCGAGAGGGTCTCCCTCTGCCTGGCCTACCAGTGGAGGAACGGGATGGTCGCGGCGGCGGCGGGAGGGGACATTTGCGGGGTGATGGGGGCGATCAGCCCCTGCTTCGAAGGGATAGTGGACGGGTATAAACCGCAGGAAAACCGCTGTCACCGTTGTTGTTGCTGCTGGCGATGGTAGTGGACTAGTGGCTAATGTCTTGGCTGCTGATTGATTTGTAGTCTCCTTCACTGACAAAAGATAAGAATGCAGGTGCCACCAGGACGAGGGCGAGGCCTCCGCCGCCCTCCTCGACGCCCTCGACGCCCTGGCGGGGTCGGCCCTCGCCTCCGTCCCGCCCGGCGAGATGGCGGTGGGCCCGGACCCGTCCCTGCTGCAGTCGTGCCCGGAGGAGTCCCTCGGGGTCTTCTCCAGGCTGAGGGTCCTCGACCTGAGCTACGACCCGGAGGAGGACGAGGAGATGCCGTCCAGGACTGAGGTGCTGAGGACCTTCAAGTCGGGCACCCCGGTGGAGGTGGACCAGGGAGGGCTCGCCGGGTTGGCGGTCCGGTTCGCGCCGCTGTCGCAGAGGCTGGAGGAAGTCGTCGCAGGGTCGCCTCCGTAATTGAAACAAATGTTTTGGATATTGCTAAAAATAAAGCTGAAATTGAATCGCATTTGCCACGTGTTGGAAAAAAAACTCGGAACAGAAGTTAAGTGGGGAGGGGAAGGGATGGCTCGTTTCTGCAAAGAGGATATCCATGCACTCTTTAATGCGCTCCATGGTTGGTGACAAATCGAGCGAAGGAGGAGTTCGTCATCCGTCGTGTGCAGGTTTTTTTTAAATCCCTTATCATCTTCTCGCATGCTTGCAAAATTAGGGAGAAAGGCAGGTCTTCCTCCCGCAATAACTATAGTTCAATCCGAGATGTTTTCGCATTTGGTGCTCGTTTCATCCTTGATCGCACTCTTTGGAGGTGCCTCGTCGTCCGAGCCCTCCAGACAGGAATGCGTGGAGCACCTCTACCGAGGATTCAGGAGGTTTTCAAAAAAAAACAAAACCGCCTCATTTGTACGGGGAAATCGATTCGCATAAATTTCAGGATGGACGCCTTCCAGGTGCGCATGGGCCGCATAGGGCACCAGGTGATGACCTGCGAGTCCCTGGAGATGGTTCTCGACCTCTGGGTGAGGGAATTCAACGAGGCGGGGTGCCGCTGGGGGACGATGCCCAACGGGGTCTTCGAAGCAAGGAAATAACAATCATTTTACTTTTTTAGAAGGCTCATGAGTTGCATGAAGGAAAATGTTTTTCCAGGTTCCTTTACATCCTGAGGTACCTCATCTCAACCGAGTGTACAAACGTCTTTGGTGACACTCAGGAGGTGGTGAAATGTATTTTTCGAACTTCTCTTTTTTCGCAAGTGAAAGAATAATCTTCATTCCAGCTGAGGGATTTGGCCTCCAGCTTCGAGGGAAACACCTGCTCGCCCATGGACGAGCTGTTCACGGGGCTGGAGGAGGTCTGGACCTGCCTGGAGCGAAACCACGTCAGCCTGAGGAGCATGATGCGGATGGGAGCCTCCTTGGACGTCTGCAGGGCCCTGGGGGAGGCGGCGCCCTGCTTCGAGGGGATGGTGGACGAGTAAGGGTTGTTTCCCTATTAAAAAACCCATAAAATTTGAGTTAGAAAATTGAGATTTCACCCAATGAGAGGTCGCCTTTGACTTCTTTTGTGCTTCGTATTTGATTTCTAAACTGTCACAGCAGCAGCAGAATTTTACTGCGGAAAAATCCAAGATTCATTGAAAGTGCGCAAGATTTTTTAGAAAATAATTGTTATTTGTATCAAAAAAAGCTGCCACGACGACAGCGGCGAGGCCAGCAGTTCTGTTGCCGACGCCATGGCCGCCCTGATGGGCTCCAAGCTGGCCACCCCGTTCGCCGGCGGGAGGAGGGTGGAGTTCAAGAGGCAGATGGAGGAGTGCCAGCGGGTGAGTCGCTTTAAAAAACGAACTCATTTTCATATACTTTTATAATTACCGCTACGTTAAATGTTCACCCATGAAATTTACTTTTTTTAAAAAAAATAAATTAAAGTTGAATAAATCCTACGTACAGTTTTAAAAAGTGGGAATTTTTAAAATGGTTTAAAGGTTAAAAAAAGCAAAAGTTCACTTTGTTTTCACTGTCAATTTAAAAGGCCGATCTTGGCGTCTTCTCCCCGGTTCCCTCGCTTGACCTGGACTGGACCCCTGACGGTCTCCCTCCGGACGAGGACATGCTGGAGGCCCTTGGATCGGGGAACCACCTGGTCGGCGGAGGGGGAGGGAGGCTGGGGAACTTCCTTAGGAGGCTGGAGGGGGTCAGGAGGAGGGCGGCGGCGGCGGGGGCGGCGGCGGAAGATGGGGAGGATCAAATTGAATGAATACAGTACTTCTCTCAAGTCATTTCTGCACGGCAAAAAAAAAGAAATACAGGGGGTTCTTGATGCTTGGTGGAAGACGAAGGGCCATACTTTACTGCGTTCGATATTGAAACTTGGCTGACTGCTCGATCACTTGAAAAACAAATTCTTTGTCCCTAAAAGAGGTGCTTGTGCACCCCAATCTTTAGTTAAAAGAACTTCAACGTAATGAAGCTTGGGTGGGAATACGGTTAAGGGCACGAATTCTCAGGCCACGAAAAATTGGGTTAGTTCGAGTCACCCCCGTAAGTTTGACGCGGGGGCCGAATGTACCACCCCCCTGCGTGTAATGCGGGGGTATCTGCGTCAGGTGGTAGCTTCGGAAAAAAAAAGTGGGGAAAAGGGGGATATTGAGTGGGTACACAACAAAGCGGGCGGACCCGACGCCAAAAAGGAAAGAAAGAAAACTGGATTTTCGGTTTCGGAGGAGGAGGAAGGGGAAAGATTGGGGGAAGAGGAAAATTATACCCACACCCTTTCCTTCATAAATGAACGAGAGGCTCAAGACGAATCGGGAAAGATGAGGCAATCCAGATTTCTCTCTTCTTTTTTTACTGCAAAGGTTTCTACTGTATTGACACAAAAAAATATGGTGATCGATCGCAAAAAAAACACTTGAATTAAAACTAAAATATTTATTTTTTTCCTCCATTCTTGCAAACGCCAATTCTTGTGTTATAAAAACAACATTTTGAGCATACAAACGCTTTTTTAAAATATACGTGTTTCGATCTCTGTGTGTATGTGGGAATTATTGCGTGTTGAAAAAATTCAAGCCATCTCCATCTCCCTCCTCCACACCTCAACCGCGTCAGCCAGCAGCAGCTCCTTCTCCTCCTGCAGCGAAGCCGCCTCGCTGCAAATGTAAAAAAAAGAAGTTGAAAATATGAAAATATGAAAAATTATTTTCTACTTGGACTACTTCGCAAAAAGAAACAAAGAGAGGGGAACAACAACAACAATCTACTAAAAGAATGCGCTCCTAAATTTAATAAATTCTAAATTTAATCTAGATTTGAGCTAGGTGGTATTTCACCAAGAGACGCTTCTTTTAGAGTCTTTTCAAAAACACTATTTTTAAATCAATTATGCGGGAATGCAATATTGCACTACCTCTCCTTCTTCCTCGACCCGGTGCAGCAGACCATGACCACGTCGGCCCCCGCGGCGGAGGGGACCCTGGCGGCCACGCTCTCGCCGCTGGCGCAGGAGAGGCGGCCGGGGTCGGAGTGGTCGAAGAAGAAGAACTTGGACTGAAAAGAAAATTAAATGCTTAATACGTTCAATTTACACAAAATTAAGGGGAAAATGACTTAAGTATTTTTTTAAAATTAAAAAATAAACGCTTTTTGAAAAAAGTTGCAAAAAGGGTCTAAAATTTGAATTTACAGTATAGCAATAAAAATGTGTGTAATACGCATATACTGTATGTTTTGGGTACCTTTTTTGGGTCAATTCCGAGGCTGATCCTCTTCCTGATTACGGAGACCTCCCCCCTGGAGATCGGGTAGCCGCCGGACTCAACGCAGCGCATCAGGCCGTCCAACATCTGGTTCGTAAAAGAGTGTCATTAGGGAAACTACATTAACTTTGTTTGCAAGTCTACAACACTGCACAAACAACTACTACAAAATCATTCAATTTTCTGTCAAAACAAACAATAAGGCAAACAAAACTTCGGGAAAAATAACGGATTTTTTTTAAAAAAAATTAAAAAACCTGCCCACCTCTTCCTCTCCCATCCCCGCGATCCTCTTTGACTTCTCGCCTGCGATTGGGACCTCTGCCACCACCCGGTAGAGGTCCCTCCTCGTCATCCTGTCCAGCAGGGCCACAGAGGCCGAGAGGTCGGACACGGCCGGGTCGGAAGAAGGATCTCGGGCGGCCTCTCGGCGCCTATAGTTGGAAATGGTTAAAGAATATGATGGCCTTTTTTTACAAAAAATATATTTTTATTTAGCACAGAGGAAGTGGGCAGTACATTTTTTTGGCCCTGGCAATTGCAGATTGACAGAAACTTAAGCGGTGAAGTGGGTTGGTGTGTCTTCCCCGCTTGTTGGAGGGACGTGGCTGTCTTGCGGGGGCGGTGCGTACGCTTGTTGGCCCGGCCCCTCGGGCGCCGCGGG
>JAAUYB010014826.1_pt1 | contig 15596 bp, 15 predicted proteins | sample 7278071 | NCBI WGS metagenome assembly JAAUYB01 (sample SAMN14350121, study PRJNA611818) | marine sediment metagenome | isolation source: surface marine sediment (1.8m) | place: French Polynesia: Moorea | collected 2018-08
ATTGTGATATATAATTCAGGGCGTTACCGGATGGCCGGCCGGGGTTCGCTGGCCGGGCTCTTGGCTTATGGCAACGCCAACGAGATCGTCGTCGACATGGCGCGCGAGGTGCTGCCGGTCGTCCGCGACACCCCCGTTCTGGCCGGCGTCAACGGCACCGATCCGTTCCTGATCCGCGACACGTTCCTCGACGACCTGATCGCCTTGGGCTTTTCCGGCATCCAGAACTTCCCCACCGTCGGCCTGATCGACGGCACCTTTCGCGCCAACCTCGAAGAGACCGGCATGGGCTACGACCTCGAGGTCGATCTGATTGCCGCCGCCCGGGAAAAAGACCTGCTGACAACGCCATACGTGTTCAACCCGCGGGAGGCCACGAAGATGGCCGAGGCTGGCGCCGACATTGTCGTGGCGCATATGGGCCTGACCACCGGCGGCGATATCGGCGCCGAGACTGCGCTGACCCTGGGCGATTGCATCCCATTGATCGACGCCATGGCCGAAGCCGCCCGCGCGGCGAACCCCGAGGTGATCGTGCTTTGCCACGGCGGGCCGATCTCGATGCCGAACGACGCGGCCTTCATCTTGCGCGAATGCCGCGACTGCCAGGGGTTCTACGGCGCCAGCTCGATGGAGCGTTTGCCCAGCGAACAGGCATTGACCGCACAGATGCGCGCTTTCACTCGGATCGGAGAGGACGAATGACGGGTAGGTTCATGATGTCGGCGGAGACCGCCCCGGAGGTGCTCGACTGGGGCAAGCTAAGGTGGATGAGCCACCCACCCTCGACCGGAGCCCGGGCCCTGACGGTGATCGAGGTGAACATCACGCCGGGCAACGGCCACGACTTCCACAAACACCCCGACCAGGAAGAGGTGATCTACTGCATCTCGGGCAAGGTGGAGCAGTGGCTCCATACCGAGAAACGCATCCTCGGGCCGGGCGATAGCGTCTTCATCGGCGCCGACGTTGTGCATGCCTCGTTCAATGTCGGAGAGGTGGATGCGCAGTTGCTGGCGATTCTAGGCCCATGCGTCGGCGACCAAGGGTATGAGTTGGTGGACGTGGCCGATCAGGCGCCGTGGAACGGTCTTCGCGGGTAGGGGTGGCCAGGGACCGGTTTGGCGGGATCGCGGAGGATCGATCTTGCGTGGAGTTGCCGTTGATGCGTAATCCCGGGCACGGACTCAAGGGGTGCAGCCCCGCCGTGCCAATCGCCGACCCGCCCCGGAGGGGTTGCGATACTCGGGCGTCGCACACTCGCTTGATGTCGTTCGGATTTGACGACCATAAAGCGCCGCCGTCCAAGCGTTGCTTCGCCACCCCGCGGGTCGGCGACGGGCATGGCTTCTCGCTTCTCGACCGACGACCCCCGAAGTTTACACCGGGCCCTGCCATTCGACCAAACCCCACTCGCGCCAAGAGATCGCCCGGCAGGTCGCCCTTCGCTGCGGCAGTGGCTCTCTCACTTTGTCTTTGGGCTTCGATCCGCTTGAAATTGGCGGCGCCACCAAGAGACGATCCGCGGGCTTTCGCCCGGTTCGGTCTGGAACACGCGCCAGCGCGCATCCCGTCGATCTGGACCTGTCCCTGCACCCGATGAGGGGGTGGTCTTCGGGACCGGACAGTCAGTCACGCGGGCGTCACCCCGCGTCGAGCGCTCAGCCCCGGGTTTTACCGGGTCCGGGTTTCGGGGCGGCTAAACCACCGTACGGTGCTCGATGTGCGGGTTGCCGACACCGGTCCTGCGAGGAACCGCGATTCCGGTGGCACCGGCGCGTGGCTCAGTAGACCTCGACCGAGGCGACCGAGACGTCGGCCTGGTGGTCGCGGCCGAAGGCGACGATGCCGATGCTGGTGACGGTGGCCGGGTCGATGGTGGCCGGAAGGACCGCGTTCGACGGCGCGAAGGCGGCAAGCGGTAGGCGCAGGTTTTGCCAGTCGGGGCCGGCCTCGAACGCCGCCTGGTAGTAATACCAGGGCCGCGTGGTCGCGGTGGTGCGCAGATGCACGAAGTAGCGCTCGCCATTGCCGCGGACCCGGATCGCGACGCCTTCGCTGCCGGCGGGGAAGGCCTCGCTCAACAGCTGCCGGACCTGGATGAAACCGCCGTTGTTCGCCGTGCTGACGCCGCCAGTCAGGCGCACGAAGGCGGTGCCGTCCTCGGCCTCGAACGCCGCCGCGCCCTCGCTGACGCCGCCCATCACCTGGTCGCTGACATAATCCCAGCGGGTCTCGGGCGCGCCGGTGAAGTCCTCGAGCATCATGGCGCCCGCCAGCGCCGGCCCCGCCAGAAGCGCCAGCGCCGCGCCGCGCAGCATCGTTTTGATCCCATCCATGTCCCGCCTCCAGACTTGGGTCCCTCCAGGACATAGCGCGTAGCCTGCGAGGTCCAGCGGATCATTGCCGCAGGAGCCAGGCGAGCCGGTCGCCCGACAGCGCGTAGTGCAGGACCACCAGCCCGGCCAGGGCGGCGCCCGGCCCGCTGTGCCCGGCGCGGTGAAACGCCAGCGCGCCGCCGAGCAGAATCGCGAGTTCCAGGATCAGGCGTGCCCAGCCTGGCACCGCCACCGGTGCCGCGCCGGACCGGCTGGGGTCGCCGGGGACGTTGAACAGGGTCCAGAGCAGCGCGGCGGCGGCGACCGCGCCCAGGACGGCGACCGGCCGAAGCCAGCCCGCCGTCATCGCCCAGGCCCAGGCCCCGATCCCCGCCAAGGCCGCGATCTCCAGTGCGAAGCGCAGGGCGAGGTTGGCCGGGTGCATCGCCTCAGGTGGCCGCCTCCCACCGCCCGGTCTTGGCCGACTTCAGCACCGCGTCGGTCACCAGATCGGTGCGGTGCGCGTCGGCGAAGGTCGGCGCGGCGGCGTCGCCATCCAGCCCGCGGAGGAAGTCGGCCGCCTGGTGCACGAAGCTTTCGTCATAGCCGATCGCCAGCCCCGGCACCCACCAGTTGCCCATATAGGGGTGATCGCCGTCGGTGACGTGGATCGAGCGCCAGCCGCGCGTGGTGCCCTCGTCGCGGTGGTCGAAGTATTCGAGCCGATGCAGGTCGTGCAGGTCCCAGAAGATCGAGGCATGCTCGCCGTTGATCTCGAGCGTGTAGAGCGCCTTGTGGCCGCGGGCGTAGCGGGTGGATTCGAAGGTGGCGAGCGCGCCGTTTTCGAACCGGGCGAGGAAGGCGCAGGCGTCGTCGATGCCCACGGGTTCGGTCTTGCCGGTCAACGTATGCTCGCGTTCCTTGATGAAGGTCTCGGTCATTGCCGTGACGCTGTCGATGCCGCCGTTGAGCCACATCGCGGTGTCGATGCAATGCGCCAAGAGATCGCCCGTCACACCGGAGCCCGCCACGTTGACGTCGAGCCGCCAGAGCCCCTCGCCGCCCTGGGGCAGATCGGCGCTGATGGTCCAGTCCTGCAGGAACTTAGCGCGGTAGTGGAAGATGCGGCCCAACTGGCCGTCGTCGATCAACGCCTTGGCGAGCGAGACGGCAGGGATCCGGCGGTAGTTGTACCAGACCATGTTCGGCACCCCGGCCTTTTCGACCGCTGCCACCATCGCCGCCGATTCCGCCGCCGTCCGGCCGAGCGGCTTTTCGCACATCACCATCTTGCCGGCCTCGGCCGCGGCGATGGCGATGTCGTGGTGCATGTCGTTCGGCGCGGCGATGTCGACGAGGTCCACATCCTCGCGGTCGATCAGCGCACGCCAGTCGGTTTCCACGGCGCCGTAGCCCCAATTGGCGGCGAAGGCCTCGGCCCGCTCGCGGTTCCGGGCGCAGACCGCCGACAGCACGGGCTCGTACGGCAGGTCGAAGAATTTCGGCGCTTGGGTGAAGGCGTTGGAATGGGTGCGGCCCATGAATCCGTAGCCGACCATGCCGATGCGAAGCTGTTTCTTGGCCATGTCGTCCTCACACTTCCTTGGGGGCGCATTCAAAGCGATGTTCCGGGTTTCCCGGGGCGTCAGCCCCGGATCGCGCCCGACCCGCCCCCCAGGGCGGGCGCGATGTCATCGCACCCATCCTCGGGTCGGGCGCGATCCTCAGTGCCTGCGTGCGGCCTGCGCACGGACCGGGAGAACCCTCACGTCCAGCCATGCGCGTCGCGCACCTTGATCATGGTGGCGAGGATGTCATTCCAGGTCTGCTGATCCTCCAAAACGGCGTTGGGGAACATGCAGCCGTCCCAGCAGATGTGGCGCATCGCCTTCATCGGCGTTCCGTCGGCGCCGTTGAGCCAGAACCCGGCGTGTTTCACCACATCGAGCTTGCCGTTGGGGTCGGTCGCCATGCAGTGCCGGCCGGTTTTGTCGTGGCTGCCGGACCCGTGCACCGTGCCGTCGTTCTGGGCCACGTGGAAGTCGATGGTCCAGGGGCGCAGCGCGTCGGTGATCTGTTTGAGCGCGCCGTCGAGCGCGTCCTGGTCGTCGAGTTGCTCTGCGGTGATGAGTTGGTGCTCGGGCGCGTTGTAGCCCATGGCGTAGAGCATCGTGTGCGCCAGATCGGCCTGGAACCCCAGCACGTCCTTGCGGTCGACGGCTTCCAAGAGCTCGACCATGTGGCGCCAGGAATGCATGCCGCCCCAGCAGATTTCGCCCTCGGCGGCGAGCCGTTCGCCATGGTCGGCGGCGATGTCGCAGGCCATGCGGAAGGTCTCGGCCATCTTGGCGGTGTTGCCGGCGGGATCCGCGGCCCAGTCGCCGACCCCGGTGGCGGTGTCGATCCGCACCACGCCGCCTTGGCGCACGCCGATCTCCTTGAGCTTGGCCATGATCGCGCAGGCCTTGCGCACCGCGTCGAGGAAGGCGCGGCGCCCGTCGCCCTCGTCCATCGCGCTGCCGCCGCCCACCGGCGGCCAGACCGGCGCCACTGCCGACCCGATCGCCAGCCCGCGCGCGCCCACGTTGTCGGCCAGCGCCTTGATGCCGTCGTCGTCCACGTCGATCGAGGTATGCGGGTCGGCCAGGAACAGATCGACCCCGTCGAATCTCTGGCCGTCGACCTCGGCGGCTTCGGTCATGTCGAGCATCTTGTCGAGCCCGATCGGCGGCTCTTCCTCGCCCTTGCCGACGAGCCCCGGCCACATCGCATTGTGCAGCTTCGGATACGCGTTCTGCGCCATGCCGCTCCTCCCTTGCGTCGTTTTTCTTGGCGTTTTCCGCAGCTTCCCACAGCCGCGCGCCATGTCAAAACGATTTCTGACGTACGCCCCTCATTTCCCGTCTTTGAGCCGCGCCGCAAACCGGCTAGGCTTCGGCCAAAAGGGGGGACGCGCGATGAAGATCGGCTTTTGCATGCTGTTGTGGACCACTTCGGTCGACGCCAGCCACCGCGGCTTGCTGGAAGATATCAAGGCCACCGGATATGACGGCGTCGAGGTGCCGATCTTCGACGGCACGCCAGAGGAGTATGCTGCGCTCGGCGCGATGCTGGACGAGATCGGGCTGGGGCGGACGGTGGTGTCGATCGTGCCCACTCTGGAGCAGAACCCGCTCAGCGACGACGCCGCCGACCGGGCGCGCGGGGTCGCGCATATGAAATGGCTCGTCGACTGCGCCGCCGCCCTGGGCGCGGACGGCATCGGCGGGCCATTGCACCAGACCCTGGGGCATTTTTCCGGCGAGGGGCCGACGGAGGCGGAATTCGACCGCGCGCGCGAGGTCCACGGCCAAGTCGGTGACTATGCCCAGGCGAACGGCCAGGTCCTGGCGCTCGAGGCGGTCAACCGGTTCGAATGCTATTTCGCCAACACCCAGGACGACATCTGCGCCTATACTCGGTCGCTGGGCCATCCGGCGATCAAGACCATGTACGACACGTTCCACGCCAATCTCGAAGAGGCCGACCCGGTCGCCGCCTTTGCCCGCAACGCCGCCGACATCGTGCATGTGCATATCAGCGAAAACGACCGCGGCGTGCCGGGGCGCGGCCACGTGCCCTGGGCCGAGACGCTTGGGGCGATCAAGGCCTCGGGCTACGACGGCTGGCTGACGATCGAGGCCTTCGGGCGCGCGCTGCCGGATCTGGCCGCCGCGACGCGGGTTTGGCGCGACTTCGCCGAGGCGCCCGAGGCCTATTACCGCGAGGGCTACCGCATGATCCGCGACGGCTGGGACGCGGCATGAGCTTTACGGGCCAGGTCGCCGTCGTCACCGGCGGCGCGCAGGGGATCGGCCGGGCCGTCGCCGACCGGCTGGCCGCGGGCGGGGCGCGGCTGGTGGTGTGGGACATCGATGGCGATCTGGCGGCGGCGGCGGCGGAAGAGATCGGCGGCGGCGCGCTGGCGCTGCGGGTCGATGTCGCCGACTGGGCGAGCGTGGCCGACGCCCGCGATGCGACCCTCGATATGGCCGAGCGGATCGACATCGCCGTGAACTCCGCCGGCATCGCAGGCGCGAATGCGACGGTCGAGGATTACCCGGTCGAAGAGTTTGCCCAGATCGTCACGGTCAACCTGACGGGCACCTTCCACGTCAATAAGGCGGTGGTGCCGGCGATGCGACGTCAGAGCTACGGACGCATCGTCAACATCGCCTCGGTCGCGGGCAAGGACGGCAATCCGAACGCCTCGGCCTATTCCGCGTCGAAGGCCGGCGTGATCGGCTTCACCAAGTCGCTCGGCAAGGAACTGGCGGGCGAGGACATCGCGGTGAACTGCGTGACCCCGGCGGCGGCGCGGACCCGGATCTTCGACCAGATGAGCCAGGACCACATCGACTACATGCTGTCGAAGATCCCGCGCGGGCGGTTTCTGGAACTGGGCGAGGCGGCGGCGATGATCGCCTGGCTGTGTTCGCGCGAAAACTCCTTCACCACCGGCGGGGTGTTCGACCTCTCGGGCGGGCGCGCGACCTATTGAGGGTCGAGTTGGGGAGTGGTTTCGGATCGCTGCGCGATCCGATCCGCTGGAGGGGTTTCACCCCTCCAGACCTCCCCAGGATATTTCTGGCCAGATGAAGCGGGAAGCCTTGGGCGATCGGCGAAGGGGTATGCGGGACGGGCGCGTTGCGCCGGTGAGGGTTTCGGCCTAGCGTCCGCGCGTTGGCAGGGGGCGCGGGCATGGCCGAACCGTCAGGACGCATCACGCTTTGGGGCATCGAGGTTTTCGTGGCGACGGCCGAGGAGGCCTCGATCAGCGCCGCCGCGCGACGGCTCGGGGCGAGCCCGTCGGCGGTGAGCCAGCAGTTGACCAATCTGGAGACAACGCTCGGCACGGCGCTCTTGAACCGCAGCGAGCGGCCGATGACGCTGACCCCGGCGGGCACGCTATTCCAGCGCCGGGCGCAGACGATCCTGAACGAGGCGGCGCGGGCGCGGGCGGAATTGGCGCTGCAGGACCCCTCGGTGCTGACCCGGCTGCGCCTGGGCGTGATCGAGGATCTAGACGCCACCGTCACGCCGCGGCTATTGCGCGATATGGCCGAAGAGATGACCGGCTGTCAGTTCCTGTTGGAGACGGGTGCCTCGCACCGTCTGATCGACAAGTTGGAATCGCGGGCGCTCGACATGATCGTGGCCGCCGAGATCGGCGAGGAGGCAGAGTGGATGGAGGTACACCCCGTCCTCACCGAGCCCTTCGTCGCGGCGGTGCCGAAGGGGGCGCTGTCGGACGGGGCCGATGTGTTGGCGCGGCTGCGGAAGATGCCGCTGATCCTCTACACCGAGCGGCACTATATCGGGCGGCTGATTTCGGCGCATCTGGCGCGTCAGAACCTGCGGTTGTCGCACCGGTTCGAGCTCGACAGCTACCACGCGATCATGGCGATGGTCGCGGCGGGGGCGGGGTGGACGATTCTGACGCCGCTGGGGGTGATGCATGCGGCGCGGTTCCGGGATCAGGCGGACGTGCTGCCCTTGCCGTTCGAGCCGCTGAGCCGGACGATCATGCTGACGGCGCGGCGGGGGGTTTTGGGAGAGATTCCGGCGGCGACGGCGGGGCGGCTTAGGCGGCTTTTGGAAGAGCTGGTGGTAGGTCCGAGCCTGGAGCGGATGCCGTGGCTGGAGGGCGAATTGCGGGTGGAAAACGGGTCGGGGTGGCCACGTGTCCAGATCTGGTCTTCAGCTTAACACGCTGTTTTCATTAACAATAGTGATTGAACCTTGGCGTGAAAACGCGCCAATCCAGGTGCGCGGAAGGCCGCGCGCCTGGAAATGAACGCCCGTTCAGGTGCCGTAGGCGAGCTCTGCGCCTTTCACGTCCTCGGCCGCGCCGGTCAGGGCCGCGGCGACCACGTCAAGTTCCGGGATCGTCAGCCGAGCGGGCAGGCGGGCGTCGCAGGCGCGGGACAGCATCGCCCGGGTCTGGGGCAGATCCGGCGTCTCGCCGAGGAACTGCCAGTTCCAGAAAGCACGCGCGTTATCGGTGGACATGCCGAAGACTTGCACTTTGACCCCGCGCGCGGCGGCGGCGTTCTGGAAGGCCAGCGTTTCGTCATCCGAGAAGCCCACGAGGTTGAACTGGATCGAATCCGGCGCGCGTTCTTCCGGTCCCAAGGGCGCGGGCACGTGCAGGTAGGACGATGCGTTGAGCTTCGCCGCCACATAGTCATGGTTGCGCCGCCCGTCGCGCACGCGGCGCGGGATCTCTGCAAGCTGGGGCCGGACGATGGCGGCCAGGATGTTCGACATCCGCGTGTTGTAGAGCGGCAGTTGGTTTTGCCAGTGGACGAAGCGGTCGTGCAGGACGGGGTGCTTTTTCCAATTGTGCTCGTAGGCGCCGGACATGATCACCGCACGCGCGATGACGTCGGCGTCGTCGGTGATCAGGATACCGCCCTCGCCGGCGTTCAGAAGCTTGTAGGACTGGAAGCTGAAGCATCCGATCTTGCCGATGGTGCCGATGTTCCGGCCATTCCACTTGGTGCCGAGCGAATGCGCGGCGTCCTCGATGACCGGAATGTCGTGTGTGAAGGCGAGCGCCATGATCGCGTCCATGTCGCTGGTGTGGCCGCGCATGTGGCTGATCATGATCGCGTCGGCGCTGTCGAGCTTGGCCTCGAAATCGGCCATGTCGATGCGGTAGTTGTCCTTCACCTCGACCAGAACGGGCACGCATTCGGCATGCACGACCGAGGACGGCACGGCAGCAAAGGTGAAGGCGGGGATCAGGACGCGCGCGCCGCGGGGCAGGCCGAGCGCCTTCAGCGACAGGAACAGCGCGGCCGAGCAGGAGGCGACGGCGAGGGCGTATTTCGCCCCCATCGCGTCGGCGAATTCCCGTTCGAGCAGCGCCACCGGGCTGTCATCGTTGGTGTAGCGGAACAGGTCGCCGGAATTTAACAGCCGTTCAATTTCTTCCCGGGCGGCGGCGGGGATGGGTTCGGCGTCGTAGACGTTGGGGGCGAGCGTCATGTTTCACGATTCCCGAAGAGTGATTTCGGGATTTCTGTAAACGATCGCGTCAACGATTGCGAGCGGAAATGTCAGGCAGCTGAGTGAAACGGTATCGAGTATCTTGCGTGGGGTCCCTTGTGGCCCGGCGCGAAGGTCGGCATGCGGGCCCGGGCACGGCTCTTCGTAAGGTAGGCCAATGCCAGCACCGGGTGATTGGCCTCTGTCGGGCTCAAATCCCCAGCCGGTCGCGCAGGGCGTACCAGGTCATCGCGAGCGCCAGAAGCGGGCTGCGCAGGCCGCCCCCGCCCGGGAAGGGCCCGGGGCGTGCCTTGGCCATGACGTCGAAGCGGGCGGTCTGCCCGTGGATCGCCTCGGCGACGATCTGGCCCGCAAGCGTGGCGAGCGCCACCCCGTGGCCGGAATAGCCCGAGGCCGACCAGAGCCCGGGGCGGGGACGGGAGAAATCGGGCATCCGGGTGGTGGTGATCGCCAGGGTGCCGCCCCAAGCATAGTCGATCTTGGTGTCCTTAAGCTGGGGGTAGATCCGCAGCATCGGCTTGCGGACCAGTGCGGCGATGTCGCGGGGAAACCGGTAGCCATAGCTTTCGCCGCCACCGAACAGCAACCTGCGGTCCTCGCTGAGGCGCCAGTAGTTCACGACGAACTTGCTGTCGGCGACGGCAATGTCCTTGGCGAGCACCTCATCCGCCAGGTCACCGAGCGGTTCGGAGGCGACGATGAAATTGTTGATCGGCATAACCCGCGCTGCGGTGGCGCGCTCGAGGCCGCCGAGATAGCCGTTGCAGGCCAGGACGATGTGGTCGGCTTTCACGCGGCCCTTGGCGGTGCGGACGAGACCCGGTGCGACGTGGTGCGCCTCGTTCATCTCGAAGATGCGGGCGCCGGCGGCTTGGGCGGAGCGGGCCAGACCGAGGGCGAAACGCAGCGGGTGGATATGGCCCGCGCCCCAATCGACGGCGCCGCCATGGAAAGCCTCGGACCCGATCAACGCGCGGGCGGCGGCGCGGTCGAGGGGCTCGATCTTGTCGTAGCCGTAGTCGCGGGCGAGTTTCCCGGCGTAGGCCTGGGATGCGGCGGCGCCCTTCGCGGACCAGTCGACATGGGCGACGCCGTCGCGCCAGGCGGCGTCGATGCCGTGATCGGCGATCAGGGATTTGACAAGGGCGACGGACTCAAGTGCGATGTCCCACAATTTGCGGGCGTCATCGCGGCCGTAGCGGCGTTCCAGCGTGTCCTGGTCCTGCCGCTGACCGCCGCTGACCTGTCCGCCGTTGCGGCCCGAGGCGCCGAAGCCGACCCGGTGCGCCTCGATCAGCGCGACCTCGTAGCCTTTCTGTGCGAGGTGCAGCGCGGCGGAGAGCCCGGTGAAGCCGCCGCCGACGATGCAGACATCGGCACGGGTTTCGCCCTTGAACTCGGGGAAGGGCGGGAGCGGCTCTGCGGTGGCGGCGTACCAGCTGGGCGGGTATTGCCCGCGCCGGTCGTTGGCGTGCAGGAGGTTCATACGTTGAGCAGCAGGTGCTCGCGCTCCCAAGGTGAAATCACCTGCAGAAACTCTTGATATTCCATGCGTTTCACCAGCTCGTAGATGCGGCAGAATTCCGGGCCGAGGACCTGGTGCATGGCGTTGGCGGCGGCGAACGCGTCGAGCGAATCGCCCAGATGCTGGGGCAGGCGCGGCTCTGCCTCGTAGGCGCTGCCGGTGTATTGTTCGTCGGGCTCCTGCCCCTCGACGAGGCCGAGATAGCCGCAGGCCAGCGAGGCCGCGATGCCGAGATAGGGGTTGCAGTCCATGCCGGCGAGGCGGTTTTCGACCCGGCGGCTTTCGGGGCGCGAGACGGGCACGCGGATGCCGGTGGTGCGGTTGTCGATGCCCCATTCGAGGTTGATCGGCGCGGCGTAGTCGCGGACGTAGCGGCGGTAGCTGTTCACGTAAGGCGCCAGCAGCGCGACGGTCGAGGGCAGGTGGGTCTGCAGCCCGGCGATGAAGTGGCGAAAGGCCGGGGTTTCGCCGCCGTCCGCGCCGGCGAAGATGTTGGCCCCGCTGCCGGTGTCGACCACCGAATGGTGGATGTGCATGGCCGATCCGGGCTCGTCCTGGATCGGTTTCGCCATGAAGGTGGCGAAGCAGTCGTGGCGCAGAGCGGCCTCGCGGATCAGCCGCTTGAAATAGAAGATCTCGTCGGCCAGCCGCACGGGGTCGCCGTGGCGCAGGTTGATCTCGACCTGACCGGCGCCGCCTTCCTGCAGGATGCCGTCGATCTCAAAGCCTTGCGCCTCGGCGAAGTCGTAGATGTCGTCGATCACCGGGCCGTATTCGTCGACGGCGGACATCGAATAGGCCTGGCGCGCGGCGGCCGGGCGGCCGGTGCGGCCGATCGGCGGCTCGACCGGCTGGTTCGGGTCGGTGTTGCGGGCGACGAGGAAGAACTCCATCTCCGGCGCCACGATCGGCGACCAGCCGCGGTCGTTATAAAGCTGCACCACACGTTTCAGCACGTTGCGCGGGGCGACCGGCACCAACCGGCCCTCTTGATCCTCGATGTCGTGGATCACCTGGATCGTCCAGTCGGCGGTCCAGGGCGCCGCGGTAGCGGTCTCGAGATCCGGCTTCAGGATCATGTCGGGCTCGGTATAGCTGGTCCCGTCATCCTCGACCCAGTCGCCGGTGATCGTCTGCAGAAAGATCGAGTTCGGCAGGTAGAAATGGCTCTGGCGCGAGAATTTCGTGGCCGGCATCGCCTTGCCGCGGGCCACGCCGGCAAGGTCGGCGACCAGGCATTCAACCTCGTCGATCCGCCGGCCGTCGAGATAGGCGCGCGCGGCGTCCGGCAGGGTGTCGGTCCAGTCGGCCATTCTCAGCCCCGTGATGTCTTGAAGAAGTCGGCGATACGGCGCGACATCGCTTGCGTTGCCACCGGCGCGTGCAGCTCGGCCTCGGCGGCGTCGAGCTGGTGGTCGGGCACCAGGCCGCGGCCGCGGGCGTCGATCAGGGCCTTGAGGAACTCGGCGCCGAATTCCGGATGCGGTTGCATCGACAGCGCACGGTTGTCGTAAACCAGCGCGGCGTGCTGGCAGACCGGGTGGCTGGCGATGACCCGCGCCGCGTCGGGGATTTCGACCACCTGGTCCTGGTGCCAGGCATGCACCGGCACCGCCTCGCCGTCCTCGAACTCATAGACGTGGCGGCCCACGGCCCATCCGCCTTCATGCTTTTCCACCCGCCCGCCGAGCGCCTGGGCGATGATCTGATGGCCGAAACAAATCCCGACCATCGGCACATGGGCGTCGAAGGCCTCGCGGATCAGCTTTTCCAAGGGTGGGATCCAGGGATGCTGTTCATAGGCGCCGTGGCGTGACCCGGTGATCAGCCAGCCGTCGACATCCGTGGCCGCGTCGGGGAACTCCATGTCCACCACCGCCCAGGTCGAGAAATCGAAGCCGTGCCCGTCGAGCAGGCGCTGGAACATGCCGTCATAATTGCCGTGCTGCTCTTTCAGCCCGTCCGGCGCGTGGCCGGTCTGCAGGATGCCGATGTGCATAAAACACCGAAGTTGCGTACAGCCGCGAAGGTAAACATCGTCGCGGGCGCCAGCAAGGGCCGGAGATTGGGCTCGGCCCTTCTTCTCGTTACAAATACGCTGGGGGAGCGCGAGGGGGTGAAACCCCCTCGCACCGGTCGGATCGCCGAAGGCGATTCGAGACCTTTACCGGATGATATTCGGCCGGATCCGCATTTTTTGCCGTCGCTCCTGCGGCAGGTGCCGGTTGAGCCGCCGGTTGACCACGCCGAACCCGGTGATCAGCGCCAGCGTCAGAAGGATGAAATAGAGCGCCACGATCGGGTAGGGGATGAACGGGTTGAAGGTCTTGTCCGCGAAATAGTTCGCGTAATAGAGCGCGTCGCCCTGCTGTTTCCAGGTCGGGAATCCGCTGAAGAACACGAGCGTTGTGGCGTGGAACAGAAAGATCGCCTCGTTGGTATAGGCCGGCCAGGCGAGCCGCATCGTCGTCGGCCAGATCACCTTGACGAACCGCTTCCAGCCGGTGAAGCCGTAGGCGTCGGCGGCCTCGACCTCTCCCCTGGGCACCGAGCGCAGCGCGCCGAAGAAGATCTCGCCGGAATAGGCGGCGGTGTTCAGGACCAGCACGATCAGCGCGCCGGCCTGGGCCGAGGTCAACCAGGGCAGATAGCCCGCCTGCTTGACGCGCAGAAAGATGAAATAGGCCAGGAAGAACTGGATGAAGAGCGGCGAGCCGCGGAACACGAGGATGAACCATTCGGCGGGCTTACGCAGCCACGGGTTTTCAGAGGCTTTCGCGAGCCCGACCGCATTGGCGATGAAGAACCCGATCGCCAGCGCCAATGCGCCGAAATAGATGTTCCAGATCAGCCCTGATCCGATCAGGGTGAATTGCGTGCAAAGCCCGAAATCATCGCGCGGCAGCAGCCGTTCGCCGATGCCGATGGCGCGCAGGCCGTAGGACTGGATGATCTCCCAGCAGGTCATGCCGAAGCCCCGATCGTCGCCTGGCCGTGGCTGAGGCGGCGCATCAGTCTTTCCAGCACGTATTCGGAAAGCTTGGTGAACAGCAGATAGAAAACCAACAGCCCGAGGAAATACCAGAGCCGCCAGTCGCCGTGCGGATAGTCGGAAAACCGCGCCTGTTTCGTGCCGCCAAGCTCGCGTGCCCAATAGACGATGTCCTCGACACCCAAAAGGAACAGCAAGGGCGTCGCCTTGATCAAGATCATCCAGAGGTTACTGAGCCCCGGCAGCGCGTAGACCCACATTTGCGGCACCAGCACGCGCCGGAACGCCTGGGCGCGGGTCATGCCATAGGCCTCGGCGGTTTCCATCTGGCCGCGTGGCACCGCCATCATCGCGCCGTAAAGCACGTTGGCGGCGAAGGCGCCGAAGACGATGGAAAAGGTCAGGACAGCGAGAAAGAAGCCGTAGACCTCGTGCACCCATTGCGGGGCGTTGCCGAGCGGCAGCTTGGCCTCGGGGCAGACCCGGAAATCGTTGCCCTGCCAGATCTCCTCGGCCCAGCCGGGGCAGAGGATCTGGTGGCGGGCCAGTTCGAACATCTGGTCGAGCGCGATGACGAAGAACAGGAAGAACGCGATGTCGGGCACGCCGCGCACCACCGCGATATAGGCCTTGCCGAGCCACCGCAGCGGCAGGAACTGCGCCCGCGCCGCCGTCGAACCGCCGAAGCCGAAGACCAAGGCGGTGGGCGCTGTGATCGCCAAGAGGATCAGGACGGTGACGAACGAGTAGTACAGCCCCAGATGCTTGCCCGTCGTCAGATAGCAGGCCAGCCATTTCAGGCCGGATATGGCCTGGGGGTCAGAGCAGAAGCTGAATATCTATCCGGTCCTTTGGGCGTCGCACCCCGGCCATGCGGGATGCGGCTACGTTTGGTGCGACTCGGGCTAGAACGTCTCGCCGATCTCCCATTTCTCGATCAGCGCGTTCAACGAGCCGTCGTCCTTCATCGACTGGATCGCCGCGTCGAACTTGGCCTTGAGCTCGCCGTCCGACTCGCGGATGCCCATGCCGACGCCGCCGCCGATCAGTTCTTCTTTTTCAAGGAACATCAGGTCGGGGTCCTCGTCGGCGAAGGGCGCGAGGTAGGATTTGTCGGCCAGAACCGCGTCGGCCTCGCCGTTCTTCACTGCGGCGATGGTTTCCTCGGGCGTCGGGAACTCCACCAGCGTCCAGCCCCGTTCGGCGATGAACGCCGCCTGGATCGTGTTGGCCTGCGCCGCGATCACGCCGCCCATCACGTCGACATCCATCGACATCGCCAGATAGGACGACGGGTCGGGCAGGGTGTAGTTCTGGGTGAAGTCGATCACCTCGTCGCGCTCGTCGGTGATCGACATGCCGGCGATGATGGTGTCGTAATTGCCGCTGACGAGGTTGGGGATGATCGAATCCCACTCGTTGGTCACCCATTCGCAATTCAGTTCGGCGCGGGCGCAGAGCTCATCACCCAGTTCGCGTTCGAACCCGTCGACCTCACCGGCGTCGTTGATGAAGTTCCACGGAGGGTAGGCGCCCTCGGTGCCCATGCGGACGACCGAATGGCTGCCGGCAAAGGCCATGCCGGCGCCGAGGGCCAGGATGCTGGCCGAGAGGATCAGGTGTTTCATGTCGGTTTCCCTGTTGTTGGTGTTTGCGGGGTCGTTTCGGGGTCTCTCTCAGGCCGCCTGGGAGTGGCTGAGAAACTGGC
>JAAUYB010187031.1_pt1 | contig 15576 bp, 10 predicted proteins | sample 7278071 | NCBI WGS metagenome assembly JAAUYB01 (sample SAMN14350121, study PRJNA611818) | marine sediment metagenome | isolation source: surface marine sediment (1.8m) | place: French Polynesia: Moorea | collected 2018-08
CCACCCCCACCCCCCATTAGATAAATTTTCTCTCCAACAGGCACAAAAAAATAATGTATACTTTCAGCAAAGCAACCAGAAGAACACACACAGGCACAATTTGTTTTTGCCAGATATTATAAGCTAATTTTACCAGAAAAAAAGGCTTGATTTGTTAGCAAGCTGGCTAATCATACGGAAGGGTGCAGCATATGAAAAAGTTTTTCATACTTTTGCCAGTAAAATTTCCAATGCCTATTCCACAACATTCATACTCTTTTTTCAAAACAACCCTTCTCCAAAACGGGCCTGGCAAGAGCCTTGCTCTTGCCAGGCCTTTGCTGCGCCAAGAGTCACCCCTTTTCCCAAAGCCTCATCACTTCAGCCGCCCATTTGCTGTCACCACGACTGCCGTGGTAATAAGGTTTTTATCAGCTCTTGTTTCTTGCCTCTCTTCACAAGTGGAGTGCTGGAAAAAAGGGAGGCAGTGGTTTCCCTTAGCGCCCCCCCCGAGTGGAGAAAGGTTTCTCGGAACTTCCCGCTGGACAGTAGCTAGCGCAAAAAGTTTTTTTTGGTTCCAACTTTTTCGGCTATCTTTTCTTTAAAAAACAACATCCATTTTATTTCTAGCTTGCTCTAATTTCGGCAAAGAATTCTTGCCCGTCGCACCACGGAATATTATCAAAACTGTTGCCACCAAAGCAATTTATTTACAGCACAGAAAAAAATGGGTAAACCACAATTAAGATGACAAAATTACAATCAAAGCGTTTAACAACTGGATGGCCTGCTCAATTGCTGCAATCAGGGTTTCCAGGGTGTGGCAGTCCTCACGCGCCAGGCGATTCCTGTTACGGATGCTCTTGTTGAGGTTGCTGATGCTCTGTTCCTAATTTAATGAAAAATGAAAAATTGTTTCGAACTTGAGTTACTGTTTTTCCCCAAAATTTTCGCACCTTTGTCATTTTTGGCAACTCCCTCTGTCCGCTCCAGCGGTTAAACAACCCCATTATTTGGCCCAGGCTAGTTTGAAGAACCTGCATGGCAAAGTTATTTTTTTAAAAAATGCACAACATGAGCTGTAAAAACGAGTTTTTGACACTTATGGATTTAAAGAAAGCTTGTATGAACTGTTCCAAAAAAGTATTTAAAAAAGAGAGAGAAAATGTGTAAAAGTGCTTTTGCGTACAAGAAAAAAAAGCTCAATAAGCACAATGGAGATGGTGAATACTGTACTGTGTTTGCTCACCTCTTGCTGTTGGTTCAGGCAGTCAATCGTCGTCTGTGCTGCATGGGGTGTCAACATCTTTTGCCCTTCTACAGTGGCCGGGTCGAGAATGCTGGTCGCAAAAAAGTTTTGCGTGGGAAATTACATAAATCACCTCAAGGCATTATTATGTCTTACCTGTATGTGGCTCCGTTTTCTAGGGTAAATGTGGCCCCCACCTCAATCGTACTTGCCCCTACTACATTTGTCACAGCAGACTCTGTTGTTGTTGGTATATTCTCCAATAAGATTTCATCAATGGGCATCTCATGTGTCCCCCCTCTAACATTTTCCGCTCTCAGTATTTTTTCTCTCTCTTCCCGTCTTGTTTCTGACTCCAACCCCTTCTCTGTTCTTTTCTCGCCGGCATCTCCGCCTCCAACATTTTCCCCCCTCGGTGTTTTCTCTTTCTCTCCCCGCCTTGTTTGCAACTCCCCCTCCTTCTCTGTCCCTCTCTCGTCGGCATCTCTGCCACCCACATTTTCCATGTTTTCAAAGGCCCCACCCTCTTGGGGCGGCGCATTGCTGCCTTTCCCAGGAGCCGATTCCAGCAGTGTGCGAAGGAGAGGGTCGCCGTCCTGAACCTCCTGTGGATCTACTGCCCTTAATTCTTCATTTGAATTATTTTCACTGTCGTCTTTCGTTGCGCCTCCCATCTCATTTCCCCCCTCGATGTCCATATTTGGGGGGGTCATAAGAAGCTCATTGCCCAAAGGTTCTGCCGCGGCTATAGCAGCCACAGCTTGATTTTGTTCTTCCTCCGTAACCCCCAAGAAAGTAGCCAAGTCAAACAGCTGAGACGGATCCAAGGGGGCATCAACAAAGCCTTCACTTAAGATATTTTGAAATTCTTTTTCCGCATATGATGACTCCCCCTGGCCGCCTGTCTCCGCAGGCCCCATCTCCCCTTCTCGTTCTTGCTCAAGTAACGGCTCGGGGAACACTATTGGCGTGCTCACCAGTTCCAAGGCGTTACGGGTTGGGGCATCCTTGGCAATCATCTCAAGAGGGTTTTCCTCTCCCCCCCTCGAAGAACAAACTTGGGCAGCTTCATGGTCCCCCTTTTGCCCTCCTCGTGCAGTGTCGCCGACACTCTCATCTGTCCTTTCTGTTGCCGGACGCGGAGATGAGCTTCTGGGGTCAGGCTCTTGTTTCGCCTGTGCCGATTTTTTCACAAACTTTTTTTTCGCATATCTGGGCCCACGCCTCTGCGTAGGGCCGTAGATTGGAAGAAGTTTTTTCTTTTTCTTATCAGGCAAGCTCGGCAACTTTTTGAGTTTTACAAAGCATGGTCGTATTTTATACTTCCGCCTCAGCTCCTTTTCCAACTGCGAGCTGAGCTCTCCTACGCCCATTTTCCAAGTTTGGTTTCTTCTTTCCTCGTCCTCTCGCCCCTAGGGGATGAAGTTGTCTGAGCGTTTTCTTCCCTCCCACCCCTTTTTAGCACGGAGATCCAAGGTTGGTTCCTCCCCGATTTCTTTCGCGGATTCAGCCTTGGATCCCATGGACCTTGCCCCAATTACATGGTCACGTGCTCAATCGCGAGAACGTCTTTTTACTGCCCACCCATTGTGCCTCCCGCCGCCGGCTGCTTTCACTTCCATTTTTTCCCCTTTGTCCCCCACCCTTCTGCCGGCTAAAAGCACTCTGATTCAGATTCCATGGCACCCAAAAAATCGGGGGCCACCCATTTTTCTCCCTATCACTTTTTTTTACGGCGGCTCCCCCCCCTCCCCCTGAAAGAGTCTTTTCCAGCCTTTGTTTTGTCTGAAACTGTCAAAAAAATTCCCCTCTTTTCTGTTGTGTCTTTCCTACATTTTTTTTAATGCACTTTCTCCAACCTCTTCTCCCTTTCTGCTTAGAATTCCTCCCCGTTCCGTTACTTGGGACAATCAAACAATTGCATCGCCATTCCCACCTCCCAACCCGCCTCAGAACAGAGAAAAAGTATTTTGTTTGAGCCTCAGCCCCCTTTCTGTACCAGTTCACCTCGCCAGGGAAAAAGTTGAATGAGAAAATATGAATTGTAATCTTGCTGTGAAGTCACGTTTTTTTGTGTTCTAAAACAACTGTTTCACCCTTGTTTGCTCTTTATTTTTTATTTTTTATTTTTTTGGAAACCCACGAATGTTCTCAGCAGAATATTGCCAAGGAGAAAACAAGGTCATCACTCACTTGCTTGGAAAATAATCCACGAGCGTCCGTAACTAAGAGGGAGGTCAAAGATATGCAATGGCGTCATTATTTGCCACCACCCCCTTTTCCGCCAGAGGCAAATTATTACAAATCTGGCCCCAAAACAGTAAAAAACGCGGGAAAAAGGAAAAAATGCAGTAAAGGATTTATCCTGGAAAAAGAAATTACCTAAATATTGTGTTAGAAACTCCAAAGAAGATCCGTAAAACTCCTCATTCGATTGCATAGTTTTAAGGAAGAAAATCGTACTCCCCCTCCCCCCCTTCTTCCACTTGACATCACAAGGAAAAAGGAGAAAAGGGGGGGAAAGCAATGCTGTGGCTTGTTTCGTTAGTACTGTTTTTATTTTCTCCTTTTTATCTGCGGCATAGCCAACAGGTCAAGTTATTAGACTTCCCCCCGTTGTTGTTGTTATGGGAAATATTTGTGCGCCCCCCAGACGACCTTGTAGCTCAAAGTGGTACAAATAACTTAGGTATGTCTGTTCTTGTTATCTTTTGCGTGTAAAAAAGGAGCCGTGACCTTCGTTGTGCATTTTTTCCTCCACAGTGTGGGGAAACTTACAAATACTTGAAAATTTTTTTTCCAAAAAAGATTCCTTTTTTACATTTTTTACCATGTTCATGGCACAAGACCTCAAAATTGTGACAGCCCAGCAGTCAATGCTTGCTCAGCCCCCAGAGTTGGCAGTACTCATTAGAAAGAAAATCAGAGCGGCACATTTTTTGTGATAAAGGTGTGTATTAATTTTTATTTTCTCTTTTTTACCTGTGGCGATAGCCGCCAGGTCAAGTAATGGTCTAAGTTGTTGTTGCTGTTGTTGGGGGTAACATTTTTGTAGGGCCTTAAAATAACTCTGTAGCTCAAAGTCATAGAAATAACACAGGTAGATCTCTAAAAGTTAGGACAACTTTTTCAAATTGTTCACTATGTGCGACCACTCAGTTTTGAGAAAACCACCAAAAAATTAAAATTGCAAATTTAAGGTCCAAGGAGTGCTCAGACAGACAATTTTATGAAATTGAAAATCTTGGTCACCCCCGAATTATGTTGGGCGGGTCAGGTCAAATTACAATTTGATGACATTTTTGGGTCAAAAGGTTTAAAAACGCGAAACACCCAAAATTGCTCGTTTTTACACTTTTTGGTTAGGTCCTTTAGAACTTTTTTTCTCTGATAGCTCAATTTGGCCGGCTGGCCTGCCTTAGCAAAGTAAGATCTCTGAGCGCGGGAGACATATTTGGCCAAACTTAAGGTCCAATACAAAAATCCGCCCTCCTGAAACTCGGACGCTTAGGCTCTGCACAAATGTACAATTGGCTCTGTTCGTGTGTCTCCTGTGGTCCTCCCCTCGCCCCATCTGCCTGGGGAAGCAATGTTTTATTAGGCAGGCGCCTTTTCTCTCCTTTGACATATGTCATGCATATCCTCTGAGAAGTGCTAGTGTCCCTCCCACCGCATTTGCGGTTTTGGACCCTTTTGAGCTGCGTAGTTCATATTTCCGACGGTAAATCGCTCATATATTCTGTCGCAGTCTTTGCCCGCCTCCCGCAGGTTATCTCGGAGGTACGCGGTGTTGTAGTACGGTCGCACCAGCAATCGGTTCCTCTCCGTGCGCAACACAAATGAATTATATATTGACATGATGGAGCCTCTTATGCGACCCTCGACCCCGTACATGAGTCGGCCTGACACTCTAAAGTCTTTGTTTTTGCCAGTAAGGCTGCGCCTGCAAATGAAGCGACTGATGTTGTCTTTGTTAACGCAATACGAGAGTAGATTTAACACTTCCGTTAAGTCCGGCACGTGGTACATATTGATAACAAAGGAAGCGGTGCAGCCGTCGCAAAAATATGCCAGCTCAATCTCGGCTGGGGAAAGCCCTCCGTGGGTCTTTGCCGAGGAGAGCACTTCCACGTGCCCCTCCCTGGATGGTTTCTCATCCCGAGACAGCCCTCGGCTCCTCTTGCTCCTCTTAAAGAGCTTCTCGTGCCGGCGGCAGGGGCGAAGGAAGTGTAAGTTGAGATCAAAGCACAGGCGGAACTTGCAGTATGCCCCGTCCGAAACTTTCGACAGAGTTCCCAAGGGGAAGAACTCTCGGTCGAAGGAAGTACCCGGAGGTTCCTCATTGTGACGGCAAATGAAGTAGAGGCACAGATCTAACAAGAGCATTGACCTCGCTGCCGTCCCCTCCACGGCCAGAGAGGCGAAGGATCTCTGCTGGGTTGGCAGAGTTGCCGGAGAAGGAGAGGAAGAGTCTCTTGAATCGGGCCAAGTCACTAACGTTCTCCATGTCCAGTCCTTCTGCGGGGAAAAAATAATAATTGTAACACGGTTTCAACATCCCGTTGACATGCATGTAACAGTTTATTGGGCTCGTATACGAACATTTACTGTATGTGATTGTTGAGAGACAACATATTGTGTTCAAAGTGGATGATACATCATATTTCTACAATTTTTTAAGGTTGTCCGCTTTCTTCATCCGTGTTCTGCCAGGTTGGCCGTGACGCTCCACTTTGGTGTTCCCATTTCCACTCTCCTGACAAATTCCCCCTCCACCACCCTGATGGACGCGCACAGGAGCCCGTTGGCCGAGCCGGCGTCCATGAACCGGAGATTGGCCCTCAGCTCTCGCCCACCGCCACGCGTGTCAAACGCCGTGAGGTCCAGGGGGAAGAAGGACCTGTACCCGTTGTTGTTTGAGCGGGGGAAAAGCTTGGCGTAGCGTTCGTCCACCCAACCCCTCTGCCTCAGGTAAGTCTCAAAGGCCAGCACGTCCAGGTTCCCAGCTACGTTGGTGCCGTGGAGTTTTGACAGGCCCTGGTCAAAGTGCAGCTCGTCGGCGCCGTAGAAGAACCTGATCTGCTTGAGGCTGGGCGGGATGGGCACCCGAAAAGAACAGGTTTTCTTGCTCGTCTTGCTGAGGAAGATCTGGTGCTGGGTGATGAAGAACACGTAGACAAGCTGCGTGCCCTTCTCCAGCATGAAGGTTATGTCGGCCTCGCTGAGACCAGCCGGTACGTTCTGGTAGCTAGGTACTGGAACATCCATGAGGAAGTGCAGCGGAGACTTGGCGTAGTTGTGCCTGAGCTTCTCCATGTCCCTTGGAGCGACTCTGGCGCTCTCCGCCATGAGGTAGATCTCCTTGATTTCGAACTGGATGTCTGGCACGTCCACTGCCAGGTCTGCGTGCTTGAAGTAGTCATCATCCGAGCGGTTGGTGCCGTCCACAATCTCTACACTGTGGTGGTCGGGGCGCTGACGGAAGAGCCGAATGAGCAGGGAGGTTTCCGGGGGCAGGTAGGAGAAGGTCTGCGGAGGCTCTCTTCCCTGAAGCTTTGAAAGCTGGTAGTTCCTCGCCGGGCCAAGCAGGGGCACCCCATCAAAGCCGAGAGAGATGGTCCTGGCCACGGGGTCGGTCTTCGAGTCGAACTCCATGGTCTTCAGGGCCTCTTTCATCTCGGACGTTGTCAAGGCGTTCCTCACCGTCTCGTCGGGGATGGTGAGGCTGCCGCCGTAGATGGCATTTTTTGCATCTTCCCCCATGAAGGACTTTATCGCTTGCTGATAGAAGCCGTGCAGCCTGCCCTGCGGCGGGAGGTGGTCGGTGATGGAGAAGTTGTCTAGAACCACATCGGCAGATGAGAAAAAAGTGGAGGCAGCCGTGAAGGGATCAATGTAGGCCCTAAGGATGTCGTTCCCTGCCGTGCTGGCTGTCAGGTATGACCTCTCCGGGTCGGCAGCTTGCTTGTTTGGCGTTGGCTGTGAGGCGACATATTTTATCCTGATGGGTTGGGGCAGCAGCCTGACGAGCTCAAACGGGTGTGAACGGAGGACAAACGTCAGAGTGTCCGCGTTCGCATTCTGCCCGGCAAGGAGTTTGATCTTGAACCTTTTGGTGCTGAGCAAGTTAGGTGTGGGAAATGTGTTCTTGTCAGATGTGCTGTAGGAGAACCCTGGGCGGTGGCGCTTAGCCCCCGCGCTGGGCTTTGCCTTGCCGCGGCTGCCTCGTCTTTTCTGTCCTTTGTTGGCCATGCCTATTCCAGGATCTTGCTCAAGGTCTTGGTGATCTGCTCCCTAAGGGCCTTGGTCAGTTTCTTCACCCTCGGTCTCAGTTTTTTCACCACTTGTTGCTTCACTGTCGCTCGGGGGCGCGTGTTGGAGGTCTTTCCAGATGTCCTTCCTAGTTTCCCCCCCTTTTTTGTTTTCTTGCCTGGCCCTGCCTTTAGGTTCCCTCCCCTTCCTGACTTTGTTGCCTTCTTCGTTGCTTTGGCCGGTGCTCTTTTCACCTTCTTCATTTTCTTTACGGCCATTAGCTCTTCGACGCTGTCGTCGTCATCCCAGTCACGGATGTCCGGTTGCGATTCTCTCCTTGACGTTTCCGGCCTCTTTGGGGTGTGGGTCTCTTCCCTCTCACTGCTGCTATCTCTGTCGAAGCTGAAGGTGCTGCTGCTGCTGGTGTCGTCACCGCTGATTTCTTCCAGCGCCATAGGTCAAAAGGTTGGCTCTGCAAAGAAACAAAGGCTGCCTCGCATTAGGCCTGGAGTCGAAAGTGGGCCAAAACAACTGTGTCTTCGGAGAAACTCAGCTCCGTCAGGTCCCTTCGGTAGAAGCTTATCTCCACCGACGAGTCAAACTCCCCGACTGGAACGGGGACCCCTATGACCTCCCCGTCCCCAGTAATGTATGCCAACGCTGCAACGGCCCCTTCTCCCGCCACGTAGCTCAGCGACGAGCCCCTCAATCCACTCGAGCCTCGAAGCAGGAGGGGAAAGAGTCTCTCCAGCAGGTTTGTCTCTATCTTTTGCACGGCGCCAGTGACGAACTCCCCCTTCCTGATGCCGGAGCTGGGGGGGTTCTCCCCCGCCCATAGCTTCATTGTGTGGGCCTTGGTGGTACCCAAGATCTTGGCAAGCGAGTCGTTGAAGGTGAGCCCCACGGTCATGTCCACTGTCCGTTCGGTGCGGACAAAGAATGTTAGGCTCTCGCCGGCTACTTGCACGGCGAGAATGCCGGGAAAGAGGCCAAGCTTGACCTCAATCTGACGCAACAGTTTAGAAATCTCCTGCGCCAGATGCGATGGGGAGTCCACCTGTAGTAGCTGTGCCTGGGACATTGCCTCCCTTCCGTCCATTTCGCGGAGGAAGGCCAGGTCAAAGTTCCCTTCCCCCTGGGCTTCCAGTTGGCTCTCTTCCAAATGGGCGCAGGAATCCAGGCTGAAGAAAAGGTCCGTCAGTACCATGCGTGGCGGGCATGCCTCCTCGGCCCTTATGGTCACCTCCTCGTCAGTGCTATTTCCCAATCCGTACAGCCCTTTTGGGTAGCTCTGGACCTGCTCCGGCGAAAAGCCAATGAGGTGGAAGAAAAATCCATTGCCCTCGGTAACCAGGACAGTTTGGGGTGGCAGCTTGACAACGAATCTGTTGTCGCCCGCGCCGTCGTACGCCAAGGTTGGCTTGAGGCTGGCCAGACTAAAGGTATCCTGGGCCTTTGACATGTGGGTTACAAGCCGGTTCGCTAGAGTGTCAACCGTAACATCAGGCCTGAAGAGACGACGCAGGCCAAAGTTGTGCTGGATGTGTCCCGTGAGTTGGCACGACAGCGCAATTAGACTGGCATCCTCTTTGGTTTTTGCCAGGATGTCGACCAGCTTCATGGTCTTCCATTCGCCGAAGGGACGGGGGTTCTGGTAGTGCAGGAGCACATGGTGGTCCCCCCGGGAGATCTCTCCCTTTAGGTGCAACATTTCTAATGTTCACTGCGTTCCCTCGACTTCTATCATCTCCCTCTCGTAGATGACCCCGGGCAACTTCCTTCCGCCTTCTTTCCGCACGTGATACACTGCAAGGAAAAAACAAGAGTGACACAACTTCAGACAGCTTCTAAAGTGGGTTTCTCGCCTGGCACCGCTCGCAGGTCCCTACTGGTTGCCAGAAAACGCTCGCACACCACGTAGATTTCCGCGGCATAGTTTCCGGCCACAGAGCTTTTATGAAAGGGGCCCCGGCGGCCCAGTGCGCGCAGGGAAACAAGGACGCGCCCTCCTAGTTCGAAGCGAAAGAGATGCCGCAGCCATTCCTTGTTTGAGATGTTCCGGGCGTTCACAGTCGCCGTGTTGAACAGGGCCCTAAAGTTGGCCACGCCCCAGCGCTGCTTCAAGAACTCGGTGACATTGTCGGCATTCACCTCCCGGGGAGCAAAGTCCGTCCCCGGCACCTTTCGGGAGTTTAGCCCTCTTATGCAGCCGGGGAGGAGGTCCACCCATGCCTTGGTCCCCAGGGTGTCCATGCAGGCTTGCAGAGTAGTTTTAACTGTTCGAATGGCCCTCTCGGCCAGGTAAGCTTTGGAGCGGGTCTTAAGGTACCGGAGGCGCAGGCCGTGGCGGGCCTTCTGGCGCTCCGCAAACACCCTCGAGTAGAGAGATACCTCTCGGTCACAAAGCACCAGGTGGAGGCTGTCCAACTGGGTAAGCCGAATTAGCTTTTCAAAGGCCTCCTCAAAGGCCCCCAGTGTGCGACGCTTAATAGCGATAGCTCCCAGTGTTCCCGAAAGCGCCTCCACTCCCAGCAGAAATCCGACATGGCCCTTGTTGTGTCTCTTTTCACCAATGAAGCCCACATCGACAAAAGCCGTTCCAAATCTACAGCGGACAAGCGCCTGATACAAGCGTGGCCTCTCCCTTTTCTCGTCGCGGAAGCGCTGCAGATGGGGCCACTGCTTTCGAAAGTGGTCAATATCGGGGGCGGACAGAGGCGGTAAACTTTTCCTCCGCGCTGTGGCTCTCAGCTCCCGGTCATTCATAATAACCCCCCTCTTGATGTTGGACAAAAAGGTGGGGCGAAGCGCGTGCACAAGTCTTGATAGCCTATCGGCCTCCTTCTCCCCCTTCGCGTCTTCTCCCGTGACCTCCCGCTGGCGCCGTCTCCTCCTGGCCGCCCCCTGGGACGGACGCCTCAATCGGGAAGAGTCCCTCGCCATCACCTCCTAGGGGTCACGGTATCGGGTACGTCATGTGGGGAGACTGAAAAGCAAAAAATAGGACTGTATTGCATTGTCAAAAATAACAGCACCATTCTCACCAAGGAGTGCCTTTTGAGGTTAACGGGATTTGGCAGGGCCGAAGTTCGAATGCTCATCATGACTTGCAAACCCCTGGTTCCCCGCATGATCCAGGAGGCGGACAGCAATTTATCCCGCTTCTGCAAAGGGTCCTGGCCGTCGTCCACGTCAGGCAGTCTAAAGTGCGACGGTTGCATCTTCACCCGAGCCTGGCGAGGGATGCCCTTAGTTTTTCTCAAAGCCTCTCCTCCGTTTTCCTCGCCGCCCTCCAAGGGGGGGAGAGGCAGGAGCGTGTACTGCTTGAGGGTGTAAAAGAAGCTGCTGGAAAAAATTCCCTCGTTCTTGAGCCTGTTGTTTTGCGGGAGAGACGAGGAGAGATCCTCGAAGATGGAGTGGTAGTACTCCTTAAACAGGTCGAGAAACTCCGGGCGGACGTTGTCCACCGGGTCCCTGTGGTGCGCCCACAGCATAACGGAATCGGTGTCAACGTAAGCCAACTGCAGCCTGCCCGGATCCATGACGGTCAGCAGGAATAGTATCTTGGCGTAAAAAATATTTCTCGAGTTGCACAAAACGGTTGACGCCAACTGAGCAATGTTCCTGACGAGCGCGTCTGGATTTTTGCGAGAAAGGGCAAAGACCATTTCCTCTCTGGGGGTGGAGGCCGCCGGCCGGCTGCCAGAGGAGGGGGTAGAGCGTCTTCTGCAGCGGGCGTCTCGCCTCGCCGAGTAGCGCCGGGCGGGGCGCGTGCCGACCAGAGTGCAGGCCACGAGGTTGGGGTCACCGGACACCCTCTTCTGCTCCAGCCAGGACTGGCTCACCAGCGTGGTGGTGTTGAAGTTCTTTGACTCCTTGTATGAGAACCCGTACAGCGAATTTAAGTACAGCTTGCAAACCGTGATCCCGGTAACATCGTCCGCCTGCTCCCGCTTTAGGCGGTGTCGCTCTTGCAGGACCCGAAAGATGAGACCGAACAGCCAGGGGCGCAATTCATATCCAATGAAGTGGATCACCTCGAATCCCCGAAAGGAGCGCTGCTGCACGAGAAAGCGGAGATTCTGCAATGACATGGTGGTCAGCTGTTTGGGTCCATAGCCAAGCCGTGTCATCGTCAGCCTCTTCTTCTCGCACATTTTTGCAAGGTTTGCTCCTGCGGCCGAGGCCTGCAATTCGGCAAAGCCGCCCAGATCTTGGGCGGGATCCCGGGAGCTTCCAAACTTTCCCAGGCAATATCCCTGCATCAGACTAGACAGGTCCCTCTTCTCTTCCCAACCCCCGCGCACAGTGACGAAGCCGGACAAGCTGTCATCTTGCAGCAGCCTGCGGAGCAGGGCGGGCTCTCCGACCCCCCCGGCCCTGCCCAGGAGGGCCCCGCCCGTGACCAGAGAGTCCTCCGGGTGCTCTCCCACCAAGAGTCTCTGCAGACTGCCGTACAGGTTTCCCGTCCGCCTTCCCCTGAACACATTCCCGTGGAAGTAGTGGCAAGCAAACTCCGCCCTGTACTCGAAAACCAGAGGGGGGAAGGTAGGGTCGCCCTCCCGGGCCGTTGCCACGGCCCCGTTCAGGCAGTCCAGGTACTCCCGGACATCCTCGTCGCCCCTCTTGGTCCCCTCAGTGGCGAGGAACTGCCCGCTCTCCATGGCCCACTCCAGGTCGTCGTCGTACTCATCCATTTCATTCCACTCCCCCTCCTCCTCATCCGGCTCCCAAAACGGGGACACGTCGCGGCGGCGGCGCTTGCCCCTGCCTTCTTCCTCCTCCTCCTCCTCATCCCCGTCCCCCTCCTGCGTCCCTTCGTCCGAGGGGGCTCTCTCTTCTTCCGTCAGTTGCGAGCGGCTCGCCTCCCCCTCCTGCGTCCCTTCGTCCGAGGGGGCTCTCTCTTCTTCCGTCAGTTGCGAGCGGTCCGCTTCTCCCCCTCCTAGCCCGGACTCGGCTCGCTCGCCTTTCTCCTCCTCTTCGGGATTGCCAGACCCGGGCGACCTCCCCCCGCCGGCCCCCGTCTCCCGGGGGCAGCCTTCCAGGTGCCCGGTGTAGTGCAGCTCGGAGTGGTAGTTTAGGAAGACAAAGTGGCCCGGTTCCAAGAGCAGGGCCACGTCCATCCGCCGACGGTGGTTGTCCGTGAGGCCCAGTTGACCCGGCCCGGAGTGGAAGTAGCTCCAGCAGCGGGAGGTCCTTTCCGCCAGGTCTCCCTCCAGCACGTGGTACTGCGCGAACAGGGCCTCCTGGCAGTCCGTGCGGCGCGTGGCGTCCTCGCCGCGAGGAAGGGGAGCAAAGACCTTGTCGCCCCGCGAATCCCCCTCCCGTTCTGCCGCCTGGGAGGATGGGTCATCTTGGGCGTCTTCGTCACCCCTCGTGGTGGCGGGAGAGTAGTAGAAGCATGCCGGGCCATAGGGTAGGGGCTGAGCGGCTGCACAAAGGGACATGGAAAGGACGAGGGACCGGACAGCAACAGCAACAACAGCAACAACTCGAACCATCACGGCAGTCCAACAAGCTCCGCCTCCGCCTCCGCCCTTTTGCTCTGCGCCCTAGTCTCACTAGTGGGTGGGTTTCCCGAGAGCGGAGCGAAGCGACGCTCGATGGGGGGGGGGCTGCGCCCCCCGCGCGCGCAGGTGACCCAAGACCGGGGCGCCCGGCAAAGCCGGGCGCTTCCCGGTCTCGGCACCCCACTGCCCACCCGCTACGCCTCCCCACTAGAGTGGCTCTTACGTCAAGGCCTCACGAGCCGTGGTCATCGGCCGACCAGGGACAGGGCGAGAAAGCACAGCTCCGCGGCCAGGGCCATGACCAGGAAGAAGAGGAAACAGTGCAGCGCCGCCTCCACCGCGGTCCCATCACGTTCGAGGGTCGCCGTTGCATTGATCGTCGAGTTTGTCCAGGTGCTCCCCTCCCCGTCTCTTGTCCGGCTGGCATTGTGCTTTGGTAACACGCTCCCGTTCTCCGCATGGGCTCGAACCGCAGCGGAGTCTACCGAGGGCGGGAGGTGCCAACGGGCATAAGCTAGGAATCCCAATGCGGCCGCCAGGGTCAGCGCGACCCACGGGAGAAAACGCGCCATCCGCTGACGGGTCCGCCCTTTTTGACCGCCTCTGTCGAGTTTCTCTTCGGGTGTTTTTTCTGGATGCGTCACACGCAATGTCCCGTTTGCCCCCGCTGTCCGATGTCTGGTACCCGGTGGATCTCCATCCTCTTGCTTACCTGCTTTTTTTGGTGGGCCAATGTCATTGGAGGGGGTGGCGGGCGGTGGGGGCAGGGGCGGGGGAATACTTCTTTGTTTCTAGCTCTAGACAAGTGAAAAATGGGCGGAGAACGGTGGGGCTCCCAACTTGCGGTCAGCATCGGCTTTGGTCATACCCGCGGTGGAGTAGAGTCCTGGAAAGTGGCGAGCGAGTTAGTTTTGGCTCGGGGTTCTCGAAAGACTGAGATCCTCACCATGCTCGTCCAGGTAAAGAGTGAAACGCCCTTGCCGTGCCCCTTCTTCCCTTTCCCTCTGGCTCAAGAGCCAAGAGCCCCGCCCGGAGGCCAAAAAGTCCACCGGCCTACCGAGAGGGCCCCTGTGAGGGGGATCCTCAGGCGGGGGTTTGAATAAGCCTGACGCGCGGTTGATGGCAGCGTGGGCGGCTTCCAGAGGGCGGGACGACGAGAGCGCCGGCTGCCCCGGAGTTAATGTGGCCGCGGCGCTTGGTAGCATTTTCTCCCCGAATCTTTCGAGGGTCTCCTGGACGACCTTACGCGTTCGCTTGAGCCCGTCTTCCTCTGTGAAGTGGCTTTTGCCGCTGCTTGCCCGACTTCCTTCATTCGGGCCTTTCCGTAGGGAGTCCATGATGTGGGCATTGATTCTGGCGGAGGGGTCCTTGTCCTCGGCGTCGCAATGATGCCTGGAAACCTGCACCAGACCTCCTTTGGTCGTGTCTCGGAGGGAGGAGTACAGGCTTGTCGTCATTGGCGAATACATGGCCGGGCGCCTGTGCTTGAAGAGGAACAACTGGGACACGTAGCTGGAGTAGCTGGCTATGGTTAGGCGGCCGACATCGATGGGATGGCACCCCAGGAGACTTTGAAACCTGTCCAGGAGCTTCCTGGCAACAAGCAGGAGGCAGGTGACATCCAGGGCGAGGTACCTGTCAAGCCAGCAGCTAAGGGAGGTCATGCCCCTCTCCTTGAAAATGGCCCGGGCCTCCTTTATCTCCTCGGCGGAGGGCGCTCGCCCGCTGAGCTCACTCGCCCACATGGCCGGGTCTTCCGAGAGCTCGGGGTCTCTCAGAGATTCAAGGCTGGAAAGCTGCTTGTACGGGAAGATGGATTTCTCCTGAGGGATCCCAGACGACTTCACCAGCTGCGCCAGGGAGACAGAGTGACCCGAAAGGCAGCAGAGGTCGCGGAAGACCAGGCCCTTTTCTATGCGAATTGAGCGTACTTGGTTTCCCTCCCTCATTATCTGGACTCTGGCAGGGGGGCTAATTCGCGCCGCGGCGCTGATGAAGGGGGGCGCCATGAGGATGAAGTCATAGCCCCGGCCGTTGTACGCAAAGACGTAGTAGGAGCGGACCACTCTTTGCAGTTGCGCCTCAAACTTGCCGGCGACGGTAGCGAAATAGCTTGACTTGGTTCGCACTTTTCGAGCAGCCTCGCTCTCCCCGCGAGGGGCCCTCCGCTGGCAGTACTCTCCGTGGGCCTCTCGGAGGCGGGAAAGGACGGAGAATGCCGGCTTGAGCAGCTCTTCCTTGATCCTGGCCGCGGCATCCCTGCGAGCTCTGATGTACCGGAGGTACTCAACCGAGAGCTGCGCCAACGACTTTGTCTCTGTCACCCGGAAAAAAACGGGAACGGAGTCCTCCGTCTCTGCCAGGCCGTCGCGGTCCATGAAGTCCCCATGGGCAAAGACCACTACTGTTTGCTTCATTCTCGGACTCGAGTCGTAGCGAACGTAAGTCAGGTTTTCTATGCCTCCCGTTTCGTCAGAGGCGTGCGAGGGGAGGTTCTCCGTCATGGACTCCACGTCCATGGAGGCGAAGCACAGGTTCCACGCCCTGCGGAGCCTATCGAGGTTTTCGGGCGTGTCCAGCGCGAAG
>JAAUYB010059713.1_pt1 | contig 15570 bp, 2 predicted proteins | sample 7278071 | NCBI WGS metagenome assembly JAAUYB01 (sample SAMN14350121, study PRJNA611818) | marine sediment metagenome | isolation source: surface marine sediment (1.8m) | place: French Polynesia: Moorea | collected 2018-08
GATTAAACAAGAATGTCAATGGGCTAAGTTATTACTTGATTCGGAACAGTCAAGTATTCCGATTAAGAAACTTGGGTCATCAGATTGTAATTGTCCGACCCATTTATTTTATTATGAAGTTAACCCTGATGTGAAGACGTTTCTCGATAAATGTTTTACAATAATATTGTAAGCAGAATCAGAAAAATAAAACTGATTGTAACTTATGATTTAGCTTTTTATCCTATAGACAAAAAAACATAATGCTAAATAATTCAGATTTAATTTTAGTTGCAGGTGCTACGGGTGGCGTTGGTCAATTAGTGGTAGCCAAACTATTAGAGAAAAATCTTTCTGTGCGGGCTTTAACGAGAAGTAAAAGTAAAGCTCAACAGATGTTTAATGAGCGGGTAAATATTGCGGTTGGGGATATTCGTTACCCTGATACCCTGACGGCAATAACACAAGATGTTTCCTATATTATTTGTTGTACAGGAACCACTGCTTTTCCTTCTCAAAGATGGGATTTTATTAATTTATTTCAAGCGAATAACACCCCTGAAGCGGTGGATGGGGAAGGAGTTAAAAACTTAATTTTAGCTGCCCCTAAAAACCTGAAAAGATTTGTATTTGTTTCTTCTTGTGGCGTGTTAAGAAAAGATAGTTTCCCTTTTAATGTTCTTAATGCTTTTGGGGTATTAGATGCTAAACTTGATGCAGAAAAATTCCTAAAAAATTCGGGATTACCTTACACAATTATTCGACCTGGAAGATTAATTGATGGACCCTACACCTCTTACGATCTCAATACCTTACTAAGAGCAAAAACCGATGGTAAGAAAGCTGTTGTTATGGGAACTGGTGATACACTCAATGGAGAAACGAGTCGTATTGATGTGGCCAATGTTTGTGTGGAATGTTTAAATTATGACGTAACCATTAATCAAGTATTTGATATTATTAATTCAGGAAAAAGACCAGCAGTTACAAATTGGCGACAATTGTTTAATTCAACGAGCAAGTAAAGGAATGATCGGCTAAAAACTCAATTAACTCATATCAATATTGGGGGCGGTTGTTGTGGCACAAACCACGCTCATATTGAAGCGATCGCTAAACGTTTTGAGTTAGTCTAAATTAGCGTTTTCGAGCTTTCCAAGTACCACCATAAACGTAGTAAGGATTATTTTCATGAACTAACTGCCAACAGGGTTGACAGATAAAGTACCACTGTTGTGAAGCGTCGATCTTGACGCGATAGAGAACCTTGGAACCCATATGGCAGCGATCGCATTCTTTGTGTCGTAGTCGTCCCATCAATACTTTCCATCCTTTGATAAGCTAAATTTATTTATACCATTTAATATAGTTTTTAATATAGTTTGTCAAGTTCTATTTACAACCTATAAGTAATCTGTTACATTGAAAAATAGAATGATAAGAAAAAATAAGGACAAATAAAGATGTAGACAACTCAACTGGATAACGGACTAACCAACACCTACGCCATTGAAACCAAACCTTACTATGCTCAGTATCCGGCACCCTATCAACAACGCCGCTACTTAATTCAAGGAACAGTTGCTGCTTTATTTGTAACGGCTTTGATTGTGGTTTCTTGTACCATTAGTTAAGCGTAAATAAAAGTGTTTTTCCTCCAAATTTATTTAGGTTTGATCAATAGTTCTATGTGATAATACTGCCCCACTAAAGCCTATGATTTAGTGGGGAATTTTTTTATTGAAGGTGCAAGATGTCAATCGATACAAAAGTTTATATAAATCAGTGTATCTACGTAAGTGAAATTGATGAAAATATTTTGATGTCAGTAGATTAACGGTTGTTGAAAATGCTGAGTTAGGTGATAAGATAATTGAACAAGCAAAGGTATTTTTTGTTGTTGAGTGAGGAGTCGAGCCTTATTCTAACAATAAACTCTAATTTTGTTGGATTCATTCGACATTTTGATGAGTACAAGAAAATTTAATCGTCGTAATCAAATATCCTTCGTTACGATCACATAAGTAGTTTTGCCAGTGACTCACAATAGGCTAAGAAAAGGGCGATCGCTGAACTAACTTTTATCAAAAATGTGACAATCATGACAACTATTAATCTTCAATCAGTATTAGCTGATGTTTTGGGAATTTTAGATGAATTTACCTTGGATTTAGAATTTTCCAGCAAAATCAGTCTTATTTTTGGGGAAGAAAAAGCAGCTTTAATTTCTCCCAATAGTTTAACATTGGCGTTACAATCTTTACCTGAAATTGAGATTTTAACTTCTAATGAATTAAAGGGTGCATTGGGTGCATTTTCCAGTCAAACCCAAACCATATATTTATCAGAAAGCATATTAACCAATCAAAACTTAATCATTCAGACATTATTAGAAGAAATTGGACATTATTTAGATAATTATTATGGTGGCAATGATTCTGTCGGGGATGAAGGGACAATTTTTGCCCGTTTGGTACAAGGGGAAACGATTAATATTGAAGAATTAGAAATATTACAAGCAGAAAATGATCATGGAGAAATTACCGTTAATGGGGTTAATATTGCCGTTGAAATGGCTAATTTCCAAGGTGATGTCGAAGATGATAGCATTACAGGGACAAGTGCTGATGATTTGATTGAAGGGTTAGGAGGAGACGATACCCTCAATGGTTTAGGAGGTAGGGACACCATCAATGGTGGTGAAGGAAATGATTTAATTATTAATACTTTCGGGACTGCTGATGGAGGAAATGATGAGGATACCTTAATCGTTGATTATACGAATCAAACAGGTTTAACTTCAGGGATTCAAAATACTAGCAGTAGTTCTCAAATTCGTCGTATTAGTGATAGTGCGCGTCTTCTTTATTATTATAACTTTGAAAAATTAAATATTACGGGAACACCATTCAATGATTCTTTTATTAGTCGAGTCGCTAATGAAACCCTTAATGGGGGTGCAGGGGATGATACAATTGTTGGACAAACCGGTGATAGTTTAGACGGTGGTGAAGGGACTGATACGGTTACTTTAGACTTGAGTAATATTACAGATGATTTAACGTTAACTTTTGACTTAGCTTCAACAACAACTAATAGTTTGCAAGGTTTAACTGGGACAGAAGTTAAGAATTTTGAGAATTTTGTTAGTCTTACTCTTGGTAGTGGTAATGATAGTTTAACCCTACTAAATAATGCTGTAATTAATGGGGGAACGGTTTATGGTGATCATGGAAATGATACTTTAATTATTGATTATACGAATCAAACTGGTTTAACTTCAGGGATTCAAAATACTAGGAGTAGTTCTCAAATTCGTCGTCGTAGTGATAGTGCTATTCATCTTTATTATTATAACTTTGAAAAATTAAATATTACAGGAACACCATTCAATGATTCTTTTATTAGTCAAGTCGTTAATGAAACCCTTAATGGTGGTGCAGGGGATGATACAATTGTTGGACAAACCGGTGATAGTTTAGACGGTGGTGAAGGGACTGATAAGGTTACTTTAGACCTGAGTAATGTTACAGATGATTTAACGTTAACTTTTGATGTAAGTCCGACAACTACTAATAATTTACAAGGACTTTCTGGAACGGAAGTTAAGAATTTTGAGAATTTTGTGACCCTAACTCTTGGGGATGGAAATGATACTTTAACCCTACTAAATAATGCTTTAATTAATGGAGGAACGGTTTATGGTGATAGCGGAACAGATACTTTAATTATTGATTATACAAATCAAACAGGTTTAACTTCAGGGATTCAAAATACTAGCAGTAGTTCTCAAATTCGTCGTCGTAGTGATAGTGCCATTCATCTTTATTATTATAACTTTGAAAAATTAAATATTACAGGAACACCATTCAATGATTCTTTTATTAGTCGAGTCGCTAATGAAACCCTTAATGGGGGTGCAGGGGATGATACGATTGTTGGACAGACAGGTGATAGTTTAGACGGTGGTGAAGGGACTGATACTGTTAGTTTGGACTTGAGTAATGTTACAGATGATTTAACTTTAACCTTTGATATTAGTCCCACAACTACTAATAATTTACAAGGAATTACTAACACTCAAGTAACAAATTTTGAAGCAGTAAAAGACCTAAAAACAGGTAGTGGTGATGATCTCATTAACCTTGCTAATAATGCTACTTTAGTAACTGGTGCAACCATTGATGGAAACGCAGGAAACGACATACTAACGGTTGACTTTACGAATACGACTCATCCCAATATAGGAGTTAATGATTTAGGAATCTTTAACACATCTTTGGCTGACAGAATTGAAACTCGTCAAGGTGGGACTGATCTCCTTTATTACTATGATGTTGAACAATTTAATATTACGGGGACTAAATTTAATGATCAGTTTAGAGTTACGTCAGGAAATCAATTTAATGCAGGAGACGGTAATGATACCCTGATTTTAGACCTAAGTAATACTAGCACCAATTGGTTACTAGATTGGTCAAATAGTGAAAGTCAATTAAGTGGGGATACTAATACTCAAATCAGTAACTTTGAAATCATATCTTCTGTTAATACAGGTAGTGGAAATGATACCTTTAACCTATCTGGTAATGTTTTAGTAACTGGTGCAACCATTGATGGAAACGCAGGAAACGATATATTAACGGTTGACTTTACGAATACGACTCATCCCAATATAGGAGTTCATGATTTAGGAATCTTTAACACATCTTTGGCTGACAGAATTGAAACTCGTCAAGGTGGGACTGATCTCCTTTATTACTATGATGTTGAACAATTTAATATTACAGGTACTCAATTTGATGATCATTTAAGAGGTTTTGCTAACGATGATACCTTAGTTGGTGGTGAAGGAAATGATAGTTTAAATGGACAAGATGGTAATGATCAAATTTCAGGAGTAGACGCAACAAATACAAACCCAGGACTCAATGAAATAGATACATTATCAGGAGGAAATGGTAACGATCGCTTCATTTTAGGAGACGCAGCAAATACTTATTATGATGACAAAGACACCACCACAGATGGAACCTTAGACTACGCTAATATAACCGACTTTAACCCCGATGAAGACACCATCCAACTACACGGTTCAAAAAGTAATTATATCCTTAGTAACACCACAATTAATGATGTTTTAGGAACGGGTATTTATGTCAATAAACCCAACACAGAACCCAATGAACTCATCGCATTTCTAGCAGGAGTAACTGATCTAGATATTAACAGTAATTCCTTTACTATTGCTCAAGATGAAATAACTTTTAGTGACACACAATTTCGTATTCTAGAAGATGGAACCCCTGTTATTCCTGTTACCCTCATTCGTAAGGGTGCAGTACAAAGCGAAACTACCGTAACTATCAACCTCAATAATGGTACAGCAACCACTCCAACCGATTTTAATAATACTCCTATTACGGTTAACTTTTCTGCGGGAGAAACCAGTAAAACGGTCAATATTCCTATTATTGATGATAGCGAATTTGAACTAGAGGAAGACATACTTTTAACCCTCAGTAACCCCACCAACGGCACCATTTTAGGGTTACAAAATACCGCCAGTTTAACTATAGTTGATAACGAAATTCCCAACCCTGGTATTATTAGCTTTAATCGTGCTGATTATAGTATCAATGAAAATGGAAACCCCATCGTTACCGTAACATTAAATCGGATAGAAGGAAGTGATGGTAATGTTAGTATTACCCTTAATTTAACGGATGGGACAGCAACAGCAAACGAAGATTATAATAACAGTCCAATTATAGTCAATTTTGCTAACAAAGAAACCACTAAAACCGTTACCATTCCTATTATTGATGACACCATCTTTGAAACCAATGAAACCATCAACTTAACCCTATCTAACCCCACCAATGATGCGACTATTGGGGAACAAAATACAGCCATTTTAACTATTGTTGAAGACGATGAACCTGGGGTTTTATCCTTCAGTCGTAGTAACTTCTCTGTCAATGAAGATGGAACCAATGTTATTACCGTCAGAATTAATCGTACGAATGGGACTGATGGAGAAGTTGCTGTTACTTTAAACCTTGATGATGGGACAGCAAACGCTACAGAAGATTATGATAATACCCCTATAACTGTTAACTTTGGACACGGAGAAAGCCGAAAATTTATCAATATTCCTCTCAATAATGACAGCATTTATGAACTCGATGAAACCATTAATTTAAGCTTATCTAACCCAACCAATGGGGCAATATTAGGAACACAAACTACAGCAACCTTAACCATTATTGATGATGATGCGAACCCTGGAACCCTAGAATTTAGTGATAGTAACTTCACCATTAATGAAGATGGAACCACTACCCAAGAAGTTACAGTTATCAGAACAAATGGAAGTGATGGAGATGTTAGCGCAACCATCTCTTTAAACCCAGGAACAGCTACCCCTAATACTGATTACAATAATAATTCTATCAGGGTTGACTTTACCAATGGAGAAACCAGTAAAACTGTTACTATTCCTATTGTTGATGACCCCGAACTTGAAGCAGACGAAACTATTAATTTAACCTTAAATAATCCCAGTAATGGGGCAATCATAGGAACAGAAAATACAGCAACCTTAACCATTATTGATGATGATATTCCTCGTCCTGGAGTTGTTAACTTTAATCGCAGTCAATACAGTGTCAATGAAGACGGAACTCCCATTCATACGATTACTTTACTACGGACAAATGGAGACGATGGAGAAATTACCGTTACCGTTAATTTAACCGATGGAACTGCTACAGCATCAGAAGATTATGATAATAGTTCAATTTTAGTAACATTCGCTGACCAAGAAACTAATAAAACTATTACCGTTCCTATTATTAATGATAGTGAATATGAACCCACAGAAAACTTGACATTAAGCCTATCTAATGCTATCAACGGAGCAACAGTCGGTACAAATAATACAGCAACTTTAAACATTATTAATGATGATGAAGGAATTCCAGGAACGTTTGCTTTTAGTCAATCTAACTTCAGTGTAAACGAAGACGGAAACCCAGTTACAGCAGTTACTATTATTCGTACAGAAGGAAGTGATGGAAATGTTAGTGCAACTATTAACTTAATAGAAGGAACCGCTACAAACCCCGAAGATTATACAACTAACGCCATAACTGTTAATTTTCTTGATGGAGAAACCAGTAAAGTTGTTAATATACCTCTGGTTAATGATAGTCAATATGAACTAGACGAAACCCTTAACTTAACCCTAAATAGTGTTAGTAACGATGCAACCATTGGAACTCAAAATACAGCTACCTTAACCATTATTAATGATGATCCTATTCAACCTGGAACTGTTAACTTTAATCGCAGTCAATACAGTATTAATGAAGACGGAACTCCTGTTAGTGTTATAACCTTACTTCGGACAGGAGGAAACGATGGAGAAATTACAGTTACCGTTAATCTAACAGATGGAACTGCTACCGCATCAGAAGATTATAATAATACTCCAATTTTAGTTACTTTTGCTGATGGAGAAAGCAATAAAACTATTACCATTCCTATTGTTAATGACACCCAATATGAAGACACAGAAACGATCAATTTAAGCTTGACAAATGCCACTAATGGTGCAGCAATAGGAAGCAATAATACAGCAACCGTCAGAATTTTAGATAACGATGCAGTCCCTGGAATTATTGAGTTTAATAATACCGAATATACTGTTAACGAAGATGGAACCCTAGTTGCTGCTATTACCTTAATTCGGACAGGGGGAAGGGATGGTAATGTTAGTGTCAGAGTTACCCCAAGCAATGGAACAGCGATCGCAGGAGATGACTATATCAAAAATAACTCTATTACCGTTAATTTTGAAGATGGAGAAATCAATAAAATTGTTAATATTCCCCTCATTAACGATGTAGCAGTAGAAGAAAATGAAACCATCAATTTAACCTTATCTAACCCCATCGGTGGGGCAACCATTGGGTCACAAAATACAGCAAATTTAACCATTATTGATGATGATTTTAAAGCAGCATTAACTCTAGATATTGCCAAAAATTCGGTTAATGAAAATGAAGGAACCGTTACAGCGACTATCACTCGAAATACGCCTACAGATACAGAATTACAAGTTTCTTTAGTTAGTAGTGATAATAGTGAACTGGTGACACCCCAAACCGTGACTATTCCAGTGGGTGAAACATCGGTTACGGTAACATTAACGGTGGTGGATGACAGTTTAATTGATACCACCCAAACCGTTCAATTAATTGCCACTGCACCAGAATTTATTAGTGCTTCAGATGACATTTCTATTCTCAATAATGATACCGTTAACCTGACTCTTAACTTCGCGGAAACAGCAATAGGAGAAAAGGGAGGAATAACAACAGCAACCCTTACCCGTGATGGAGTAATAGATCAACCTTTAACCGTACAATTAACAGGGGATAATGGGATAATTCGTCCTGATACTATTACTATCCCCGCGAACCAAACTTCCGCCACTTTTGAAGTAGAAGCTATCAACAATACAGAAGTAAATGGCGATCAAATCATCAATATTGCTGCTACACCCTTGTATGAAGGAACCAATATTGCGATCGCCGATAAAACCGTTACTGCAACCATCCATATTATTGACGATGAAAGTCCCAGTTTAACCGTAAAAAGCGATCGCACCCTTATTTCCGAAACGGGAAGCGCAACCCTCACCATCACCCGTAATACCGACACCAGCGAAGCATTAACCGTTAATTTAACGTCTAGCGATACCTCAGAAGCGACTATACCCAATACTGTCACAATAGCAGCAGGAGAAACCACCACCACAGCTATTGTTACCGCAGTTAGTGACGGGGTAAACGATGGCAGTCAACCCGTTACTATTACTGCGATCGCCAGTGGGTTAAATGGCAGTCAAACCACCTTAGAAGTCAGTGATATTGAAGTTCCAGACTTAGTAATCACAGAATTAGGGGTGAATTCCCTTGAATATAGCGACCAAACGTCACAATTTAGCTATAAAGTGGCTAATTTAGGATTACAAAACCTTTCAGGAACTTGGACAGATCGGGTTTATCTTTCCACTGATAATAAATTAGACGAAAACGACGAACTATTAACCGAGTTTGACATTACTGCAAACATCCAAGTCGGACAATTTTATGAACGCAACGTCAGCTATTTTAACCCTCGTCTCCCCGGACAATATTATCTCATTGCAACTACTGATGCAGAGATTGTAGACGAAAATGGACAATTAACGGATCAAGTCAATGAAGGAACCGGGTTAGGGGAAAGGAATAACACCACCATAACACCCTTTACAGTGCTTCCTGCTTACAGTGCAGAGGTTTCCACGGATGTTAATGTAGCAGTCACAGGAGAAAGCATTTTCTTTGAGGGGACAGCAAGAAGTAATCAAGATAATTCTCCCATTCCCTTTGAATTTGTTACCATTGAAGTCGAAAACGACGGATTTACCCGTAAATTCAACAGCTTCACCGATATTGACGGCAACTTTACCTATAACTTCACACCCTTACAAGGAGAAGCAGGAGACTACAACATTCGAGCTTATTTCCCCGATAATGTAGGAGAAGATGTAGGGTATGAAGACAGTTTCAGCGTTTTAGGGGCAACCTTTAACACCAGTAACGTCAACCATGACATCATTGCAGATACCCCCTTCACCGCTTCAGTCACCCTAGAAAACCTCACCGATACCGCGTTAACAGGGTTTACCTACGATGTTAGTAGCTTACCCAATCATTGGGATGTCACCGTTGACTTACCCGCCGATTTAGCAGGAAATGGCAGCAATACCATCAGTTATACCATAACTGCTCCCAACGATTCCGTCATCACCCAGGACACCTTTAATATCAATTTAACCAGTGCGGAAGGCGTTACAGCCAGTTTGCCCGTTTTTGTGGATTTAGAGCGTCAAGTACCCCGTTTAGTGGCGGATACAGAGACAGTTACCAGGGGGATGCTACGGGGTGAGCAAACCTTTGTAGAAATTGAGTTAAGCAACGAAGGAGGTGCAACAGCGAATGATATTCAAGTGTTGTTACCAGATGCACCTTGGTTAAGTTTAGCAACAGCAGACACCATTGAATCGTTGGCCCCTGGAGAGTCCACTAATGTTACGTTAGCGTTAACTCCTGGGAATGATTTACCGTTGACAGAGTATCAAGGTAATCTCTTCTTTGATGCGGTGGGGAATGATGGGGACTTAGCAGTTGATTTTAATTTCCGTGCAGTGAGTGAAGCAACCGGAGATTTAGCAGTTAATGTTATTGATGAATACTTTTATTTTGCCGAAGGTTCTCCCAAACTAAGCGATGCAACGGTTATATTACGGGATTATTTCACTCAAGTTGAAATCGCCAGAATGACCACCGATGAGACAGGAATGGTCAATTTTGATGATTTACCAGAAGGTTATTACAGTTTAGAGGTTAAAGCAGAAGATCATGATGGATTTAGTCAAACCGTAGAGATTAATGCAGGAGAGACAGAAACAATAAATCCTTTCTTATCTTTTCAAACTGTTGAATATAACTTTGGTGTAGAAGAAATTGAGGGTGGAATTGAGGATCGATATAATATTACTGTAAATAGTACATTTAGAACCGATGTTCCGGTTCCCGTCGTTACGATTGATCCTCCACTCATTGATTTAGAAAGTTTAACTTCTATTGGTCAAACACTCACAATTGAGTTGACGATTGAAAATCATGGACTTATTGCTGCTCAAGACATAGAACTATTGTTTGGAGAACATCCTTTTTATGAAATAAAACCGTTAATTGACAGTTTTGACACTTTAGATGCAAAAAGCTCGTTGAAAATACCTGTAACCATTACAAAAATTGGAGAACCTGAAGCCTCACCATTTAATATTGCCTCTCTCAGTACATTAACAGAAACACAAGAGGTTCCTTGTGTCATTTTAAGTAGTATCTGTTGGGGATATCCCTGTGGACCAGAAAATGTCAAGAAAAGAACGCTATTTATATTTGAGAATGCGGAGTGTACCATTCCAAAATTACCGACTGGGAATAATAGTCTTGATTTTCTCAGGAATTTTTATGCGGCCTTAAGAGCGGCCAGTATTTATTATGGTGGTAGCGGTAGTGGTGGTGGTGGTGGTGGTGGTAATGATGATGATGGTAACAATAACTCTGGAAATGGAAATAAACCTCAAATTAATAGTTTAACGCCTTCATTGCCTTTCATAGAACTTTTCTGTGATGTTCTTAAACTAGTACCTTGTCTCAAACTTCGACGAGGAAGAGGCAACGGTCCACAAGCATTGCTTGGTCTACTAAAACCTTTTCTTGAAGGCGATATACCTGGTTTTCTTGAAAAAACATTAGGTATGTTTGGGTTGGAAAATCCAGGTATTCCTGTGATAGATCCCCAAAATCCTCCGGATATATTTGGTCTTATTTGTGATAGAGCATCAAAAAAATCACCGTTAATAGGAACACTTTGTGATGTAAAAGATTGTATTGAAGGTTTACTAGATGTATTGTCAGATAGATTAGGTTTAAGCAATATTTCTAATAATAGTTTATTAGCAAATAGTGCAATTATCCAGCTTAGTAATACTAGCGAAATAGAGTTATTAATACAAGCTAGAGATAGTATTCAAACCATACTAGACTCATTAACTGGATTTTTTGGAAGCGATGTATGGCTTGAAGTTAACGACGGGGAACAATTAGAAAATTGGCTGATTAACTTTGCACAAAAAATCAATACTTCTAGTAATTCTGGAAGTAATATTTCAGAACAAGAACGACAAGAATTATTAAATATTTCTTTTCCAACAACTCTAACAGGTACGGACATCAACCGATTTATTGATCGTTGGAATCGAACCTTAGAGTATTGGAATTCTGGAATTTTTACCCTAGAAGATGTCCCCGATGGCCAAAGTACCGATTTTATTAATCAGAGTGAATTGTTAAGTCCATTACAAGAACTACAAGTAATCTCTGAAACTAGCGAAAGTGAAGGATTTACAGATATATCTGATTATATAAATGCACTTGTTCTTGAAGCAGAAACAGGGCTAGGTATTGATGATAATTCTGGTGTTTGTGCGGAAGTTCGCATTGCTATTAACCAAGAAGCAGTAATGACTCGTTCTGCATTTCTTGGCAGCTTAGAAATAGATAATGGTAGTGATCTTAATTTAGAAAATATCTCAGTTGTTTTAGATATAAGAGATGAAAATGGAAATATTGTCAATGATTTTTTTGGTATTACTGATCCTATTCTCGATAATATTACTAATCTTGATGGAACAGGGATTCTTACTTCTGATGATCCCAATACTTCTATAAATGAAGGGTTAGGAAGTGCAGAATGGACATTTATTCCTACTAATTTAGCTGCTCCTCAAGAACCTACTGTTTATAGTATTGGTGGTATACTTAGCTATACTGAAAATGGTCAAGTTATAAACGTTCCTTTATTATCAACACCAATTACTGTTAATCCTCAAGCAGAATTAACCCTAGATTATTTTCAACAAAGGAATGTTTTTGGTGACGATCCTTTTACCGATGCAACAGAAGTTGCTGAACCATTTTCCTTAGCAGTTTTAGTTAAAAATAACGGTTTTGGTGATGCCAGAAACCTCAGTATTACCTCCGCACAACCTGAAATTATTGAGAACGAAAAAGGGCTATTTGCTAAATTTAATATTATTGGTTCACAAGTGAATGGTGAACCTGCAAGTCCATCTTTAAGTGTAGATTTTGAAGATATAGCAGCAGGAGAAACCGCAGTCGCAGAATGGTTATTAAAATCTTCTATTCAAGGTAAGTTTAACGAATACGAAGTAACTTTTAAACACATAAATGACTTAGGGGATGAAGAATTATCCCTGATTAAAGAAGTTAATATTCACGAATTAATCCAAACTGTACAAGCAGATGATGATGGACTCTCAGACTTCTTAGTTAACGACCAATTTGACGCTAATTTCTATCCCGATACCCTCTACTTTAGTAATGGCACAACTGCATCCGTTACAGCGATTGATGATGTTACCATTGATGCACCTGTAACCATCTTTGATCTAGAAGCAGAAATCACCATATTCCCCCCTTCTGAAGGGGGGTTAGGGGGGATCTGGACATATATAATACTAGATGATCCAGCAGATGGACAATTCAAAATAGACAAAATTGTTCGGAATGACGGCACAGAAATTAACCCCGAAAATATCTGGCGTACTGATAGAACTTTCCCCGCAACCGGACGACCCACTTATGAAAATAAATTACATTTTCTTGACTTTGATGCAACCGCAACCTACACAATAATTTATGACAGTAACGAAAACGCAGCCCCGAAAGTTCGAGAAATTCTAGACGTAGATCCTAACCCCCGTGATATTCCTGTTGAGAGTTTAACCGTCGTCTTTACCGAAGCAATACGAGTAAATACTTTCGACTATCAAGACATTACTCTTACCCTCGATAACGATAATAACTTAATTACTGATGCTGTCACTATCAGTCGAATAGATCCCATTACATTTAGAATAAATAACTTAACAGAAATTACTGGAAATATTGGACAATATAAACTCAGTATTGATGCAACTGGTGTTCAAGACTTAGCTGGAAATATTGGTGCAGGAAACATAACAGAAACTTGGTTATTTACAGGCGATCGCCCCACCGTAGAATCTGTAAATGGCTTTACTAATAACCTCTTAACTACCCCAGTCGAAAGCTTTACCGTCACCTTTACCGAAATCATCCAAGCTAACAGTTTCACCTACGAAGATATCACCTTAACTCGTAACGAAGGAGGTAACTTAGTTAACGATTCAATTATTATTACTCAGATAAGCGATCGCACTTATCAAGTCAGTAACTTAACCCAGTTTACCAACTTAGAAGGAGACTATGAATTATTAGTTATCGCTAACAACATCCAAGACTTAGATAATAACAACGGTTTAGGAGGAAAAGGCTTCACCTGGGTATTAGATAATACTGCCCCAATATTAATAGATATTGATAACTTAAATAGTCCCCGAAATACCGCCATTGCATCTATAGAAGTTACCTTAGATCAAGCAATAGATCCAGAAACATTCGACTATCAAGACATTACCTTAACCCTAGATGGAAGCAATAACTTAATCACCTCCGATGTAGAAATAGAAAAACGCAACGAAACCACCTACCGTATTAAAGGGTTAACCTTTTTACAAGAAACAGAAGGAGAATATACATTAACCGTCAACGGTGATGGTATCGAAGACAACGCCGGCAACGCAACCATCAATGATCTTGCTACCACCTGGATTTTAGATCAGTCTCAACCCTTCTCTGCAACCAATATTCAAGTTACCACCACTCCCCCCGTTAACGAGTTAACCCCTGCCTCTGCTGCGATCGCAACTATCAACCAATACGGACAATATCGAGTAAATAGCCGAAATATCACCATTTCCGGGGAATTACCCGAAGAAAACCTACGAGTTTACTTTAAAGATGCCACCACAGGAGAAAACTTAGCACAGGCCAGCGTCACAGGAACCACCTTTACAGGGGACATTGAACTCTCAGGCGTGGGGTCTCGTACCGTTCAATTAACCATCCAAGATGAGGCAGGAAACAGCAGTACAGGGGACATTGACATCTTCGCCGATGTTACCGAACCCGTCTTATTAAACTTCCTTAATATTCCCACCACCCTCACCGTTAACTCGGTTAACAGCATCGATGTACAATTTTCCGAACCCCTTGATCTCAGTACCTTTGATAGAGACGATCTTACCCTACTACGAGACGGTGTGATTGTCCCCCTCCCCGAAACCGTCACCATTAATCTAGTTTCTGACAACATTTACCGTATTAATGGGTTAGAAGATGTCACAAATACCCCAGGCAACTACACTATACAAGTAGATACCACCACCCTCGCTGATAATGCAGGGAACCCAGGCAGTGATGTCCAAACCGCCACCTTTACCATTGAAGCAGTTAGTTTTGAACCCACATTAGACATTGATGATAATGGAGTGTTAGAACTACAAGATTATAATTTAATTGATTTGTATGCTTCAGGTTTAGATGCAACAGAATTTGATTTCTTGATCAACAATTTTTCTAATGATTTAATAGGTAATGATGCTAATCGTAGGGATGCCAATTCCATTCTGAGTTATTTTAATGAAGTCGGAGAAACCTTACTCGATATTGATGGGAATAATCAAATAGAACAACAAGATTATAACTTAATTGATTTATTTGCTTCTCAGTTAGATGACTTAGAATTTGGCTTTTTAATTGATAATTTTACTAACGATTTAATTGCAGAAAATGCCTCTCGTAATAACGCGGACTTAATCTTAACTTATTTTGACACTATTGTTCCAGAAACCGTGTAGGGCTTCAATAAGCATAAAATAAAAGTAGTCCCCTGGCGGCCACCAAGGGACATAATCAAAAATCAAGTCTCAGTAGATCACAAAGATCCTAGTTAGGATTGCGGGGGAGCAGGGAGAACGGAGCGGGGGAGAAAGGAAATAGGATAAAAATTAAAATATAGCGA
>JAAUYB010084899.1_pt1 | contig 15540 bp, 12 predicted proteins | sample 7278071 | NCBI WGS metagenome assembly JAAUYB01 (sample SAMN14350121, study PRJNA611818) | marine sediment metagenome | isolation source: surface marine sediment (1.8m) | place: French Polynesia: Moorea | collected 2018-08
CCATCTCCCGGGAATTGGAGGATGTTGTAGTCGTCATTCTTGACCTCCCTGGCGTTGAGGGGCCTGACGCGGATAACCACGTTGATGTTGTCGCCGTCAACCGGCGCATCGTCGTCAGCGCTCGACTTGATGGAACCGTTCATTACCATCGAATTTGCACTTCCGGGGCTGAAAAAAGAAAGAGTCGGAATCATATTTTGCAGGAAAGGATAAGAATGACATTGTTCTAAAAAAAACCCTAGCGTTATTTAATTCTCACGTTGCTCGACTGATTGTGGTGGTTCGTGCCCCCGCAACGATCGACTCAGTCCCGTCGCACTCCATCTCTAACCCGAGATCGGAACAGGACATCAGGTCCTTCTCCACCCCGGCCAGATCCTTGACGTCCATCCCGTGATCGAAGCTGCCGTTACCGCTGTCAGTCCCTCCACCTCCCAATCCTATTCCTTGATCAGATTTCCCCTCTACAGAATCATCCGTTCCTCCTCCAGCCTCCTTTGCTTGCAGGATGGCCAGTGCCTCCGCAGCCGCCTTGGATGGAAGTGGTGGTGGATTGTCAACGCTCCCTCCTCCGAGGGACACGGTGGCCGAGGAGGAGGCGGACGGCGTGCGCTTCTTCCTCCTCCTCCTGGGCTTGGGCGTGTGTTTGGTAAAGCGGCGGTGGCCCCCAACGCCGTCACATTCGCCGCCCACTTCGACCAGCCCAGGGCAAGGCATGATGGGCACCAGCTTCATGGCGAAGGCAGCAATGTTCTATTCCACTATAGAAGTTCAGCTCTTCCTCAACCTGGTTTCGCCACCAAACCCACAAAGGGACTGAGGGCCGTCACCTCCGAAAAAAACGAACCAACAACCGACGCCTCTCCTCATCCATCGCCTGCCATATCCATGCCACCTCCTCCTCCCTCCGCAACAACTCTCCCTTCGGCTTCAAGTCCCCTGCCTAAACCCCCTCCAACCAACCAAGCCGGCTCCCACCCTTACTCCCAAATGGCCTTGCCTCGATTCCGCCTTCTCCTCCCCTCCAAAACATTCGTGCAATCCCCGGTAGTTTGCTCCCTTCCGTCGCGGCTTCCCTTCCGGTCGCGGCTTCCTACCTACCCCCTCCCTCGGCCCCCTTCCTTTGCTATGCCGCGGGGAGGGTTGTTTCACCCCCTCCTCGTCTTTCTCCTTCTCCTCCCCCTCCCTCCCTCCTCCGTCTCCCTTTTCCACCTGCCACGGAGAAGAAAAGGAGTACCTAGTGGAAGGAGGCAGAAAGGAGGGAGAAGAGTTCTTTCGGCTGGGGGTGCTTTCAGGTAAAAGGGGAGGGTTGTGTAAAAAAAAGAGTGGTGGATAGGGGGGAATTCGCTTCTCCCATTTCCCCTCTGTTCCACCGGGAAAGGTGGTACTGTGGCAAGAGGGTGGCGGAGGAGACTTCACTTTCCGTGCGTGTCTCTCTTGCTCCGCTACCTCCTCCGTCAAGTCTGCGAGGAAGTCGAGGATAAAAGTCATTCGTCACCAACGTCTGTAGAAGAAATGGCACAAGAAGGAAAAGACGATATGTAAGAACTTATGGAGATTAGAATGGAGTTCAATTCTTCCGTATCGACTACTCCCCCCTCCAAAACAGAGCCTGCTATAGTCCAACAAGGTCGTCGGAAGAAGGGGCGTGGCTCCTGCAATTTCTCCGATTGTCCTTCCAAGAGGTGTAGCGGCAGCACGATGAAACGGACATATCGAGACATCGACGATCGGATCTGGAAACACGATCTCTTTCGTTCGCCCCGGCCAAGGACACATCGGCCTCGTTTCCGGGATCGACGCGTGGGGTGGAGAGCAAGAAAAGAAAGAGTTTTCAGGGTTCTTCGCACTGTGTGCGGAGGTCAACTGGCCATTGAGACTCCTGTGGGGGAGGCAAATCAACAAACATCTGACAAGGACAAGGCACCAACGGGCGATTCTAGCAAATTTGCGAGGTCGATTTGCGAGGGAGAAAAAGGTTTTGATGAGCAAAAAAAACCTCCCATACGCGGCAAGGCCGGCAGAGAATTGGTTTCTTGGATGCCCCCCATTACCTATTCAACAAAGTTCTTCGTACACACTAGAAGGAGGTTCAATAGACGAGACATGTCTGACCTTTTTTGCAAGCTGGTTTTCCAACACGCGCTTTGTCAAAACAGCAGGGAACTTTCCCCTCCACTTCGATGTACCAGTGCTCCGAAGAGAATTATTTCGACTTACCCATTGCTGGGCGAGGGTGGCAGGGTGCTCTGTCCACTGTGGTTCCTGCTCCCTCCGTTGGCGACAACAACCCCGTTGTCAGTGGAGTTTGACCGTCGGGAGGTCTTGGGGGAGGTGCGGTGAGGCATTCTACACTCTCTCAAAAGAGGAGTGCCTTGTTTGATTGTAGAAGTGGGCTTTCCTCTTTTAGTTAGACTTCATCCCTCGATGATTATCACAGCCATAAATTTTTTCGGTACCCACAAAATGTAGAGTGCCTGAATAAACGTCGATCAGACCCAATCACTGGAGGACCCGCCGCAGGATGGTCCTTGCAATTTTTTTCCCGCTGATTGGGAAACGTGAGGAGGTGGAGTTTGGGGATTTAGGGTTCATTGATCCCTCCTCTCTTCCCAGGCCGACGAGGAGGTCATTCGGCCTTGGATGACGGCAGGAGGTCCCCGAGCTGTAGCACTATCTCATCCGGAGATCAGCTCTAAGATCGGGAATCTTTATGCTGCGACTGTGGCGGTGCAGTTTTCGAGACAAAAAGAATCCTTTCCTCCTCCTCTTTCCTAATCCATTTTTATTTTTTATGTTCCTTCCGCTTCTCTGTCATGCTCGACACTAGTCCTGCCACAGCACAGCCTTGAAGGAAGGAAGGATGACACGCACTCATTCTCTCTCTAACTCTCACACACGTCTCGACCACAAGGCGCTTCAGGCCAGCGGCGTGCGGGCGTGGGTGGCGGCGGCCGCCCCTCCGTCGTCCCTTGTCCCGCCGCCGCTGCCGCCGCCCCTTCACTTACAGTGTATACCTTATCGGACCATTAGCGAGGCTGCAAGGAGAAGGCGAAAGAGACGGCGGCGAGTCGCCCTCCGACCGACGACGACGACCACCGCTTTCCCGCCGCCACCACCACATGCTTCCTGTGCGTCGTCCACAGTCCACCCCCCACTTTTACGACTCCCTCCAAAACAGGTGAACGCACGCATTGGCATGGGTGGTGGGTGGCCTCGCGAAGGAGGAAAAGGGGAAGGAGAAGAGAAATGAATTCTGGAGCTCTTACGTGAAAAAGTAGTATGCACAGGAAAGTATGGTAAATGGTGCAAAGAGCTATAGCATATCAACGTTCAGGAAATTATCATCTAGTAGGATCCGGAGTTAGGGAGAAGAGAGAGCTCCATTCCAGGTATGGCCGAATATCAGCTCCTCTTCTCCAGGCTCATATGTGAGTACAGCGAGAGAGCGACAGAGGGAGGAACATTTTCAAGGTAGAAGAGAAAGCGTATGTGAAAAGCGCTCGCTTATACTGTTGGCGGCGGGAGGAGGAAAGGAGACCGACCGTCAGGGACATACGTACGTACCTACCCAAACAGAGAAAGAGAAAAAATACTAGCTTTCTAATTCCCGCTGGACAAACCGACCGACACCGGCCGCCGCCAATGCCACGGGCTCTCTCCATCGAAGCACGAATTGAATTTTCCTAGCCAATCGGCAAAACACTTTAAATATTTCCAGCGGATTAAAAACAACTTCACTCTGTACCCACGAGGTGGTTTTTTTTTTGGGGGGGGCGATTGCTCAAGAGGATTCGTGCTAAATCTGCTACTTATAATCACCTTGGTCTTTCCCTCCTCCGTGTACGTATCGCGTTAAAGTCGGAGAGCAAAACAACGAGCAAAAAAGAGAGAAATCATCAGGACGTCCGATTAATGAAGCGTCAGGCTTCTCCAGATCCGAGTGATATACAGTACGTAGGTAGGTGCCTGACCGGGGTGCTTGATTACCTCCGTAAAAGTATTGTGCGCGCTGCCTGCCCGATGACAGCCACAGAAAATTGGATTCTGTTTAAAAAAGATTCTCCGGGCAGATTGTGGACGCGACGAAACAACATAATATCCGGCGCTGCAGGCAGGGATAGTTAGATGATTGTTTTATGCAAACACGCACAATTAACGACAGTTAATATCCTGTAGCGGGGCCCGCCGCCGACCCCTTCCGCTTGAACCTAGGACCACGATTCGCAAAAGGAATCCTTTGTCTCGGTCCAAACGGAAGGGGGCGGAGGGAGCAACGCTTTACATCATTTTTTGTTTCGCAGGCATTAAAATAATCTTGTTGCGGTGGTACACGGGTCGATTCCAAAAACCTTTTGCTCGTCGGCGCAGCCTTCCGGGGGTCCGGGGTGCATAAGACCGCGCAGAGGGGCGAAAGCGGAAATCGGAGAATATTTCTTTTGTCACGGAATTGTCTGTTTTCTGTTGCGTTTCGCCAGAAACGACTTGGGAGAGAAAGTTCACTTATATGGCAACACAGTAGCGGTCGTCTCAACTTCTCAACACTCACTTTGGCTTAGCGCGAACCCCCTCCTAGAAAGGGGAAAGCGCTTGATAGGAGGGGAAAAGGGACTTGTCCAAAACATGATCGGCAACCAGTTTGTTGGCTGAGCGACTGCTGTCCGCCGTGGTACAGCAGCCGCGGGTTTTCTTCCTTACTTCTTTGAGGCACTTTCCTTTTCTTATATTTCTTCTTCACACTCCTTTCACATACATCCCTTCGTACTTTTCTCATTCACTTACATTCTTTCCCTTCACTTGACGATTAAAAAAATAGCGCTCGTCGCCCATCCCCATCAGGGTGATGGTGGTTCGTGATTTTGTTTATTTTGAATGATCGATTCTTATGAGGCGCTGTTGACGTTGAGCGAGAATGCGGCCTTTGCCTCGAGTCCCTTTGCGCCCGTCACGATGATCGCGTACTGCCCGGCGTCGGTCGGCCCGCACTCCATCACGTCCAGGGTGAGCCTGGGGCCCTTGGACGTCGGACGGAGCTTCATCGGCACCTCCGACAGCTGCTTGCCGTCCTTCATCCAGGCCACCTCCTTGGGGGACTCGGAGATCTCGGCCGTGAAGGAAGCGGTGCCGTTGCGGTTCACCGTCAGGGACCTGAGAGGAAGCGGAAAGCACGTGTTTAATTAGTTTGCTACCGGTTCACGGGTCTGGTGCATGCTCTTCGGCTCACCAGAAATTAGAAAGCAAATAAGAAAGTACCTCGCAGTTGAAAAAAGCATAAAGGGATGTGCCTTACTTGGGGAATGCTCTAAACTGTGGCTTGTTCTTCTCGTCTTCAGGCTGCCCTTCTCCTTCGTCCACCACCAGGGTGCAGGTGGAGTAGCACTCGCCCACGTCGTTGAAGGCCTCGCAGGTGTAGGTGCCGGCGTCCTCAGGGAAGATCTCGTGGATCTCAAGCACGTGCGTGTTGTCGCCCACTTTGCGGTACTCAAAGTCCTTGCTAGGCTTGATCTCCTTCTCATTGTGCAACCACACGACGTCATACCTGGTTGGGGAAGAAGATGCCAAAATTGAAACTTAGAAATCTTGTTCCTCCGATTGGTACTGCTACGTAAAATCTTGACAGCTAATTATTAACTACTTTTTCTCACCTGGAATCTCCCGCGATGGTGCACTCAAGCTTGACCGGCTCTCCGTCCTTGACGACGGAGGATCCCGCGTGCTTGAAGACCCTGGGGGCCATGGATCCTACGCCGTTGACGGATCCGTTGGTGGCCGGAGCAGCACTCCTTGCGCTTGCTCCAGAGGGCTTCTTTTTCATGGCGGTGACGGTGACCTTGCTGGACGTCTCCACGCTACCCTTGGTGTTGGTGGCCTTGCAAGCGAACCTGCCCGCGTCCTCCGGGAAGACCTCGGCGATGGTGATGGAGGAGACTCCGTTCTTGTACTTTACCTCCATGGCCGTGGTGGAGGAGATGGGCTTGCCGTCCTTGGTCCAGGTCACCTGCGGGTCGGGGTCGCCCTTGACGGAAACACGAAGCTCCAGCCGCTCGCCGTCGCCCACGCCAAGCTCTGGCTTGAGGCCGCTGACGAAGCTGGGGGCGCACATGAGGGAGTCGTCGGGCGGGAGGGCCAGCTCCTTGGTGGCGGAGCGGGAGCGGGTGCCACCGCTGCTGGCCGCCGAGTCGGAGCGGCGGTACGCCTTATGCTTGGGTTTCTTGCCGCCGCCGCCCGATTTTCCGTTGAGGGCTGACTCATCGATCTTGACTGTAGGGGGAGGGTTCACTACCCTCTGGGAATGGTCGACGAAACGCTTGTCTGCGTGAGGAAAGGGAAAATAATTGAAAGGGTGAGTTGGAAAAGCGGAGAAGAAGTCTGAGGTGGGTGGGAGGACTATAGCTGTACATCACAGTTACAGCGCTTAAGCATTATTGGGAGCTTCAGGTTTCCGTTTCAATTCTGTGAAGCTCCTTTTTGAGGGGGATTGGTTTTGGAAATACAGTACTTTCGACTCGACATATAGATATAAAATATGACGCTTGATTCGCCTTCTGAATGAAAAAATTAACAGAGAGCCGGTCCTTTCCCGAGTTTACAAAAAGGTCAGCATCCATTTTTTATGCGTAAGCGTCGCGCTCCCTCGAGTCGATGAGATGAGGATGCCTTGACCTTTATGTCAAGTCTAACAACTTCCAACTGGTACAACAATATCAGACGTGTACTGTATTTGGAGGGGGAAAATATTTTGACGTCCTTATTTTACTGCCAAGTCCTAAGCCGACTTATAAAATTAATTTACCGTATATCAGGTACACGTAGCAGCAGTTCACTTACTATGGCATGCAATAGCTTGATTGTTTTTGTAAAGAGGAATGTGAATGATTTCGAGTCTGAGCTGGAGGTATAACTCAAGCTCGACTCAGGAATCTGTGATCTGCGAAGAGAAGAAGGGGAAGAGTCACAACATCGATTTCGCTATATTTTGCAAAAAAGGCCTGCCATATTCAAAGTTCAAAGTCTTGTCAAAGACTCACCCGAGTAGAGGATTGACTCGGACATGTTCTTCTGCTCCTCTGTCATGTTGGAGCCCTCCACGATGACGACGCAGTCCGTGGTGTCGGAGCCGAGATCGTTGGTGGCCACGCACCGGTACTTGCCGGAGTCGCCAGGCTGAGAGTTGATGATCTCGATGGTGATGACGCCGTCGGTGTGGGTGATGGGGTACTTGGAGGAGTCAAGCTCCTTGCCGCCCTTCATCCATTTGATCTGCGGGAGGAAGCGTAAACATTAGGAACAAATTAAGACATGCACTTGGGAATACTCACATTGGGATGGGGCTGCCCTGTCAGACAGGCGAGGAGCTTGCAGGTCTGCCCCTCCTGGATGACCCTAGGCCTCAGGTGGAAGGTGAACATGGGAGCGCTGTTCCTCTCCTCCTTGTAGAGCTTCACGCTCCTGACGGGCTCCCTCCTGCGCACGGGAAGGGGCTCCGGGGTGTAGCGCGCGATCTCCTTTGGCGCGGCCTGCACGTTGAGGAAGACGACCTCTTCGGTGACGCCGTAGTTGTTCTCGGCGCGGATGATGAACTCTCCGCGGTCGGTCTCCTTGGTGCGGTTGATGACGAAGGTGTAGTCGTCGCCAACGTAGCGCTTCATGTACTTGACACTCTGGCGCAGCTCCACGTTGTTGTGGTACCAGGAGACGTTGCAGTTGGTCAGGCTGATGATGCGACAGGTGAAGCGGGCGCTATGGCCCTCAACCGCCATGGTGGAAAGGGGCTTCAGAACGAAGCGGGGAGCGGCGCACTTGCGGTCGATCAGCACCTCCTGCATGCGATACTTCTCCATCTGAAGCTTGCGCAGCGAGCTGTACTCCGAGAGGCGGCCGAGCGGAAGCTTGTAGTCGTTCCAGTTGGCGTACTTCTGCCTGATCTTGTCCCTGATGGCGAAGAACCTCTGGCGGGCGATCTCCAGAGTCTTGTGCGAGTGGTCCCCGGTGAGCCAGGAGTGCTGCAGGCACTCGTGCGCGGTCAGGCGCTTTTCCTTCTGGCGCACCAGCAGCTTGCGAATGAAGTCCTTGCCCTCCTCGCTGACGTCCTTGAATGCCTCCGGGTCGAACGCCCAGTCGCACTTCTTGACGTTGCGCAGCGTGTCCAGGTCGGTGGCGCCGGCGAAGGGGCTCAGGCCAGAGAGGAGGACGTAGGCCAGAACGCCGATGGACCACATGTCGGTGTAGAAACCGACGGGCTCCCGTTCCACGATCTCTGGGGCGGCGAACTCGGCCGTGCCGGTGGAGATCTTGACCAGCTCGTTGGGGTCCAGCTTGGTGGCCAGGCCGAAGTCGATGATCTTGACGTTGGTGCTCTTGGAGGTCTGGCACATGACGTTCTCAGGCTTGATATCTTGAAAAGAGATTCAACTAATTGAATGACTCGTTCAAAATTCATGCCAGCACCAAGGTTTTACCTAAGTGGATGATGTTTCTCTCGTGCATGTGCTTGACGCCCTCGCAGATCTGCCTCATGTAGTTGATTACCTCGGCCTCCGACATGATGTATCCCTCGGCCGTGATCTGCTCGAAGAGCTCCCCGCCCGACAAACTGGAACAGATGCGGGACATTAGGCTCTCGCCCGATACGCTAAAAAGGAAAGAGAAAAGACAAACGGGACTGGGTTAGTAACGATTAATAACGGTATGTACGCATGGTTGATGACATTAGAACAAAGCGGAACTACAACAAAGGAAGCTTTGGGCAAAAATTCTTGGCTGCGAAATTTTTTTGTACAAGGTCTACAGTATTGTACAATTTTACGATTTTTTTTTAGCTTAATATTAAAATATTGACATGACTTTTTAGTGAGTAGGACGGAAGCACTGGACAACACTAAGAAAAGCATTTAAAGGTTGACGTGGCCAAAAGTAAAGTCGGCAGCGGATTTAGAAACGTAATAGACAGAAAACATAATTAAGCACTTTGGGGGAAAACTTGGAAAATCGACTTACAATTCGAAGATAAGCACCATCTCGTCCTCGTCCTCGAATGCATCGTGCAGGTTGATGAGCTTGCAGTGGTGGAGGTGGTTCATGATGTCGATCTCCTTGCGGATGAGGGCCTTCTCCATGGCGTGCCCGATAGGGATGAACTTGGCGGCGTAGACGTGGCCGGTCTTGAGCTCCCGGCAGCGGTGGACGACGCCGAAGGCGCCCGTGCCGATCTCCTCTAATATGTCGTAGTGGTCGTAGACTGAGTCCTGCGTCTTGATGTCCACCGCCTGGGGGATGTACTTGGAATAGATGTCGAAGACGAACTGGTCGTAATCCTTGACCTCGCACTTCTGGCCGCGGATCTTCTTGCCAGTGGCAGGATCGACTAAAAAGATAGAAATCAGTCAATTTACCTTCAAAGCAAGCATGGGAAAAGTAACTTACTTTCGTATTTGGTCTTTGGCTCCTTCTTCTTGACCACGCCCTGGGTCTGGACGGTGGTGGACTCATCGCTGGCGTCGCTCCTGCCGTGCACATTCTCGGCAAACACCCTGAACTTGTACTCCTTCCCTGGGGTCAACCCCGTGACGGGGAAGACGTTGAACCTGGTGTGCCCCGCGCGGGTCCACCCGGTCATGGGCAGCTCCTGCTTCTCCACGATGTAGTTGGTGATGGCGGAGCCGCCGTCCCAGTTGGGCTGCTGCCACTCGAGCACCAAAGAGTCGGAGCCGATCTGGCTGCAAGTCGGCCAGCGTGGAGGGTCCGGCCGATCGCTCACCTGAGATTTGACAAAAAATAATAATAAATCAATGGTAATTTCTTTTTCACATGTGGAGAAAACAACCCAGCTTATACAATCACAAACCTGAACGTTAATGATGGCAAAGTCCTGGCCTAGCTCGTTGTTGGCCGTGATGGTGTAAGGGCCACTGTCCGCGCGCGAGCAGTCGACGATTGTGAGCAGGGCGTGCCTCTCCTCCGTCTTGACCTGGAACCTTGCTCCGGTCTCCACCCTCTCGCCCTCCCTTGTCCAGGTGATGTTGGGCTTGGGGTTGCCGGTGAAGGGGATCTTGATGCAGGCGTTCTCGCCCTTATCGAAGAAGGCAGAGTCCCTGAAGCGAGGAGGCACGTTGAGGTGAGGCGCGGTCTTGATGCGCAGGTCAGCCTTAGTGGACTTGGTGCCTCCGGAGTTGACAGCCCTGAAAAGTAAATTAGCACATTAGAAAACGATACAATAATATAATGCTCTGATAAATTCTCTCTACCTGCACGTGTAAGTGTCTTCGTCTTCTCCAAAGACTCCCCTGACGACGAGCTCGTAGAGGTTTCCGGTGACGATGATCTCGTGCTTGGCGCTGTCGAAGAGCTCCCTGGCGCCCTTTAGCCACGTGACCTTTGGCTTGGGGCAGCCGGTGATCTTGCAGGCGAAGCGGGCGTTCTTGTTCTCCACCGCTTGGACGTTCTTGAGCGGCTGGATGATCTCCGGCGGCTGCGGCTCCTCCGGGTCGCGGACCACTACAGACTGGGAGTTGGAAGAGGGCTCGCTCAGCCCGGCGTCGTTCTCGGCGAAGATGCGGAACTCGTACTTCCTCCCCTCGATGAGGTGGTCGATGTTGAGCTGGGTGGCATTGTGGATGTACTGGTTCACCCTCTGCCACACGTTCATGCCGACCTCGCGCTTCTCCACCCAGTATCCCTTGACGCGGGAGCCGCCGTCCTTCTCCGGGCGCTCCCAAGAGAGGTGGACAAAGTCTCCACCCACCTCCGTGATGTCTGGCGCCCCAGGCGGAGAAGGCACGTCGTACGGCGCCTTGGCCTTGACCGGATTTACTCCGTCCAGCGGCGGGCCGGTCCCGTTGGCGTTGGCAGCGCGAACGCGGAAGAGGTACTCCTCTCCCTCGGCCAGGCCCTGCACCATGAAGCTGGTGGACTTGCAGAAACTGGAGATGATGATCCAGTGCTCGTACTTGATGTCTCTCCTCTCCACGACGTAGTGGGTCACCCGGGAGCCGCCGTCGTACTGAGGCGGGTGCCAGGACAGGTTGCAGGCGTGGCTGGTGATGCCGGAAACGTCCAGGGGTCCGATGGGAGCGCTCGGCACTCCGGAGATGAACATGTTGAAGGAGCCCTCCGCAGAGCCGCTGGCGTTGGATACCTTGACGGTGTACCTCCCCTCCATGTCCTTGGTGATCTCCCTCAAGAAGATGATGAGGAACTCGTCGAACACGGTCATCTTGAACTTGCTGGTCTCGGAGACCTTCTTGCCGTCTTTGAAGATCTCCACGTCGAAGGGCAGGTCTCCAGACCACTTGATCTTGACCTTGCTGTTGTCTCCCTCCGGAAGGTGCAGCTCAGACGGGCAGTATTCGATGCGAGGCGGGGCGCCCACCTTCAGCCTGCAGCTGGTGTTGGCGTAGCCGACGTTGTTGTAGGCCTGGCAGGTGTATTCTCCCTCGTCGATCTCCCACACCTCCGTGATGGTGAGGGTGAAGGTGATGGTGGTACCGCTCTTCTTCTCCTCGGCTACGACGCGGCCGGGGTGCTCGGTCACCTCTCTGCCGTTCTTCATCCACTTCGCCTTGGGGGCTGGCTTGCCTGTGGCCTCGCACTCGAGTACGACCTTGTGTCCGAGGCCGGCGCCGGTGTTGTGCAGGGTGCGGACAAAGTCTGGGGTCTCTCCGTCGAGGGCGTCGCCCACCCTGACCGGGTTGGTGGCGGGGGACGGGTCGCCCTTGCCGGCGGAGTTGACGGCGCAGATGCGGAACTGGTAGTCCCTGCCCTCGTTGAGGTCGCTGACGGTGTACTCCAGATCGGGAAGGTTGAAGTCGTTGACGCGGGTCCAGCTGCCGGCGCCAATCTCCTTCTTCTCAATGACGTAGCCGATGACCTTGGCCCCGCCGTCGTAGGTGGGAGGAGTCCACTTGAGATCCACGTAGTTCTTGCCCACCTTGGTGACGATGGGAAGTCCCGGCGGGCCAGGAGGACGCTGCTTGCCCTTGAGCTGCATTTGGGTGCTGGGGAGCGAGGGCCTGCTGTCTCCGGCGGCGTTGGTAGCCTTCACCCTGAACTCGTACTCGCAGCCGGTGACCAGGTTGGAGACAGTGTGGCTCTGGCTGCGGACGAGGGAGGAGGTGCAAAGAGTCCAGTGCTCCTCCGTCACCTCCCTGATCTCGATCTTGTAACCCTGGATCTTGCTTCCTCCGTCCGAGGCCGGCCTGTCCCAGCTGAGGCCGATAGAGGTGGTGGACTCCTGCGCGGGTTTGGGCTTGCCTGGTGGGTCCGGGACGGAGAAGGGGAATTTGGCCGTGATGGGCTCGTCGATCTCGCTGGGCTCAGAGAGACCATACTGGTTCTCTGCACGCACCCTGAAGCTGTACTTCTTGTTCGGTTCCAGTCCTATGACATCGTAGGTCAGGCCCCTGACGAAGCTACATATCTTGGTCCAGTATCCTCCGGCGACGTCGAACTTTTCAATGACGTAGTTGGTGATGGGAGATCCGCCATCATCGGAGGGAGGTCTCCAGGAGAGAGTGCAGGTTTCGGGAGTAATGTCATAAACATCAACAGGCTTGCCAGGGGGTTGCGGCTTGTCCACCACAGTGACCCTGCAGGCCGCCTGGTCGCTTCCTTCGGAGTTGGTGAGCTGGATGTTGTAGGTGCCAGTGTCGCTCCTCTGGGCCTTCTTGTTGAAGAAGTAGGCCTCATGCGCGGCCACCTCGGTCGAAATCCTGTTGTCCCCGATGACCTCCTGCCCGTTGATTATCCACTTGGCCTTGGGCTGCGGAATGGCCACAAAGGGGACGGTGATTGACATGTCGTTGCCGGCGATGACGGTGATGTCGCGAAGGCTGATGTCGCTGGTGATCTTTGGCGCGCACTTTGCCGCCCTGCACTTGATGGGGGAGGACTGGCTCCAGCGGCCCTGTCCGGCGGCGTTGACGGCGGCAACGCGGAACTCGTAGTCCTCGTTCTCCTCCAGGCCGCTGACCTTGAGCATGAGGTCGTCGATGGTCTGGTGGCAGGCGCGGGACCAGTTCTGAGCCGTCTTCCTCTTCTCCACCACGTATCCGGTGATGGGAGATCCGCCGTCGGAGCGGGGCCTCGTCCACTGTACGGAGATGGAGTCTGTGGTGCAGGCCAGCTCGGATGGGTTGCCAGGCGGGCCAGGAGGGTCGAACGGATACTTGGCCTTGATGGCCTCGTCCGTCAGGCAAGGCTCTGAGACGCCGTAGTGGTTCTCGGCACAGATCCTGAAGTCGTACTCCTTATTGAGGGTGAGGTTCCTCACCCTCGTGTAGGTGGTGGTGACGTAGCTGCTGACCTTCACCCAGTTGTGAGTGCCCTTCTCCGCTCTCTCCACGATGTAGTTGGTGACCTCGCTTCCGCCGTCGTCGAAGGGGGCGGACCAGTTGAGCTGGAAGGCCTCTCCGGCAAAGTCGGAGCCGTAGATGCCCCTGAAGAATTTAAGGGAAAGAATGTTATTTAGTAAAAGCATCCTTTCCCACAGTCATATACCTAATTTTTAAAGACTACTGTACTACGAAAATACGAACCAAGTACGAACTAGTCACATTGAGGGAAAAGAAAATGGTATTTATAAAAGAAGTACCGTTTCGTCCTTCCAAATTCCGGAAGAAATCGATACTCTATGAATGTACGAGTTGCTTTCTCCCGCATTCAATACTGATGGCAAATTCTATTCTCCAATCAAAGTAATTGAACTTTGGCGGCCTTTTTCTGAACAAGAGAATCCAATATCTCACCTTGGCGGCCCGGGACGATCGAGCACAGTGACGCGGAAAGAGGCGGTGTCGTATCCGGCGTCGTTGGTGAGCTTGAGCCTGTAGTGCCCTGCGTCCTCCCTCACTGAAGCTTTGACGATGATGGAGACGAACTCTTCCGTCACCTGTATGTGGCAGCGGGAGTCGCTGTTGAGCTGGATGTCGTCCTTCCAGAACTGGGCGGTGGGCTTGGGGAAGCCAGTGTAGTTGATGTTGACTGAGAAGTCCTCCCCAGCGCGCACGGTTATGTCCCTCACGCAGCTGAGGTCGATCTTGGGCTGGTTGGGTTGTTCGCCCACCGTTATCCAATCGGTGGCCCTGCTCGGCTCCCCGCGGCCGATGTCGTTTACGGCCGAGACGCGGTAGCAGTAGTCCTCGTGCTCAACCAGCTTCACAGAGGTGTAGGTGAGAGACGGGTGCGGGTAGGAGTTGAGCTCCTTGAAGTCCGACTCTCCCTTCCTCTTCTGCTCCACGATGTAGCCGATGATCTTGCTTCCGCCGTCGTTCTTGGGCGGCCTCCAGGAGAGGGTGACGGCGTCGCGGGTGACCCTGTCCGGGTTGAGCCCCTCGGGCGGGCCCGGCTTGAACTTCATGACCCCGGCGGTGATGGGGTCGGAGGGCTTCGAGGGCGCGCCCGGGCCGGCCTCGTTGACGGCCACTATACGGAATTCGTACCTTCCGCCCTCGCGCAGCCCAGGGCATGTGTAGTTGAGCGACGGCACCGGGTAGCTGTTGGCCCTCACCCACTCCGAGGTGCCCATCTCCCTCTTCTCGATATAATAGCCGATGATCTCCCTCCCTCCCGTCTCCGTGGGCGGCGTCCACACCAGGCTGGCGGTGGAGGGCGTGAAGGCCGTGACCTTGGGCTGCCCAGGGGGACCCGGCGGGTCATAGGGAGACTTTGCCTCGACGTGCTTGCCCATGAGGGCGTCAGACACCCCGATGGCGTTCTCGGCGCGGATCCTGAAGACGTACTTCCTGCCTTCCGTCAGGCCCCTGGCGGTGTACTCGCAATTGGTGGCATAGCCGGGGCAGGCGATCCAGTCATTGGAACCTACAGAAAGAAAGTGCAAAATATAGAAAACTAGCAGTAATGGTCTGCTCCGCTGGGCCTGTGAAACATCATTTCCCTCCTCACACCTTGATTTCCCAATTTTGTTCATTTCCAACCCCTTAAATTAAAATTCAAACATTTTGTCCGCCCCTCACCTTTCTTTCCCAATTTTGTTCATTTCCAACCGTTTAAATTCAAATTCAAACATTTGGTCCGCCCCTCACCTCATTTTCCCAATTTTGTTCATTTCCAACGGTTTAAATTCAAATTCAAACATTTTGTCCGTCCCTCACCTCATTTTCCCAATTTTGTTCATTTCCAACCCTTCAAATTCAAATTAAAACATTTTTTCCTCCCCCCACCTTGCTTTCCCAATTTTGCTCACTTCAAACCTTTACATTCAAATTCAAACGTATTTGCCTCTCTACACATTGATTTTACAATTATGTTCCTGTCAAACTTTTTAAATTCAATTTTTTTTGGCCCCCCATACCTTAGTCCCAAGATTTTGTTTGCCTATTCCAAACTTTTTGCTCACCTTTTACATTATTTGAATTTGAATTTGACTTTGAATTTGAATTTGAATATTTAAATTATTTTATTCAGAGCAATAAGGGAAAGTTTCCAAAATTTTGAGTTTTTCCAAAATTATAACCCCCCTGGTAGGGGTACCCCCAAAAAAAGTATGTGGAGGACATTCCCATGGTCCAGGGCAGGGCATGACGG
>JAAUYB010021352.1_pt1 | contig 15521 bp, 16 predicted proteins | sample 7278071 | NCBI WGS metagenome assembly JAAUYB01 (sample SAMN14350121, study PRJNA611818) | marine sediment metagenome | isolation source: surface marine sediment (1.8m) | place: French Polynesia: Moorea | collected 2018-08
CTTCCCCTCAAAAAATCCCGGTGGAGAAAAGAAGAGAAAAAGCATACTGGAACGGACTCCCCTTCCTTTCTTCGCGTTTTTACCTTCCATATTTTTCGATGAAAAGGATGGGAAATAGAGGAAGGCCTTATCCAAACCTCGTGTTTTTTAGCGGGGCGATCTCTGAATAGAGGCGGAAGAGATTCCAATCTCCCTTACTTGCGCTCTTCTTCCTTCTTTTTCCCTCGCCCCCCTAGGGAAAAGAGGAGGGAAGAGGAAATAGGATGGCGGCCAAGATATGACCCATGCATCCAAGACGGACATATGTCCGATTTTCATCCGTCAAAATGTGGAAAAATGGAACGCCACTATAGGCAAATAACATGTCCCAGGGCTATCTTTGGAGGCATGGCCGTGAAAATAGGAGATCCTGATGCCTGAAAATTAAGAAGACACCACAGCCACAAAAAAGATTTCCCCTGAAATTCGCACCACATTCACGAGGGTGTTTACACAGCACTTATAACTCATTTTTATTTTCCATCGTCTCCTCTTCTTTCTCATCGTCGGACAACGAGCGTGGGGGCGGGAAAGGATAGCAAAAAAAGAAAAGGGTGTACTCACTGTATTGCGCTCAAATCCTGAGTCCATTCTCGAGGGAACAGACTGAACGCAGACGGGGGGGAAAAGGAGCAGTACACCAACTCGTTTTATCTAAAAAGAGAGATAAGCCGTATTCTCTCGACTCTTCTTCCTCCTCCTCGTCTCTTGTGAACCTCTGGATTTATGGAGCCATTATGCTGCAAAGAGGGCCTGGCGACAGGGATGAAATTTGCCGCGCTTGCCGCTGTTGCATTTTTATTGCGTTCATAAACTTTACAAGATTACGACATCGCTGCTGTTGCATGTTTACGGCCTTTCATAATCAAAAGCGTTCGGCGAGCGCTTTAAACCATCGTGTTGGGATGGCGATTTTCGGAGGCTTTGCAAGGACGAACCTTGGTGGTCCTTCCTTCCTCCCTCTTTTTTGACCGTTTCTGAATCCGCAACAGGCACTCATTGCTCATGCAATCACACTGGCGCAGACAGAGACCGGAAGCCTCCCATTTTGGAATGGCTGTCCCGACCGAGCGAAAGAGCTATCATGTCAATTTTAGTCCTGGCGGAGATAGCGGATCGTCATTGCACACATGTCACATTGGAGTAGTGGTACTTTCGCCCCTCGCCCTCCCACCCGCGCACATATGACAGCCACCCCAAAATTAGGGTCTGGCTAAGCGGGACCGAGTGGGAGTGTGGTGGTATTTTTTGCACTGGATGGGAGGTCTCGCAAAGAGAGAGGAACACAGAGAAGAAGATGATCATGTTGTGATGCATTTTCGGTCTACGCATACATACGCGTTCGCCTCCTCCTATTGCTGTATTTAAATATACACAATGCGCAAGACGCCCGCGTACCTCCTACCTTTTACGGACGACGAGGAAGAAGACGAAGAAGATGCACCCCTCTCTCCTTCTTTCCCTCCACTTATTTATGACGCCAGTCCATCTTTCTCGCCAACCGCGGAGACGCGGCGGGAAGAGAATTCGCCAATTTGGCCACTCGGAATTACCCGACAGCGAGAGCTATAAACCCCTTGTCTCACGCGGGTGTCAGTGCCAAAAAAAGAAAGATTTTTGACGTCCTTCCCCCGTCATGTTTGGCAATTGCTTCCTGCCATACCGGTCAGTTTCAAGCAATTCTGTCCAGCCGCCAGCCAACCAATTTGACTTGTTGCACCGCGTGAATGTGAATTGCAGACCGCGACCGGGATTCCCTCCCTCCCTGTTGTAAAAATTCCTACCAAGGTCGACTCTTTCGTTTGTTGTACTGTGCGTATTTATTCTTTTCTTTGATCGGAACGAACCGATCCTCTTTTTTCCTTGGACCCTCCTTCCTGCCTTTGGCTTTTTGAATACTATTGTCTCCGCGTCTCATTCCAACTGTGAATGATTGCCGCCCCTCCGACCGACCGGCTGGGTTTTGTCCGAGAAGCGTCTGATGTGTGTGTGATACAATTCGTACGAACGTCTCCCCTTTTCTTTCTTGTCTACGCATTGTAACAATACTGTATTTTGTGTGTATGTATGCACAAGAATCAAACCTTTTTTGACAGGGGAGAAGAAAGAGCTCTGAACGGGCGTAAAACGGTTTTCGTTTTTTCCCTGTCCTCCTACTATAGCTGTCAGGACGGACATCGAGGAGAAGTGCCGTCGTCTATATATTCTGTTAGCTTTTTTGGACGAGCAAGAAGAAGGGGGAGAGGGAGGAGACAGAGGATATTTATTATGTACGCGATAATGATTTTGTGACAGCAGCAGACGCACTCACGCTTGCAATACAGTAGGGGGCGCAAAAAAGGGCGACCATCTCTACTGTATAATGTTTCCCTCCTCCTCCCTTTCAATCTGGTGCCAATGATCAGACCGTTCTGGCGACGGAAGCTCCAGAGCCGCCGCCGCCACGATTGCACGCTCCAGGGGATAGGGGAGCAAGAAAGGGAAGAGGGGAAGGATGTACCTTTGCAGGTATGTACTTTGCGATGCATGAAATTCCTTTTTTGTGCTTCGTCGCCAGACTAGTTTTTCGCCCGGTCTCCTGTGAGTTATTCAGGAAGAGACGGTCTTTTTTCCTCTCGTCGAAGTTTGAGTTTGCAATTCAAGACGGCTTGGCTCCAATGACCCATAAACCGCCCTTCCTCCATCCCACCTTATGCTTGGGCTCCGGTGACCACCCACTGAGACCATGATGGGCATCGGATTCACCACCCGCCCGCGCCCAATCGGATGGCCCCAGATGCATATCGGTGGCCATGAAACGTGGCGAATCTCGTTCATTTTTTGGGCGGGAAGAGGACCCGTGGAGACCATAATAGGCGACAATGGGGAAGGGCCTCTCCCGGTCTTGGGCACTAAGTTTATGGGTGTCCATGATGATGAGGCCGTAATTCTTTTTTCCCCTCCCAACCCCTTCATTCCTTCCCTCCTCCCCTTTCCCTCACTTTGCGGGACAAATTTTTGGGCACAAGACCGCGGATGGCCGACCCAACGGCGAATCAAAATTCACACTACAAAAATGTTTTTTCTTGTTCTTTTCTTTCGCCGGACGCTGGTGCCAAGTCTCGCTGAGAGTCACAGTTAGGTCACGCGCATAAACTTCGCTTTTGTCTCGGAAAAAGTTTTTTCCCTAGCATCATGTACCCGAAATGCGCTTCCCTCCACAAGACCAGCTGCCAAAAAAACTATTTGCCCTGCAACGAGGAACTTTTTGCAGTACCGTATATTCCGTCACGGAGTGTCATAACAAGCGCAAATGGTTTGCATAAGTACATTTTCAGATTCAGCAAGGGTCCATATGCTAAGTCGTTTCGTCAGTGACCATCAATTGTACACGGAGAGATAGTTTGAAGCAAAAAAAGAAGTGAGAAGGTCGCCGCTGATAAAGTGGGAGATAATCCAAACGCAGTCACGAAGACGATGAATATTGATGTCCCTATCACAAAGTCTTTCTGCATCTTGAAGATAAAAATAACTCCTCCCTCTTTCAAGGCGCCTCCGGCGGCGTCAGGTTTAAAAAATTGGCGAGAATTAATTGCGATCTCAAGCAGGAAATGTCATGATGAAACTGGGAGTTCGTGCTTGCTTGAAACGTCCGGCATTCAAGCAAAATTTGTTTGTTTTCCTCTTTCTTCCTCAGCCGACTATTTTTGGCGGTCCCACTCTCATTGTCCATATTTCTCCTTTTCGCAATATTTTGAAAACATCTTCCTAAAACAGCGCCGCAAAAACGTCGGAGAAAAAACGAGGTAACAACTATGTCAAACTAAATCTGGGCAATTTTCTGTCGTTGGAAATTAAAAAAGGAGGATAAGGAAAGGGAAAAGTGCAACTCGAAATTGCCATTCCCAAAGCCAAGAGCAAGAAAGAGGAGCGAGAGGAGAAAGATAGGGGCAATCTTCTTCCATTTTTAGTGCTCAACCAAGTCTCCGTTTTCCACGTATGCAAAGCGGGCACGGCACGATGGTCCTTGCCCAATTCCGGCAAACTCTTTTCCTCTTTCTTTCTCTCCCTCCGCCTATAATTCCAGTTGTGAATTGCTTGCTCAACTCCTTCCTTCCGCGTACGAAATCTAACCCCCTCCTTTTTTAAGAGTCTTGTCAACATTGGCTGAGGTTGCAGCGAAAAGCCGCCACTACTCGGAAATGGAACCATGTGGGCAGGAAGAGGGGATTGGAAGAGAAGGAAAAGAGAAAAGAGGGTGCAAAAGTTGGGAAAAAACATTCCCTTGCAATTTTGCATGGGCGTGGGAAAGGGGGAACTTTTTTTGTGGGATCGATGCAGGTATTTTTTCCGGCGAATAGCACACTCAATTCGTCCTCCCACACCGACGAGTAGAGTCGGAACTCTTGGCGCAAAAAAACGCCTTCCAAGGATTCACTCAAAAGTCTCTCGCGGAAGAGGCGGGGGATACGTAGGCCTATGGGCACTAGAGTGAAAAGTATGAGATTCACCAGCAATTTTTTTGCCTATTTCGATAATTGGTTCAAAAACACGGTTCAAAAAGTACTATGGATTGTTTTCTTCAAAACATTGATTTATTTATTTTCGCAAGCTGGCCTTGCCGATTTCTTGGTCTTGTTTGCACCTTGTTTGCACCGTTGGCGCACAAAGAATGGTAGAAATAAAAAGGCGAGGAGGACGAACGAGGGATAATTTGTCAGCGTGCCAAGAGAAAAAGACAACAAAGCCAAATAAGGGCCTCCCACCAAGGTTAAGGCTGTCTAAGTGGCATGGGAAGGAAGAATGGGCAAAAAATATGGAAGTACCGCTAAAATCTGCGCAAATTATCATTGCCCATCTTTCTGCTGCTCCCATCATTGACCCCTTCTTCATGCTAACCAGCCCTTTTTTTACCGCCCATCTTAAGCGGCAATGGCCAGGTCGAAATGAGCGTGGCCGGCGGATGGACTAGGAAGGGCGGCCCTGCTCTTCTTCATCTTTTCGGGCTCTCGCTCCGCCCATTTGTCACGCGAAAATTGAACGTCGCTCCTAAGGATGGGCATGAGGGACGTCGTCGGCGAACCGTTGCTTCTCCTCTAGCTGGCCCCAGGGTGGGTCGAGGGGTTGATGCAGTCGACCCCACCGTGACCGGACGAGGAATTCGCCGATTGTTTCTTAAGTTAATTGTAAAGCTAGGAGGGAAGTGATACATTGTGGCAAATCCCCGTCCATATATCCGCGTTGGGATGCCTCTCTCGGGTATGGAGATGAAATGACTGGCGGTTGCTGCCTCATGGTGGAGGAGAATCATGATGGGTCGCCACCGCCGCCGCCCTCATCTTTCATTTCTTCTTTCTTTTCTCTTAGCATGAAACACGAATTTTTGAGGGATGGATTGGGGTGCATGAAGAGGAAGAAAAGGGAAGGAGGAGGTCTTGAACTTTGTGTACGCACCCCGCAGACGAGGAAGAAAGGAAAAGATGAAGAGGTGGCGGCTTTTTCTGCATCTCGACGCGACGAGGCAAAAAAGAGACAGGGGCAGGGAATCACCAATCTTGCTGACTTTATTTCCATTCTGAAATCGTCAATGGAAACTAACAGGATGTGCCTTCGACTTCATGCCCTTTTATTTTGTACTATTTGAGTACCTCCGATTGTCGAATTCCCCTTCAGTCAACAGCTCCTCCCCTGACGTCTTAAGTCTTCCCGTAGGATCCCGCCCCCTGTGGGCCTGACTTTGAGAGGCTGTCTACGCACTATGAGGAGGATGGGGGCCGGGATGGGCCAAAAAAAAAAGACACTCGAAGACGAAGAAGACACGATGATGAAAATGGGCATCGAGTGGAGTGTAGCGGTGAGCGACGGTCGAGGAAGTATCATGAGCAGGAAGCACTCAGCACAGGTGTCAAAAGAAAAGGAGTGCTTATTTTGCACATTCCTTTTTTGCGAGGACGCAAGACAAGCAAGCAGCGGGACGGACGGACAAAGGCCTAGCTAGTATCTCGTCGTTTTTGTTGCTTATGTATACCACGCAAGCTTGAATTCCTCGGAGATTTCATGGTCCAGACTTCACGAAAACACTTAAACACTTGTAGTCCAAACAAGTAGTTGACTTCTTCAACGAAAATGTTTCTTTGAGCGGGACTTTTTGCACCCAAAATCACTTGGGTTTCGAAGTGTATTGATTTTGAACATTCGCCTTTTGCCTCTTGCTTTGAATCCGATTCTTTCAAACAAAAAAAAACCAGGGAAACCGAACCGAGCAGGAAATGCCGGAACGTACGTGGAACCAACGAGGGGCATTCCTAGGCTCGGCTGTTGTACAGTAAGTTCAGTGGCGACCCCGCAAGCGAACAAGCCTAGAAAAAGGAGTCAACAAAGGACAATTATCCCTCCAAGCCAAGGCAGGAAGCGAACGAACGAACCCCTGGGCCACCAAGAAGAAAGAAGAGCAACGGGTCGCCACGGTGCCTCATACGCACCCCGACCAAGAGTCACAAATCACTTGGGTGACTTGCGACTTATCCCTGCGCCAGAGAGAGAGAGAGAACGGGGGTTCTAATGAAAGAGGCGTTGTTAGGGGCCATGTATGGGCGTCGCTTCTTGGTGTGAGGTTTGAGGAGGGGGGTGACCGTTGCTTCTCCCAAGCCCCATTCCGGTACAACATCATCCTTAAGAATCTCTACAACCATAGCCACAACTTAACTTTGGGCAGCGTCGCCACTTATACGAGCAAATAAAAGCAGAATTGAGGAAGCCGCGCGCCAAAAAAAATAAAGAGAAGGCAAAAAAACGGACGTAAAAATGACCGCGCGGAATTGAAGAATGGAGGAGGAAGGGTCCATTACGGCTTATTTGCACGTTTTCTCACGTACGTCATTTTTCCCCTGCTGCATACGAATGCCACACACGCAACAGAAGAACATCTTCTTCCTCGAAGGTGCAGTTTTTGCATGCATGCATGGATTCGAGCGGCACTCTTTTACTTATTAGCGATATTGCCATCTTGAGAGGAGAGAAAGAAAAGCCATATTCCTCTTTTGTATACATAGTAGCGGTCCTCCCCCCGGGGCCACCGACCGACCGATCGCTCGACCCCCTTTGCGGTATTTCCCGAAGCGCAATATGCACATAATTTTTCCCCGATGAGACTGCCTCGGCTCACGCGAACGGACGACTCAATCCGGCGGCGGATCGTCCGGGGTGTCGCCGGCCAACGAAAAAGGCGAGCCCCCCCGCTGGTTCGCAGAACGGAGGGGGAAGAGAGAAAGAAAGAAAGAGGGAAAAAACCGTAGGCACAAAAATGCGCACGGTGGACGGACGGAGAGAAGGTACGCAAGGTAGGAGACGAGGAGTAGGTTTGACGCATGACGCAACGGACGGACGCGTCAGAGAGGGGCAACGTTGCCGGGGTTTTGCGCAGGAGTGTATAGCTCCAAAGCTGCTGGGCAAAGAAATAAGAGAGGGAAGAAGAACACAGGAGATCCGTGTCACACATTGCGGCGGCGGCGGCGATGGCTTTTGACTTCACGGGGGTGAAGGCGTACACTATTGGCCCGAGGGGGCTTCGGATGAAGAAGGAGGAGGAGGAGGCTCGTTTGCTTTGATAGCGTTGCTGGCGGCGGCGGCGACGACGGCGGGGGAGGCGAGGGGGTTGGTTGCCGGGACTGGACGAAGAAGACGGGGGAGAGGGAGGGGAGAATTTTGGGAGAATTTTAGCACAGAGGAGAACCAAAATACAGGGTGTTGCGCTCTACCTGTTGTAAATATTTTCTTGCCTATTCTTTGCTTTGGCGTTCCAACAACAATTACGTCAAACAAAAAGGATGCTTCTCATAATTTGTGCCCGTTTGTCTTGCGTTGCACGCCCGGTATGACGCGGAGAGTGCGTACGAACGAACCACTCCAACCTACGCTATACGTCCAAGGGGAGAGAGAGAGAGAGAGAGAAGAGGGCGAAAAAAAGCCGGCAACACGAAACGGGGACGAACGTATAAAAGTCCGTGGCAGCGGCAACACCGGCATCATTCAGGCTTCGTCGTCCGAGGCAACACAAGCATAGCAAAACCAGCATGAAGGTGAGATCAAGTATCTCAAGAACACATGACGACAAAGTCGCGTCCACCCAGCGCTAGTAATAATTGCATGCGGTACAACATCGCATCCGCACTCCCTCCTCTCTTTTGCCCTTTTCTCCTTGCGGTTCGCCCGGCAATTTTCGATATCAAAGTCTGACGGCGACATGCACCCACTTGTATTTTTAATACATCTAAGTTTTTTGTGCTGCAGTTCTTCCTCATCCTGACCGTGGCCCTAGCCCTGGCCGCCACCCTCGCCGACGCCGACGGCAGCCACAGGCGCCGCACCGGCAGGAGGCGCGGAGGCAACCGCCGCAACCGCCCCAGCGCCAGGAGGAGCCGCCAGTTTGACGGTGGTGCCGGCGCCAACGGTGGAGTCACCGGAGGCATTGACTTCAGCGGCTGCCAGACTGACCCTGACACCGGCCTCTGCTGCGTGGAGAAGGAGGAGACCGTCACCTCCATCCAGAAGGACCCCATCCTGGAGTGCACCCACAAGAATGTTGAGAAGTGCCACTACACTTATGTAACACAGTTTGAGGCTGCCCAGGAGGAGGTCTGTGAGGAGAACTTTGAGAAGAGCTGTCAGATTACCTTCAAGCAGCAGGCCACCAATGAGACTGTCAAGAAGTGCTACAAGCCTCTCCAGAAGGTGTGCAACGGCCAGGGCCCCGAGGAGTGCAGGACCCTTTATGAGTCTTCTTGCACCACTCGTTATGTTGAGAAGCAGCCTGGCAAGTTTGTTGGTGATACCAGCTGTGAGAAGCTCCCTGTTGAGATCTGCGGTGCTGGCTGTGTTACTGAGGAGGGCCCCGAGGAGTGCCATGACAAGACCATTGCCTCTCTTGTCGATGTTCCTGAGGAGGTGTGCGACCTGAACCCCCAGAAGACCTGCCGATTCCAGACCAAGCTTGTCCCCAGGCTCAAGCCTGAGCATGAGTGCACCATTATCCCCCAGGAGACCTGCAATCTCAAGTTCTCCTCTCCCCAGCAGGTGGACAAGCCCCTGAAGACCAAGTGGTGCCTGGACCCTACCCCCGCTGCCCCTGGCGAGACCTACGATGAGAGCAATGCTGGTGCCGCTCCCATCTCTTTTGCCGAGAGCGCCCCCCAGGCCACCTACGTCGCTCAGCCCAACAACGCCCAGGTCGACTTCAGGTCTCAGGACTCTTTCACCGCCCCCGCCTCCTACACCGTCTAAACTCAAGACAGCTCAAGTATAGGAGAACAAGATCCATCCAGCGTCTTTGAAGAAACACAACACACAAAATGCTCACCTCAGGTCTTTTTGCTAGAGCGGAAAGTCCGAAATTGACGACGATATTTATTTATTTATCAGGGCGTTAAATTATCCCGCCTCCATCGCAAACCATTCTACAAAAAAAGATGGAACGAGAAATAAAAGAAACTCTGCAAGAAACTTCACGATTCTTTCAATGTCATCCTAATTCTTAACGCGTAACAGTCCCCCCCAGGGATATAAAGATCCTTTTGTCCAAGTCGGCGTTCAGATCCCCTCCGTTGTACCCAGTCCAGAGATTAAAATGAGTAACGGGAGATGGGATGGGGGGGGGGGAGGGAAGAAGATCCTCCTCACCTTCCCCTTTATTATTCTCCCTCCTTTTTGGGGTCGTCGGGGCGAGAAAAAAGCGAAGAAAAGGACGAGGATGACATGGCGGAGGGAGAGAGAGAGGGCGAAAACTGCACCTGTCATGCTGCTCCCCTCCTGGGGCGCCCCCCTAAACGTAGTACACGACTTTTATGCCGTGAATTGTTGTAAACAATGTAGTGTTGAAAGACAAAAAACTACCATAGCGAAATTTTAAAACGGCTGTTTAATTAAAAAAACAGATTCCGCATTCCAGCGCCGCCGAAGTATAAACAGCGGCGCACTAATCTTTTATGCAACTGCAACTTCCTGGTAACAACGGTGGTCTTTTTTTTCTCTTGCAAAAAAGACCCTTTCACCAATGAATGATGCGGCCGATCGGTGCATTTTCATGTATTTCTCCCTCGAGGTTTTTTTTGTAGCGCGTAATAGTGTTTCCGCTTTTATCACGGCAGCGTGATCTAAAATTCATGTAACGTACAATTGTACGGTGCCATAGCTAGCTTCTTTTACTGCGTAGATCGATCATTCCATTTTGAAGAGAATTCGCATTTTTGCATTGATGCGAAGATGTGGTAAATTAGACTCTTTCTTCGGGAAGCTGTGTTTGTAGCACTATGAGCGATGCAAAAAATTCTTGAATTGCACCTCATGTATCGCGTAATTTTATGAAGATTAAATATTTGCACACATGTTTCGAGTTAGTCCCTTTTGAAGGGCTGCTGAAAATATCTCAAGTCAAATATGGTGGAAGCCGAATTCACCGCTTGCTTCCGTCACAAAGCCTTCGCCGTCCAAAACGCGATGAGGGGAATTAGCCATGGTGGTGGCGGCGGCGTTTGCCAGCACTGCCGGGTACTGCTGGGAAGCGCCATGCGACCTCAGGTGGTGGCGGCGCCCCAACCTGGAATGTTGTTGCTGTTGCTGCTGTTGCTGCGGCATTCCGTGGCAGGTGTGGTGAATGAGCGGGGAGGCTGCGGCGGCTGCGGCTGCGGCCAGCGGCGTGTGAGGCGGCGGGTGGTGAGACATGTGCGGGGAAGGCGCTGGGCCGCCGAACGCCACCAGGGACTCATAGGAGTACCCGCAGGATCCGCAGCGGTGGCGCTGGCCTTGGAACTGGTACGTGGTCGCTGGAGAAGCTAGGTCTGTTGGTGCGCCTCCTCCTGAGACTGGAGTTCCTACAGCATTGGCCGAAAGCCTGTCACCGGGGCAGGAGTGAGGAGAGAGTAAGGAGAAGCAGGTGGTCTGGTCAACGCCTCCGCCGTCGCCACCACCGTTGTCGTTGTACGTCCTCCTCACGGCGGTGGCAGTGTGAGGAGGGGGAAGCGCCGTCAATGCAGACGGCCTATCGCAAGGGCAGTTGTGGTGGTGGCCGTGGTGATGGTGGTGGTCTCTGCCGACGCCTCTAGAGTAGTAGTCGTGATCGGCAAAGCTACCACAGTGCCTCCGACTTTTAGATCTCCTCGAATTTGCCCCGTCGTGGTGAGAGGGCCTGCATGCTAGCGTATGGTAGTAGCGCGGCTGGTGATTGTGGTGGTGATGGTGGTGGTGGCCGCCGCCACCGTGCCGGTGGTGGGGGGATCCCCAGTCTCCATAGTGGCATCCGCCGCCCTGGTGGTGTCGATGCTGTTGGTGATGCTGATGTTGCTGTGGGTGACGGTGGAGGCAGTGGGGGGGCGGCGGCGGCGGGGTTGGAGATGCAGACACAGAAGTGTCTTCCTCGTCGTCTTCGGGCGAAGAAGACATAGCAGAAGCGGCCGCGTCCTCGCTGTTGTCTTCTCTCCCGTAGAACGACGGCACCGAGGAGCTGTGCGCCACCTTCGGCCCTCCTCCGCAATCGTCCGCCTGCCTCCTCGATACTGGCGGATGGTACAAGGGGTTGCAGTGGCAGAGCGGAGGCGCGGCGTGCTGCAGGGGCTCCTCCAGGCTGTTCTGGTGCTTTGGCCGCTTCCCTCCGCCCCTGACCTTCTTGGTTGCCTTCTTTACGCCGCCATTACCTTGGCCTTCTCCGTTAGCCACGGAAACACGTTTCTGCTGGTGCTCCCGCGAGTTGGCGACGGAGGACGGAAGGCGGCCGTTACGCTTCAAAGAGGAAGAGTTGGGCGCTGGATTGCTACCACCGTTCGTTGGCGTCTGTTTCTCCTTCTTGTCCTCCGAGGAGGAAACCGTATTTATGACTACAGACGACGGAGGAGGAGCAGCCCGACCGACCCCCAGCCCCGTCTTGACGTGCCCGTTCCTGGCTGCAGGGTTGCAGCCGCCGCCGCCGCTGTTGCCCGTCACCTTGGCGGAGACAGTGTTGACTGGCGCCCTCCCTCCCATCCGGATGGTCTCGTTGCGACAGATGACGCGACCGTCCATGTCCTCGCGCTGTCTCAGACCTTCACGGAGGGGTTGTCTGTAGATGGGAAATGAACGATTTGAACGACATTGAACACTTGTCTAGAAAAAATGAAATATAAATTTCTTTGCTCATGAGTTTGAGTTTGAGTTTAATACGGGCTTATGTATGAACGAATGTTTAAATGCACAAGTACACATGTACATCATTTGCTCTCCATGACAGTTGTCGTAACTTGACTCGAGACTTGCCGCATTCTTGCGACTTTAGTGCCCGTTGTTGCGAGATGAAGTGGTCCAAGTGCTGCCTTCTTGCCTTTGATGCTTTTCCTGGCATCTTTGGGTAACCAGAGGTCTTGGGCCACCAGCAATCCACTTGTAGAAAGGATCCTGCCATTCAGCTAATTTTCAGACACATCCTTTCTTGAGCACTTTCATTTCGCAACTCCCTTTCTTTGCTCATATTCCCAAATAGTTTTTTAATTCGAATTCACATTCGAATTCAAATTCAAAGTGTTTTGCGTCCAAAACTAAATTTCCTTTAACTTTTTGTATGTATATTTTTTAAAAAAATATTTCCTCTTACCTGCAAACGAAGTTGTATTGGTGATGCAACAGGAATAGGGAGATTGCGCACACTCCTGCCGCTTCGCAGGTGAGGAATGAGGCCACCAGCATGACGAAGGACCATCCGTAGCTGTAGGAGAGCCTGGGCGGGGACAGTAGCGACATGGGCATCAGCTTGTTCCCCATCTCGCCCTTCAGGATGGAGATGTACACAATCTGACCCACAAACAGGAGCAGCCCTGGAAAGCATATAATATCATTCAATGACGCTTCTGCCATTTGTCAATGGTTTGTCGTACACAAGAACAGTTACGCAATAAGTGACCGCCAAATGTTTCCAGATCCCTGCCCCCCACCCACCCCACCCCTGCCTTCAAACGTCCAAACATTGCTTTTTTTTGGAGGGGGGGACGCTTGTGCGTACAGTGTTGTACGGACGGTACATGCAGGCATTGCCCGACTTTTTTAGCGCCGCATTCCCCACACGTATTTCATTTCCCCGCCGCCGCCGCAGCGTATGGATGGATGGATGGATGAGACTACGGCCTCTTTTTCTCCCCCTCTCCTCACTTTTCTCTCGCCGCCGCCGCGGCACAAAGGCGAATTCCATTTCCTCCTTCCCCCTCTTTCCCTTCCCTCATTCACCGCGCTCGGAGGGAGGGGGATGAAATAGTGGGGGAAAGAGGGAGGCAGTGATGTTCAGTGTTGGTTGGTAGCGCAGTTTCGCGTGGGAAAACCCCATTCTTGCCCCGTCCTCCCCCTCCTTTTCCTCCCCCTCCTGCCTGCACACATTTCTGAATACGGAGGCGGCGGCGATGAGAATCTCTTCCCCTCTCCTGGAGCTGAGGAAAATAAAATCAGGACCGGCGTCCGAAAACGCGATTTAAAGCGGAGGAGGAGAAGGAGGAAGGGGATGCAAAAGGAGGCTCCCAATTCTCCTTCTCCTGCGAAGACGACGTTTGCACACAGCCCCGTTGCCGTTTTAGTGCTTGCACATCGCAGATTCCCTCCCTCCGTCCCACCGCCCAGACAATATTATTCCGGTGCCGCATAGCAAAAGGCGGCGGCACAGAATAAGAATGTATATATTCCTCCTCCTCTTCCTGCGGCGGCGCCGAGCGAGCCGAGGAGGAGGAGGACGACAATTTGGCAAAAGAAGTCAAGTGTTGTCCATAAAAGCCGACTGACTGAGGAAGGAGAAGGAGGACGAAAAGTTGGCATTGCTCGATATATGTTTTCGGGGGGAAGGAAGGAGTTGAAAAGCGGTGAGGGCATCAACAAAACGCCCCCCACTGCCGCCGGCCAGTCAGCCCAAGGGAAGAAGAGGAAAAAGTTTCCCCAAGAAGTAAAGGAGGAAAGTAGGGTCGGTGGGTCGCTTTCTTTTTTTTTCGCGAGGAAGGAGTGAGGTTGGTTGTGGAAAGAGGTCATGTTTCATATTATACGAGGCAGAATAATGGGGAGCTGGGAGAAGGAGTGGGAAAAGGGGGGGAGGGAAGGGGTGCTCTTTCGTCCCTAGAAGATAGCATGCAGTGCCATGGGGCGGCGGTATGAGTGAGGGAAGTTGAGTCGTCGTCTGAGGCCGGAAGTTCTTTTTTGCTCCCTCTGACCAGAGAGCTCGTTCTTCTTCTCTCCTCCCTGATGTCTGGAAAGTCGAGGATGGGGGGATGGCGATGAAAGAAAGAGAACGAGACCGCCAGCCAGTCATTCACGGAGATACTATAGAATGACAAATATGGAAGCCAAGTTCTGTACGAGTCGAAGTTCAAACTCGAAATATGTCCTGCTTGTAATGTGAGTGCAAAAGACTTCTCTCGGTTAATTGAACCAGCGGCGTTTTCCTTGTGCTAAATTCGTCTCTCCACCGTAATTGTCGATCGCCCGATCCCGCTACCTCAAACGAAGCTTCTGAGGCGGCGGCGGCGGCGGGGAGTGTGACTTGGTGCAGCAGGGATATCCTCGTTAGCGCCGAAGAACGACCGAGGTTTTCTTTTTCACTCCCCCTCCGCCCGCTTTTTTGTGGGAGATTGGCGGTGTGAGCGAAAGACGAGGAGGAGGAGGAGGAGGAGGAGACCTCTCCCCGGAATTCGTGATGATGGTCGTCCCCCTCTTTCGTCGGAGGCGGCGGCGAAGATTGCCTCTGCTAACGAGAGCGTGATGTGTGGGAGGGTGTGAAGAAAGAAAGCCGCGGCGGAGGGCGCACTTCTAATATACCAAAGTGTCCCCTTGAGGCTGCAGACAAGCAAGTGTATACACAACAGCGTCATACCGGCGGCTGCGAAAATTGTAGTCACAAATCTTGATTTAGTTTTTTTGTTGCGGCAGAAGTGCCTTGTTTGCTTGAGTTTCTTTTTTTGCCTCGGTCACAGCGAACTGCCAGGCGGAAATATTGTGAGTTAGGAGGAGGAGAAGGAGGAAAGGGTGGCCCAGGGGACAAAGGGGAATGGGGTCTGGCTCGAGGAAAAAGGTTGACATGGTGACACGGCCAGGGGACGACCTCTTTTCCGCCGTCTACATGCAGTCGGGTGCGCAAATTCACCACTTGAGGTCAGGCTGCAATTGAGCTATATATCTGTCCGTTCCTGTTCATGTTGCATAAAATCGTTGAAATTCCCCCCTTGACTGATGGTGCACGCGGCAAGGTCGAGGGAGGAAGAGGAAGAAGGGTTGAGGAGGAGGAGCAACAGCTTGCCTCTTTCCCCCATCAGACTTTGTTAGAAAGGGGCCCAGCACAAGACCAAGCAAACCTCCCTCCGAGTGGGTGTGGGGGAGGGAGAAGAGAAGGAGGGAGGGCCCCAGTTTTTTTTGGCTTAGTCCCCCACCCACTGAGCTGCAGTAATGGGCCCCCACTTCCGACGGGGGCGGCGGCGGCCATAAAAGAGAAACTCGAGAGAGGGAGATGGCTTCCATCC
>JAAUYB010027056.1_pt1 | contig 15507 bp, 11 predicted proteins | sample 7278071 | NCBI WGS metagenome assembly JAAUYB01 (sample SAMN14350121, study PRJNA611818) | marine sediment metagenome | isolation source: surface marine sediment (1.8m) | place: French Polynesia: Moorea | collected 2018-08
CGGCTTCATCGGCCGTCATCAGCAGGGCGCCCGCGGCGCCATCGTTCAGGCCTGAGGCGTTGGCCGCGGTGACCGAGCCTTCTTTGGTGAAGGCGGGGCGCAGCTTTTGCATGGCGTCGATGGTGGCGCCGTGGCGGATGTATTCGTCCTTGTCGACAATGATGTCGCCCTTGCGGGTCTTGACGGTGAAGGGCACGACCTCGTCATCGAACTTGCCCGCCTTTTGCGCGGCTTCGGCCTTGTTCTGCGATGCGACGGCGAATTCGTCCTGCTGTTCGCGGCTGATCTGCCACTTTTCGGCGACGTTTTCCGCGGTCTGGCCCATGTGATAGCCGTTGAACGCGTCCCAGAGCCCATCGCGGATCATGGTGTCGATATACTTGACGTCACCCATCTTGTGCCCGGCGCGCAGGTGCGCGGCGTGGGGGCTGAGCGTCATGTTTTCCTGGCCGCCGGCGGCGACGATCTGTGCGTCGCCGAGCATGATGTGCTGGGCGCCAAGCGCCACGGCGCGCAGGCCCGAGCCGCAGACTTGGTTGATGCCCCAGGCGGCGGATTCGATTGGCAGACCGGCGTTCACATGCGCCTGGCGGGCCGGGTTCTGGCCTTGCGCGGCGGTCAGGACCTGACCAAGGATGGTTTCGGAAACGTCACCCTTGTCGACGCCTGCGCGCTCAACCAGCGCCTCCAGCATGGCGGCACCCAGATCATGCGCCGGGGTGTTGGCGAACGATCCGCCAAAACTGCCGACGGCTGTCCGGGCCGCGCTTGCGATTACAACGTTGGTCATGTGTGTCCCTCCACGAACCGTCAGTTTCGGAGGATCACTTTGCGCTTTTGGGCCTGTCTACCCAGTCAGCCGCGTCCCCCGGTTTCAGGAGGTGTCATAAAGGAAGCCGCCAAAGCGCGACACTGGACAGGGTGTCTCATGCTGCAGGTGCACAATCAGGCGCTGCGCTGCTCGTCCTGATCGCGCCAATGCGGTTTGACCGTGGGGGCGTGGAAGTAATAGCCCTGCAGGCAGTCCAGCCCCAGTTCCGCCAGGCAGTTCGCGTCGGCGTCATTCTCGACATGTTCGGCTACGGTAAACATATCAAATTGTTCGGCAATCAGGACCATCGCCTTGACCAGAACCTGGTTATCCGCGTCACCGGCGATGCCGCGGCAGAACTGGCCGTCGATCTTGAGAATGTCGAAATCGAAATCCTTGAAAAAGCGCAACGCGGTGTAGCCGGCACCAAAGTCGTCGATGGCAAAAGCGATGCCGCGGGTGCGCAGCTCGGACATGAATTCGACCACCAGTTCCGGCACCAGCATGGCCGAGGTTTCGGTGATCTCGAGAATCAGCCGTTCGGCCACGGTCGGGTCACCTTCAATGCCGCGCTTGAGCGTGCGCATCCATTTGCGAAAGCCGATGGATCGTGCCGACATGTTGATCGACAGGCGCAGGTCTGGTTGGCGCCGCAATTCGGCCAAGCCCTTTTCCAACGCGATGCAGTCCAAAAGCCGGCCGTATTCGGTTTCTTCCACCTCGGTGATGAATTCCTTTGCCGGAATGACGCGGCCGGTTTCGTCCAACACGCGGATCAGCCCCTCGTAAAAGGCGATCCTGGATTGGTCCCGCGCGGACATCACCGGCTGAAACGCCAGCAGCACCTGACGGTGTTCAATCGCGCGGCGCACCGCATCGATGACGTTGCGGTCACGCACCGACAGGGCGTGATCCAGCGCGCTGCGGGGCCCTCCGCGGCCAGGTTTGGATTTGTTGGGCTTCATGCCGGTCTCCATCGACGTGGGCACAGGTGTGGCACAGCAGGGCTTAAACACCCCTTAATGGGCGAATTTTCGTCTAATCCGCCACAGCACGCGGTTCCGTCTGTTGACACCGCGTTCTGCACGCATATAAGCGCGGCTTCATTGGTGTTGGTGGCCCCCGCAAGGGGATGCCTGTCGACCTGGCAAAATCCAGGGAGAGGACAACGCCCTTCCACTGTCCACAACCCGAAAAGTGGGAACCGGTTTTCGGATCATGTTGTGGACGCAAATAGAGAAGGAGATCAGACGGTGACCAAACGCACCTCTGCCAAGTACAAGATCGACCGCCGGATGGGCGAAAACATCTGGGGGCGTCCGAAATCCCCGGTCAACCGCCGCGAATACGGCCCCGGCCAGCACGGTCAGCGCCGCAAGGCCAAGATGTCCGACTTTGGCCTGCAGCTACGCGCCAAGCAAAAGCTCAAGGGCTATTACGGCGACCTGACCGAAAAGCAGTTCAAGCGCATCTACACCGAAGCCGCCCGGGTGAAGGGTGATACCGGTGAGAACCTGATTGGCCTGCTCGAGCGTCGTCTGGACGCCGTGGTCTACCGCGCCAAGTTCGTGCCGACCGTGTTTGCCGCACGTCAGTTCGTCAACCACGGCCACGTGCTGGTCAACGGCAAGCGGGTCAACATCCCCAGCTACCGCGTGAAGGAAGGCGACACCGTTGAGGTGCGCGACAAGTCCAAGCAGCTTGCCACTGTGCTTGAGGCCGCTCAGCTGCCCGAGCGCGATGTGCCGGATTACATCGAGGCCGATCACTCCAAAATGACGGCAACTTTTGTCCGCACCCCGGGGCTCAGCGACGTGCCCTACCCGGTGATGATGGAACCGAACCTCGTGATCGAATACTACGCGCAGAATTGATCCCGGTTCTGCCAAGTGCCAACAGAAAGGCCGCGCTCTATGCCAGAGCGCGGCCTTTTCCGTTTCAGGATCGCTGTGCGATCAGATGTAGTAGAGATCGCGGAAGACCTGGCGCGCGATGTCCTCACGCTTGATCCCGCGGGCCGCCAGTTGGCTGTCGGTCATGCTGTTGAGGCGGTTCGCCTCGAGCACGCGAAAGTTCGATTCGGTGATCATCTCGAAAAAGCGCGCAATTGCGCCAAAGACGTTGGGAAGCCGCAGGCGCGGTGCGGGCATGTTGTGTTCGGCCAGGGCCATAAGACACCTCTATAGGTTTGTGTGATCGGTTGACGCTCAGATAATGGCCGTTTGATCAGGCGAGTAGGGGGTGTCTTGGAATAGCCGCTTTCACGTTTTTGCATAGCTTTTGGGCAGAAAGAGCGTGGTGGTGGCGGATTTTGTGCGACCTGCGAATTTGTGCGTCAGAGCGGTGCGCGCAGCCAACCGTCGGACCAGCGCACCTGATCGAGACCGGTGAACCGGCGCAGCCGCTCCAATTCCGCCTCAAATCGCGCCTGCCGGCCCCGGCCCCAGCGCACGCCGTGTTCGGGCCATAGCGCATCGACACGCAGGCAGCCGGTATCGCGGTCGGTGCAGATATCCGCACGCCCGACCAGCCTGTCGCCCTCGAGCAGCGGAAAGACGTAGTAGCCGTATTTGCGTTGCGCCGCCGGGACAAAGATCTCGATCCGGTAGTGAAAGCCAAAGAGCCGCTCAGCCCGTTTGCGGTCACGCAGCGCCGGGTCAAACGGGCTGAGCACCCGCAGACGGCTGGGCGGGTCGGGCGCGTCGGCGGCCAACGCGTCCAGCCCGGGCCGCGCGAGGCTGCGCCGCCAGCTGCCGTCAACACATTCGATCTCGACAGTCTGCAAAGCGCCACGCGTCAACTGCGCCTCGGACCAGGCCTTCGCCTCGGCCGGGCGCAGCGTGTCCCAGAACGCGGCAATCTCACCCGGCGTGGCAAAGCCCAACCGGTCGAGCGCGTTCCAGCACAGCCAGTCGATGCTGGCGGCCTCCTCCGGCGCGTCTTGTCGGATAGCATCCGGGATCACGCGCTCGGTCAGGTCATAGATCTTGCGAAACCCCTCGCGCCGGGTGACCGTCAACGCGCCGCTGCGCCAAAGGTATTCCAAGGCGGTCTTCGAGGGATGCCAATCCCACCAACCGCCCGAGCTACGCGCCTCATCACTGCCCACATCCATTGACGAAGCAGGACCAAACTCCTCGATATGCCGCAGCACATCAGCGAATTTCTGTTCGAACCCGTCGCGCCGCCAATTGCGCCAACGCGCTTTCAGCAGCGCGGCATCGCGGCGAAAGCGCATCTGCCAATGCGGGTAAAACCCCATCGGGATCACAGCCGCATCATGCGTCCAGTGTTCAAACAGCCGCCGGTCGCGTTCCTGCAACGGCTTCAGGTGTTTCGGCCGATAGGCGGGACGGCGGGAGAACAGGATCATGTGATGCGCACGTTCCACCGTACGCACGCTGTCGACCTGCACAAACCCCAGCTGGTCGATCAAACCCGCGAGGTCATCCCCCCGCGCCGGGCCAGCCGGCGCGTCGCCAAGCGCATGTTTGTGCAGAAACAGCCGCCTTGCATCGCGATTTGGCAGGCGCATGCGACCGGCCTAACGCCGCTTCAGCGTGTCGCCATAGCTGATCGTGGGCGTCAGCTCGATCACCTTGTCGATCTCGGCCTCGGGGTCGTTGACACGCTGGGCGATGATCTGCGCCGCCTTTTCGCCAATCTCGGCCCGGCAGGCGTCCATCGTCGCCAGCTGCCGCGGCAAACCATCGAGCAATTCGACGCCGTTGAACCCCGCAAGCCCGACCTGCCCGGGCACGTCGATCCCCTTATCGAGCAGATAAAGCATCCCGCCCGCCGCGATCATATCATTGGAATAATAGAGAAAATCGAGCTCCGGATCACGCTCCAGCATCTTTTCCGTCATCTCGCGGCCCTTGGCGAGCGCCGAGCCGCCGGAATAAAACTCCTGATCCACCACCTCGACCCCGGCCTTGGCCAGCGCTTCGGTAAAGCCTTCGAACCGTTTCCGCGCCCGATGATCCAGCGGCATCTTGGTGCCCATGAACCCGATGCGCTCATAGCCCTGCTTGAGGATCGCGCGCGCCATTTCCCGCCCCGCCCGCCGGTGCGAAATCCCCACGGCGCTGTCGACGGGTTTGCCATCGGTGTCCATGATCTCAACCACTGGAATACCGCTGGCCTGCAGCATCGCGCGCGACGCATCGGTATGTTCCAACCCTGCGATGATCACCCCCGACGGCCGCCAGGACAGCATCTCGTAAAGCACCTTTTCCTCTTTTTCCGGCAGGTAGTCGGTCACGCCCACCACCGGCTGCAGATCGGTTTCCTCCAGCACTGCGGAAATGCCCGACATCACCTCGGGAAACACCATGTTGCGCAAAGACGGGATGATCACCGCCACCAGATTCACCCGGCTTGAGGCCAGCGCCCCGGCGATCTTGTTCGGCACATAGCCCAGCGTCCGCGCCGCCTCGAGCACCTTTTCCCGCGTGGCCGCCGACACGTCACCACGATTGCGCAACACGCGTGAGACGGTCATTTCCGAAACACCTGAGGCCTCGGACACATCGCGCAGCGTCAGAGGGCGGGGATCATCATTGGCCAAAGTGGGGGATCCTTCGTTCGTTTGTCGGGATGTTACCGTAAACACTCGACGCCACACAAGATGCCGCAACCATTGTCTTTTGCGCCCTGACCGGGATGACAATCAGAGCAGCGCAGGCTATCGAAGACAGCAGCGGTCCCGTGGCTCAACTGGATAGAGCAGCCCCCTCCTAAGGGGCAGGTTGCAGGTTCGAATCCTGCCGGGATCGCCAAATTGCAACTTGCGCAAGTTACTCGAATTGCCTTCCAGCATGATCGCTAGAGTGATCGGAGTTGATCTGCATTTTGAGTAAACGCTGCGGTTTGATGACCGAAAGGCGGTTCGCTACGCGGGAGAATTTGGCGAACCAAAAGTAGTCTCTCACTGCCCATCAAACCGCCGAACTTGGCGGTGCGCCGCGTTTTGCCTAGTAGTGTGTGTGACGCGTGAATGCGGATCCCTCCCAACCTTGTTGCCAAGCGGGCGGCGGGCACCGTTTTGCTTGTGCTGTTGACCAACCGGGCTCGGTTGGCAGCGGTTTGGACCAAGACCAGACTACTATGCAAAGGCCCGAGTGCGGTGCGCCAAATGTTCGTTGAACCTCTGCCTCACGGATCAACATGGCTCTGGCAAATCGAAATCGGCGATCAAAGCGGATATGGGCTTTGGGCCTCAGTGAAGGAACACATGGCCGATTGCCAGACCAAGCATATCGCCAAACCTGACACTGCGTTTGCCGAGACTGAAAACTCAGTGGAGAATTGCGACCTTGATTAGGGCACAAGCAGTTCAGAATTGGCCAATGCCAAGGCGCGACGTGTCAACTGATCTCTGCCACATCAGATCTGCCGAATTGCCCGCCTGCAATGCCCCACATCAAGTGCCAGTTTGTTCATCGCCGCTTGTCAAAAGTGTTTGAACGTCAGTCATCAAAAGCAACAACGCCGCGGCTGTCCCAGCGACGGCTGCCGATGCGGCAGCGCTCGTCAACAAGGCCGCGGCGGCTACGACAATGATTTCCAAGGCAGCAATGATTGCCGCGATGAGGGCGACAACGACTACAATTGCAGAGGCGACCGCGGCAGCGGCTATGACCCGACGCGCGTCCTCTACGACTTTGATCATCGGAGTGATCAAAGTCGGCGAGCAGCCTGATTTAGAGAACTCTATGTAACAGTTTTTGAGCATGTTTGCTTTTTGACGTAGCTGTCCCTTATCCGGGTCCCAACCATGTGTCAGGTTGCCTCCACGGAAACACGCCTCTTCACGCGCAATGCGGGCGGCGATCTCCGCAGAGATTGCGGCAATCTTCAAAGCCAGGAAAACGCAGGAGTCACCCTGCTTGCAAGCACCCATCATCGACGTAACCGCCTTTGCGGTATCGACTGATAGTTTCAACGCGGCGTATTTCGCCCAAGAGCAATCGCCGGGAATCTCCAGCTTTGCACCTGGAAGGTCAGCAAGGTCCCTCAACAGTGCAAGACCTGAACTCTGCAGAAATGTGCTGTCTTTCGCTTGGAGGCCGAGTTGCGGCGCATGGCCCTGCTGGATCACATGTGTGAGTTCATGGGCGAGAAGGAGTTTTCCGGGCGCGCTGTCAGGCGTGTATTCAGAATTGCGAAAAACGATATTGGATCCAAATGCGAACGCCCGTGCGCCGACATCCCGCGCCGCTCTGTCTGCATCACCACTATGATGCACCCGTACGCTTGAGAAATCATGTCCAAATCGCGGTTCGAAGAAATCACGCGTCGATGCAGGAAGCGGTTGTCCCTTGCCATCCAAATTGCGGATCCGTTGTTCGACATCGTCGCTTACGGAAAAAGCGCCTGTCGAACGGGGCGCACGCCGAAGCGACACCGGCACAGCTGAGGGTCGGTCCGGTTTTCGCCGCGCCTCTTCTTCACATGCCGCGCAGGCGCATTGTACCTTGGGCCCGGGTGAGGCCATGCGCATGATCTGATGCGCAACGCGGTCTGCCTCTTGTTCCAAGGGATCATGGGCAGCACCAACCGTGAGCTTGGCTTGTAGCGGGAAAACGGAATGGTCCACCCCGCTTTGCAGGCTATCCGCTTGTTGTTGCGATGTCCGCTGGCGTGCGCTGTTGTCGACCCGGCGCCTTAAATGTTCCAGGCCCGATCGTCCTCGCGCACCAGAATTCCGGTTTAATCTTGCTGGACCGGCCCCGCGATCCTTTGCGGCTGAATGCGCCTTCTGCAATGCTTCGCCCCGATGGCTCAGTGTCAAATTCCTCTCAGGATCATATCAGAGAACAAGAAAAACACACGAAAAAACGAGAAGCTTTAGAGTCCTGTGTCAGTTCACCATGCGCCAGGCGTTCCGTGACAGGATCCAAATTCGCGGATGGATCGACCCACCAAGTTGCATGTCGGCATGGGAATAGACGTAACCCCCATCCAGGCTGGATAGGGTGCAGGACCTGAGGGACAGCAGCAAGCCTTATAGGCATCCACATGGTCAAAATAAATTCGCGGAGTGAGTACGGTCTGCACAAAGGCCTGATAGCCAATTGGATCAATAATCTCTTTTGCCTTGAAACTCCCCGCCAGTATCTTGAGCCAGGCAGGCGTCGCGCGTAATCGATGCTGCAAGAATTCACGCACACAGTTGGCTGTTTTTGAGTTTGGTGTTTGTTGGCAGGCGCAGGTCGCGTTGCGCACATAGGCCCACGGTAGCCAGTAAGCGTTTTGCAGATACACGCCGCAATTGTTTGGGCCAGTGCCTGCGTATTGCGGCTTGCAGCCTGCGGGCAGATCGTTGACGGCGGAAACGAGACCGGGCGCCTCAGTCAGAGCAGAGTTGTTGTTCGCTTCTCGAAAGATCAGCGGTTGTGCACGAGTTGTCTGGACCGATTTTGCTTGCGCACCGACAAGCGCGTTTTTGGCGGCGCAAGTCGGGCAGATTGATCGTTCAGCCTCCCTGGCGGCAGGCTTTGCACGCAGCGCGCTTACTGTATTCGCGCCAGCTCGGCGACCCTGCGGCGGCACACGCCCAGTCGCGCAATCGCAAGAGTTCGGCTGGCGCTGAGCGATGGACGCAGTCTGTTTCTGTGCGGTCTTCTGGCGCGAGCTTGATGCGATCTGCCGCTTGATCCTTTCGAGGTCAGCGTGCCCCGATCGGCTCGCGGTTCCCGTCGAACCAAGAAAGGCGGACGACCTGGACCGAGATATGGCAACGGCTCTTCCCATGGCAAAGCCCTCAAACAGCGTAATTAAATCTCTTTGATCTTATACAATCGTGCCGGCTCGGCAAAGCCTTGGGTGTCGCGAACTCAGCAGAATTAAGTGCGGACGCGCAACTCAACACCCTAACGGGTCGATTTCTTAAAGGATGTGCGCGCTCTAACCGATCAAAACGGTGGCATTGCCAAGCGTGATTGCGCCACCATGCGCTGTGGGGTCACCCATCCGAGCGGCAGGCGAACCCCCGATAAGAACTGTCGTCGATCCCATGCTTATTGCGTCCGGCGGACCCACGCAAACAGCCTGGTCTCCGACACGCGCGGCGGGTAGACCTCCGATCAAAACGTTGGTCGCCCCAGGTCCTGAGATCGGACCGCCGACATGCGGGACCGGCGGAGTACCGGGAGTCACCATAGGGCAAGTGTGCATATCTGTTATCCGTGCGGCTGGGGGCATTTTGGCTCCTTCCCTGCACCATGAGTTGCCGCGAATACCTGCGCCTTGTCAACCGCGACAGCGCGCGGTCAAAGCGCAACGTATATGTCTGCGTACGTCGTCCCCCCCTGTTCTTTTGCTGGACGAATTGACGACGGCGATGGTCGCGGTAGAACAACCCTCTGCTTGGTGGTCTCGTTTTCGATCTCAACATGGAAAGATGGCCGCTGCTCCAACTTGAGCTCTGTTTTGGACGTAATGACCCAAAACCTTCCGTGCTCCTCCGGTGAATTAAAATTGTCGTTCGAATGAGTCGCCGTTTCGACGTGTGTCTTCCAGTTCGTATGTTCGCCCGATCTCTTTCCTGGCGAGATTAAGTATCTCCAAATCGCATTTCGCGCTTCGAACGGAAGAACAAATTCCAACGGGCCGGCTTCGGAGCCCGCTTTCGACAGAGTCCCGTCGTCCTCCACGACACGCGCATCCTCATTCACATCTTGATCGGGGCCACCGGGAAAGATGTCAATGATTCCGAATATGGACGCCGGAGAGCGATGTAGAAGATAGAAGTCGTGCAGTTCTTGGGTGCCTTCGAAGAGACGGTAGCGGCCCTGTTCCAGCGCGCTTAGGTCCAAGTGGACCTCGCTGACGTCTCCTTCGAATGACGCCGACATGACTTCGGCATCAGAAAAATGCCGGCGGATAACGAATTCTGGGTCGCTAGCGGGTGTATCAAGGTGATGGTAGAACCCCGCGCCAGATATCGGCAGAGCGAGCGGTCTATCCTTATCCTTCAGCATCAGTCGGTTGTGACCATCCCGTTCTATTCCGAGATTATCGGCGTACAAGATCGTCTCCGTCGGGCTGGTTGTCGAATGTGCGTCTGATTTGGTTTTCAGATCGAGATCAGTGTAGATCGCAAATTCTGGATCCTGAATGGTAAGCTCAAACGTGATCGGACTCACGCCGGAGTATCTCCATTTCTCCAAGTCGAGCTGGGCATAAAGCTCCCCACCGTCGATCTGGCGTAAAAACCGTGTCGACTGCGCGGCAAAGCGGGACAGGTTTTTCGAAGGTCTAACTTTGAGCGCAGGGCAGACATCATCGGGGAAATAGGAATTGGTGATGCGCAGTCCGAAGAGTTTCTGGTAGTGAATATCGACCATTGCCTAGCCTTTGGTTTTTGCGCCAATCCGAAGGATGGGTTGAACGTCGCCCACGATTTGGTCGGGCTGGATTGTCAGCATTCTGATTTTGTAAAGAGCTGAGGGCACATACCGACCACCAAGATTGCCCCAAAGGTAGTTCAGGCTTTGCATATCCAGGTTCACAAACTCGACTGTCAGGCGATCCAGCCCATCAGGGAATTCCGGCATACTCTGGGCCGTCATGGTGGCGTTGGACTGAAAGAACTCCATTGCGCGTCCCAGGCGGCCAAGAGCCTGTTCATATCCCTTATCACCCGTCGCAGCCGCGGCAGACACTAGCAGAAAAAGATTCAAATGAAGTGGCGGCCTCGATTTTACCAGCAGGTCATTGTCTTTGCGGATTGTCGGCGTCGGCGCGGCTGCTTCGCGCTCGATATTGACTAGCGTCAGTGCCAACTTACCCGATACGTCCGGTGCACCGTCCTCGCCGCGATCTGACAGCGAAGCGAGCAGCACCAGCGCATCTTGGCTTGCGGCGTTCCGTACGTGCCGGTCAAGCGTTCTAGTGAGGAATGTCAGAACGTTATTAAGCATCTGCGACCTTTCTTCAGCCCAGCCGACCTTCCCGTTGCAACTCAATCGTTAACGCATTCTGGAGATGTTCCACAGTGATTTCGCGCCCGCCCTTGCCGACGGCAGAAATTGCCGACCGGCGGACAATGTTCACGATATTTCCGCCGGTGACGTCATATTCCGAGGCGAGCGCATCAATGTCGATCTCGTTCGACACGGGTAATGGTGGTGCGAGTGCCCGCTTCCACAGAGCAAGACGTTCCTGCGGCCCAGGCGGTGCAAAATAAACAATGGACTGGAACCGCCGGACAAAAGCATCGTCGATATTGCCGCGCAAATTGCTGGCGAGGATGGCAACGCCTGTGAATTCCTCTAGCCGCTGCAAGAGATAGGCTACTTCTTGGTTTGCGTAGCGATCATTGGCGGACCGGGTTCGGCTGCGTTTGCCAAAGAGTGCATCCGCCTCGTCAAAAAACAGGAGCCAGCCGAACCGCTCGGCCTCGTCAAAGAGACGGGCCAGATTTTTCTCTGTTTCGCCGATCCATTTCGACACCACCAGCGACAGATCGACTCTGTAGACGTCGAGCCCGGTGGCTTTGCCCAAAAGCGCAGAGGTCAGGCTTTTACCGGTTCCAGGTGGCCCATAGAACAGGCACTTGAAACCAGGAGCCACACGATCCTCCAAGCCCCACTCCTTCAAAAGCACACTGTGATGCTTGATCCAGGATAGAACCTCTTGGACACCTTCATTCACCGGATCTGACAGCACGAGGTCGTCCCACTTAAAGGGCGTACTCAGCTTGCGGGCCGGCATTCCAGAGAAGTCCGCGAGTTCGAGGGCATGATGCCCAAGCACAACACGAGACGTTTCAGACCCAAGCCGCAGCGGAGTCTCACCGAGGCTCATTCGTTTGGGATCCTCTTCGAAATCGACAAGGCATCTCCGTCGAAGAACACCGTCAGCAGAAAACAGGCGCATGACCCTCAGCCGCGCCTCTAAGTCGTCTCCAGACAGCAGAAAACTTGCTGTTTCGACGGTTGGCCAGAACGCGCCATCGCGGTTTGTCTGACCGCCAAACTCGGTGAACTTTCGGCCCAGAGTTGCATTCTGGATCAACAGCGGGTCAAGCCGATGCGGCGCCAGATGGGGTGCAAGCACCAGTGCAAGCACAAGCCGTTCGGGCCAGCTGTTCTGGTCTTCTCCAAGCAATGAGCCCGTGAAGGAAGGGGCCGTTGGTTCTGGCATGGGAATAGCTGATGCGTTTGTATTATCCGCGAAGTATGCGCCGAGCCGCCAATCGATAACCCTTGTGAGCCAATCCAAATCGTTCTGAAAAAGAACGGCTTTTGATATCTCCACGTTCATGACCAATCCACGTGAATTGGTGAGGTCATCCACCGCAATCGGATAACACTGATTTGCCATGGTAAGGTAGATAACAGCAAATCATAAGGCTTCCGCTCGACCCTTAGTTCGGCGTGATTTTCCCTCATGGTCAGAATGCCATTTCGTTGCAAAAAGGACTCCCTGAAGGTCTCAATGGACGTATTGGACAAGTTTTTCCAAGCCGATATCGCGGCCTGCAGACAGGCTTCGCACTGCTCGATCTCTTCCTTGTTCAGGATCAGTTCGCGCGGCGTGCTCTGGCGCGGCGCCAGACCGCAAATCATCTTGGGCAGCAACAACAGAGGTTCCGGAGTCAGCGTTGTTCCCGAGGCGAGATAGTGAAGAACCTGCGCCGCCTTGTGCGCACTTGCCTCACTTTTGAACTGCCCGTCCTCTAACAAGGAAAGCTCGTCGCACAATCGGGTCACAAATGGCCACAATAGCACCAAACCAGAGTTCGCCGCCTCAAGTGCCGTATCTTTGGGGAGCGCCAAGTCGCTCTGATCTTGGCGTGAATGGCTCTCTTCCACACTCTCGCCGTCCACTCTGTTCGTGGTAGACGGCTCGCGTTCGCCGCTCTCACCAGGCGGGACAAGTGACGCCCTATCCAGTTCGTCGGTAGCATCTCCCGTGATCGGTTCAACGTCGCTCGGCCCTGTGAGGCATTCCGACAACGCAATCAGCACAGGCAAGAAGCGAGGCCGCTTCGATACCTGCGCTTCGGCAAATTCAGCCATCTTTTGCGTGGTGGCGCGTGGGGTTTCGCCGCGTTTTTTTGCAAGAGCCGGAGAAAGCGCAGACGCAAATGAAGCGGCCGGCCAATTGTCACCGCTCTGGATTAAGCAAACATCCAGTATGCATGTGCGGGCTTCAGCGGGGCTAACAAAGCACTCAGCGGTGTCCAACCACGCCGCCATTTGATGCGGCTCTTTTCCGGCGAAGACTCGCAACAGTTGGTCAAGTTCCGTGTTATCAAACTTGCTTCCGATCTTTCTGGCAAGCGAGTGATCGACAGTTCGGCGTATAGCGAGTTCACGAACAAGGTCAGGACCCGCACGATCCAAAACGGCCGCGAACCAAAGGGTGATCCGTCCGACTTTTGCTTCGAGCGACTGGACGGTCAACCGGCCGTCAACAAGATCGAAAAGCCGTGCTAATTCGACCTTCAAAGGCGCGTGGTGATCTGGTCCATCTCGCAGCCCACCTTGGTTCGATGTTACGCTTTGGGCTTTACTGCCATCGTCCCGGTTTAACGAAGTTGAAGGTGAAATGCTATCTGCAACCGGTGTTTCCCTTGCGTCCTTCTGGATAGCCGACAAGGCCGCAAGCAAATCGCTTTGTCCTTCTCCCCCATCCCCTTCTGACCGCGACACCGAATTGTCATCAACCAAGCGCTTCACGGGCACAGAAAGCTCTTCGGCAAGAAAGCTCAAGATCTGCACCGCGGCCTCGGCGCGCGGTTTTGGGCCATGCGCCGCGACCCTAAGCAAAGCTATGCGCAACCCAACCCGAAAAGAGGCCGGGCCAATCGACCTGCGCTTTCCGTTTGAGAAAGAGTCTTCAATAGCATTTGCGATGCGGACAATTGCCGTCCAGTCATCACCCAGGAGGAACCGCAATACGCGATAAATGTCACGGTCCTCAAATTGATTTGCAATCCTGCGACGCGTGTCTCGGTCCTTCAGCTTGCGAAGAAGAAGCGACCGTACCTGAACGGACGACTGCAGCATTGCGCGCCGCGCAACCGCAGCAGGATCGGCGGCAATTGATCCCGACAATGCGGCGCCGCCAAACTCAAGAAATGCTGCCAACTCTGCGAAGTCCGCGCTGTCACGAAGTGTAGCGGGCTTACGTGTTGGCGGTGCAAACTGAAGGGAGCCCAGCGCGCGCCTGAGCGCGTCCGAGAGTCGATGTTCGATTTGCCGCTCGATCTCGCCCGGGCTGAGCCGCCCAAGATCTAGTTCAATCCTAGGCACGACGACATGGTCATGCGGGAGGTCCAGGTCATGCGTGACCGCCTCGACAATCCGGGCGAGGTTATCCCGCAAGAAGACCTCGCTTCGCTTGACGACCAACTCGTGCCGCTTGGCGTTATCCACACCAAGCCGAAACGAACACGCGCCAATAGTGACGTCGTGATTGTGGCCCTTAAGCGCTACGTCGCCCATGACGCAGTTCGTTTTGTATGAAAGCGGAGCGAGAGGTCACTGCAGATCTCTCGACTGAGCTGTTCGTCCCCTGAAGCACTTTGTGACAACGAGCTGCGGAACAAGTCGAGTTTTTTCTTTAACGGCTTCAAGTCGGAGGGTTCTGTCCAATAGCACTCTGCAGCGATATGAGACGGTAAGTTGTCTTTGAGTGTGCGCTCTACAAAGCCTTGGAATAAAGGGTCCAAGGTATTGATGTTCGCGAACTCAAAGAAAACCGAAATACGGTTTTTGAAAAAATCGTTCGGAAGCACGGATACGCATTCTAGCTTTTTAAGCGATTTCTTTGAACCTTGATTGCTATCCGTATTTTGCAGCACGTCTTTCAAGTTTTTGGCAAAGGCTCGCGCTTGAGTAACGCTGGAAAAGGGCTGGAGGATCTCAGCTTGAACGCTGTTGTCCGCGCCAAGGAAGAAAAGGCGGACACGATCTGATGTGGCGGCTTCAAATCGCAAACGCTTTGTCGTTTCGAGAAGGTACTCTTCCAGCCGTACACGTTTCTTATGGCGCTTTCGTTCCCCTAATAGCAGGGTCTTGGAACTACCGGCGCCGAAGCGAACCGCGAGTGCAGCGTTTGAGTTGTCTTGTGTTATGGGATCAAAGGCAGAGACGCCACGCAACAGCACGTGTTCTACTATGAGCGGAGCATTTGCCAGACCAGTCAAAAGCTTGATTTTTTTGGCCAGCGCTTCTTTGCCTTGAAACACATCCGGGCCAACGTCGCTAGAAGTGCTTTTTCGAGGCGAAGCGGTGCTGGCTCTGTAAGCGCTGAGCTCGGCATAGGAATTAACAAAGTCCCGCTTACTCTTGATCCGGTCGGTTCGTGCTGCAACGGCCTCTGTCGGCCGTAATCCGGCAAAGCGGCGCAGCGCACCGTTTGCAAATCGCTCGTTGAACCGAGCGGCCAAATGATCAAGTGCGGCCTCGACGCGGAGCCGATCCTTGTCCTGTGCCAACGCTGCCCGCCGCAGAACCGCCAAATAGTACAACCGTCGCATCTTTGCCGTTCTGCGGGGTCTGCCTTTGATAAGCAGCAAGGCGTCCAAACCGACTGGAGCATCTTCATCGTTCCCTTCCGCCAAAAGAGATCCGGCGAAATAAGTCTGATGGCTGACTGTGTGCGCGCTAAGAAGTCGCGGCATGTTTTCGAGCTGCGCGAGAAGATTTGCGACTTGTTGCTCGAATAGCGCCAAA
>JAAUYB010220384.1_pt1 | contig 15505 bp, 11 predicted proteins | sample 7278071 | NCBI WGS metagenome assembly JAAUYB01 (sample SAMN14350121, study PRJNA611818) | marine sediment metagenome | isolation source: surface marine sediment (1.8m) | place: French Polynesia: Moorea | collected 2018-08
ACAGCGAACCCCGAGCGGCATTCGTGTAATGGAGCCCGCTTCTTCGAGGAAAGATCGCTGTCACGCTGCGTAAAAAAACCGGCCCCAGTTTCCTGGGACCGGCGGGTTTGCCTAGGTACAGACCGATTACTCCGCAGGCGGGGGCAGTATGTCGATCAGCTGTAGCAGTTCGGGGCCGGCGGTTCTGACGTCTTCCGCTGCGACGGACATCAGCTCGGTTGTCAGGATCTCCCGCAGTTCAAACTCGGTCAAAGCGCCGGTCAGGTTTTTCAATCGGGCCACGTAGTTGCTGTCCGCGACAGACACGACCTGCATCATGCCCTGGTCCTCATGCGTCAGCACGTGGCAATGCTGCACATAGGCGCCGGGGAAGAGCGTGTAGCGTGTCTTGAGCAGTTCGCCGCCATCGAAGTTCACCGGGTTTGCGCTGCCAAGAGGCGGCGCCACCAGCGTGTCCTTCCAGATGTCCAGATCGGGCGCCGCTTTGCCATGGAAGTCCAGCGTATTGCTGGTCGCATAGGGCTCCTTCAGCGTGAAGGGGTTCACGTGGATGTGGAACACATGCGTGGCCTGGTTGCCCTTGGACGACACGCTCCACTGGTTTGCCGAATTGAGCGTGACCCAGCGGGTGAAGTCCGACTCTTCGTTGAACTTCATGCAGTCCCAGACCGTGACGGTCAGGTCATCCATGGCGTCCACCACCTCCCTGATCGCAAGTTCCTGGTTATCCACGGCTTTCCCGCTTGACGCATCGAAGATGAACTTCTTCTTGTCGGTCACCTGCGGAATTGACTCACGTGACACGGCCGGCCTGAGGTCCGTCAATGTCGGGCCGGTGCAGATCATGAAATTGACCCAAGGCAGCCGGTTGGGTGCCGCGTAGTCTGACTTGCTGGCCTCGGTGGGTTGCTCAATCGCCGGTCCGGTTTGCACCGGGCCGCAGATCGGATCGATGTTCCGAGCGGTCGTGGCCAGGTACTTTGTTCCGTCTGGAAGCGTCACCAACGCCTTGGTGCCGCCGCAATAGGTGCAGGCTCCGCCGGTGTCTGGGCAGGCATAATCGGTGTAAGACGATCCTGATGGCATACCATAGAGCGCACCATAGAGCCCGTCATAGGCGGCATTGGTGTTCGGGCCGTCGCCGTAATAATGCACCCGGGCGATCGGCTCATCCACGATCATATCGCCGGTTGAAACACGGTATTCTGCCGAGCGAAATCTTGAGGCTTCCAGCTCTTCATCGCTGATCGGTGCGAGGGGGCCAATCCCCTCATAGCCGAAATCCTTTTCGGGATTGAACGCTTCAGACGCATCCCAGCCGGGGCTGGTATAGCTGGCTTGCGCCTCGGCAAACTGGCTGAGCGGTTCGCAGCATTCCAGCATGACGGGGTCCGAGGCATCAACCTTGATGATCGCCATCACGCGACGCAGGTTGCCGATGGTGACGCTGGTCGAGATCGGCTTGCCGTCTTTCAATTGCAGCGTCCCGTCGGCATTGCGCAGGCACTGTGTGGCCGCCGCTGTCGGGCTCTGGTTGTTGTCGACAAGGTAGAGCGTGTAGGTCTGGGTGTTCGGGTCATATTCGACGTTGCTCAGCCCATCCAGCATTTCTTGTGTCACGTAGAACAGTGCGGCACTGCGATAGGCAGGCGAGAGGTCAATCTGAGGCTTGGGGATCAAACCGCCGGTTGGCAGGCCATCGGTCTCCATCTCCCAGAGCGGCACAAAGTACTTTGCGTTGAACGCCGCAAGGTTGCTGTCGTAATCGTCATCCCCCGGCTTCGGCGCGGCATCCATTGTCGGGATCGTTTTGCCGTCGCTACGCATATCGTTCAAGACGGAGAACTGCGTGCCCATCAGCGTTGTCACCTGCGGGTAGATCTGACCGATCGACCCGCTGTGCAAGAAACGCCAGCGATAGGTCTGGTTCAGCTTGACGTTGATCGTGGGCACCGGAACGCCGTTGATCAGGCGCGGACGGTTGGCCAACTTGGCACCCGCATCGCAGGTCGAGGCCGTCTGTTTGGCTGCCTCCTGGATGAAGTAGATGCCTTCGACCTGGCCCTGATCGTCATAGGGCATCTGTTGCAGGCCAAGGAACATGTCGATGGCCCCGGCCACCGAGGGCGCGGAATCAAGCCCCTTGCCGGGCGCGTCGCGCACCACGAGGCCACCGGCCATACCGCCGCTGACCTGCACGGCCGTCGCGCCGTGCATATGCGCGTGATACCAGAAGGTGCCGCCGGGGTGGTCGGGCGGCAGGTGCACATATTGCTCGTGATAACAGCTGTTATTCACCTTATCGCCGCAGGAGTCTTCGGTGGCCTCAGCCCCGCCCGGCGTGATGTTGACAAAGACGTTGTCGCTGTTGCCGGTCGGATCGACGTGAAAGCCGTGGGTATGGATGTTGGTGTGGTTCAGGTCGTGGATCAGGTTGTGCACAATGCCTTTAAAGGCATCTCCAACGCCGCTTGGAAAGGGCGGCACATAGCCTGCCGGGGTCGACTGTGCCGGATGCACGCCATGGCTGCTGGCACCTGAGATATCAAACCCTTCATGGCCCGCATGCTGTTCATGTCCGTCGTGATCGTCCTCTGGCAACCGGTTGACGATGTTGAGGTTAAGCGCGGTGTCCGGCGCAAAGGAAAAGGTCGGCCCAAAGGGAAAGGGTTTCTGCGGGTAGGTGACGGTACCGCCGCTCTCTTCGCCCAGAACATACTGCCGCAGCCGCGCGTTGCAGCCCAGAATGTTGAACTCCTGGTACATCACGCCCAATTCGCGGGCGGACGGGTCTGCCGCAAAATCGTTCGGCCCGCCGGAGCGCGCAGGGCCATTTGTGGCGTCGAGCGGGTTCACATAGTCACGGCCTCCTGGCAAAATTGTGCTGAAGATGTAATCCGTCGAAGAATAGGCCGTACCGCCCGGGTAGCGCATGCCCATATACGCCTTCTTCGGCTTGTTTTTACCCTCATTCTTGCCCGTATTGGTCGGGTCATTCCCATTATGGTAACGCTCCAACTCCTTCTTGTTGGGATCGGTGTAAAACTGGCAACCCGCACCGATGCCCGAGGGGATGATCTGCGTTTTCAGCGGGAGCGCCGGAGGCCAGCCCTTGTCGTCACCCCCTGCCGCGTTCACCGCGTTGCCCAAACCTGCGGCAAGCAATCCGAAAAACGCACAGGACACAAGTATACGTGGTCGCATGTTAACCCTTTCTTATTGAATAGCCTTGGTCTCACACTAAGCTGGCGGTTGGTTATCTGGCAAGGCAAACGCCCGTCGGTTGAAAAGGAAAAAGAGGCAGCGAAGGGTCGCGCGTTGAGGAATGCAGCGTTTTTCCTGGCAGTGCCCGGACTTTTGGGCCGTGTGTCGGCTTTGCGCTGCCGGGCAGTGGGCTCAGACTGTGTTCTTGGTGGAACGCTTTGTAACGCATGTGCACAGGCAATGCGTCCCCGCATGACAATCCATCCCGCATGAGAGAAGACTGAGCGAATTGTGCACCATGCGTCCTGCGATCGCAGAAGTTGAGTTTTGCGTTTTCCAATGTGATTTCCAAAAGGGGATAAGACCGACATGCATCGAATGCCATTCCTTCCGACCGCGCGCGTTCTCGGCCTATCCGTCCTGTTTGTCTGGTTCTTCTGCGTTCTCGGCGCGGCCGCACAGGGCGGCGGAGGCGGAGGAGGAGGAGGCGGTGGCGGTGGTGGAACCGGCGGAGGCGGCGGTGGTGGTAGCGGCACCGGAACGCCGACAGCGGATGTGGCCGGGGCCAAGCTGGTGGAGATTGTCGATGCGCTGCGCGGCCGCAAGGCCATCGGCAACATCCCCGGCCTTGCAGGATTTGTGTCCGGGCGACGTGGTTACACCGCCGAATACATCATCGACGAGCAATCGCAGCGCACGCGATTGCGGTTTGTCCAGGACAGCTACTGGATCAATGTCAGCTACCAGACCCAGACCAATCAGCGCGGCGATCCCAGCGATATCTATGGCGTCAGTTTCGGCAGCCACATCGCGCTCAACAAAAACCAGGTTTTGGGCGCGGTGGCGCTTTTTGACTATCTTGACCAAACCACGCGAACGGGTGGGGCGGAAAGTACGGGTTGGTTGGTCGGCCTCTACTTTGCCGGGCATCACCGCAAATCAAAGCTCAGCTATGACATCGCCGTCCTCGCCGGCCAGGGGCGAAGTGAGCTTAACCCCGTCGGTACCTTCACCGACAAGGTCAAAGCAGACAGGTTCCTGGTCACCGGAAACCTGTCGCGACAGTTCGGCAAGGGGCCCTTGCGGATCATGCCTTCGCTGCGGCTGAAATATTCCAAGGAAAACTGGCCCGCCTATGTCGATGCTGTGGGCAACAGGTTCGCCGCCGAGAGCTTTGAGTTCGCCGAACTCCGCGCACGGCTGCGGGCGGAATATACCTTTGGCAAAGGCTCGAAAGGCCCGAAACTGCACGGGCATATCAGTGTGACAAGCCTCGAAGACCTCGCCCCGCTGCCGGCCTCCACGGTTTACGGAACGGTGGAGGTAGGGCTCACGATGCCCACCAGCCGCAACACCGATATGCGGGTCACACTAAAAAAAGACCGCATCGGCGATACGGTTGAAACCACGCCAAACCTACAACTGCGAGTCATCGCGCGGTTCTGAACGGAATGGTCGTTGCCGGAAAACCGTGGTCGCCGAACCGATTGCCGTTTGCGCGGCGGTTTTCGACAGTAATACTACTGTGCCAGACGTAGGCCAAGAAATTCCGTGTCGGTTGCCGGTCGCGCGCCTGTTTCGGTTTCAATCCAGCCCGATAGACGAAGCTTGCCGTCCAAAACCAGCGACCTGTCGATGACGATAAGCTGCGACAGCACGCCGGGTGCATTAGTCCCCAGACCAAAATGCACCACGCTGCCAGCGATCTCGCCGATTTCATTGCGCAAGATCAAAGTTTGACCCGGCGTTAGCCGTCTGGTCAGCACCTCGACGACAAGATTGTCTTCCGTCAACGGTACGGCGAGCTCAAACACCGGCGCGGAATCTGTATCAGCCATGTCTTGCCCATCCTCCGCCACCAAAAACACACGGCCACCCCCGGGCATACCTAGCGGGGCCAACAGACTTACGGCGAGGGTCAGAGCGATAAGCTGTATCACCCCGTAACGATGGTTTCGATCGACACCGATTTCAAGATCGCGCCCCCACCCATGTCATGATCCGCGTGGTCTGCTTCCTCAGGCACCGCCATCACCACAGCCACGTCAAACGCACCGCCCGGCTCTAGAATGCCCTGACTGTGCAACCGGTCCAGCGCCTCTGTGATATCAACGCTGAACCCAAGGTCATGGCCGTGGCTGTGGCCCATGCCAAAGAATTCGGCCGAACCGGCGAATTCCGGGCTCTCGCGCGATGTGTCCGGCGCTTCGCCCTCCGGCGTGACGAAGATATCAAAGCTGACGCCGCGCAACATGCTAGGCGGTGTGATGACGATATGGGCAACCTGTCGCGACGCGGGCTCGGGCACAAGCTCGGCCAGCGCGCCGGGCACTGCAAGGGTAATGGCGCCGGCCTTCTGGGCATCAAAGGGCGCCTGCCCACGGGCCGTGGATTGGGCCACGAACGACGTGCTTGTACCACCGTCGGGCGCCACAAGCTCGGACCCGGTGCCATCGGCATAGCTGTAGCCCCAGGACGGTTCGATATCCATGGAACCACCCGCCGTCGATGGCGCAGGGTTTCCGGCGGCATCGACGTAGAACAGAAACTCTTCGCCGTTGAAAATCGTGGCCTGAAGCCCAGGGGCGGGATATGGGCTTCGGCCGTTCACAATTTGGCGGCGCGTCCAGATATCCCAAAGCCGATCCACGTTGCAGTGATGCATGAAAAAGATCGGATCGACCGGCGATAGAAGGCTCGGCATCCATCCATAATCAGGACCCGTTGAGTAACCAAGATTGTTGTGCACGTGATTGTGCGGTTGGCCCTCGACCAAAGAGCCAAAGCTCGACCCGCCATCATGGGTCAGCGTCTGTGCGGTGTTCAGCCCGCCCACCGTCGTGGGTTCGCCATTCACCATCTGGCGCGTTGTGACGAAGTTATGTGTGGTCAGGCCAGCCTTGTAATTTTCGTACTTTACGGTGTTGAGACCACGATCCGTCAGCTGAGGGGTTTCAAAGGTTTTTGAGCGCGCCCGCGTCCGATCGTTGGTGAAATTGGGTTTGACGCCGGTGCCAAGTCTTTCATTTCCTGTCCAGAAACTGTCGAAATCCGGATACCCGCGGGTGTCAAGCTGCAGGCGCTGCGCGTCGTCAAATCCGTTCCACAGCGCCTCTACAGGGTCGTGGAACTTGTCCTCGAACGTGGCCCAGTCGGGGAACATCGAGCTGCGTGGATCCAGCGGGTTGTCGGGGTCTTTGTCCGAATTCAGCATCGTCGCGGGCACGAAGGAATCTTTTGTCCAGTCCCAGAATGGCAGGGCAAAGCTATCATCCTCGCCGTAAATCCGGATGATCCGTTCGAAATGCGCGGTGTAAGGACGGTGCCAGACAAAGAACCACCAGTTCATATGCGGGCAATCCATCAGGTGGATCAAGGCATAGCGGTGCCAGTTATGCGGATTGGACGGATCGAGCGACAACATCACGTCAACCGCGCGCCGGTACGTCTCCATATGTGCGAGCCCCTCGTCCAAGGTCATCGAATACCGCACAACCGTCTGATGCCCGGCCGCCCGCACCACATGCGGCGCCGCCAACACCGCCGCTCCCAACGCAGCCCCCTTCAAAAGCGTACGCCGCGAGAACGGGGTCGAACCGCCAACGGAGTGGTCAGTGGTCATAATGCTGTCTCCTTATACGTTTTCCAAAACACCGATTCGCCAAATGGTTGTCTTGCTTTTATAGCATCTGAAGTCGCAAACGGGATTTAGGGCACTTTTTGAACCCGCATGACGAAATACAGGACAAGGCTTTAGTCGGAACAGTTGGTGTTGACCCATGAGTCAACAAGAAGTCAGGGCCACACATTCAAGACACCACTTTTGTCCTGAAAAAGACGGTTTCAGAAGCGTTTGGCTAATTATCTCTGAGACCGACTACTGCCGTTTCGATTTCTTTACGAACCTGCGGGAACCGGTCGGTGAAGGCTTTGGCGATCTTCAACAGATCTGCGCCGGTTTCGCCTTCAAGGCGGATGGTGACTTTTGGTTCGGTGATCGACCGGCGCACAAGCAGCCAGCCTTGGGGCCAGACCAGGCGGACGCCGTCGATTGTTTGGATATCGGCGCCGTCGTAGCCCTTGGCGCAATCAGCGAGCAGGCTGTCGATGTCCTCTTTGCTCATCTCGATCCGGATGTCAGAGGTCATGTGCATCTTGGGGAACGTATCCACAAACGAAGACATGGGGCGGCCGGCGCGGGCCAGCCAACCGGCCAGCAGAAGCGTGGTGTAGAGCGGGTCATCGCGCCCCTCGATCGCCCCCAGAAAGATGTGGCCCGACAGTTCCACACCGGCAATGGCCGCGCGCTCGAGCACCATGCACTTCATATAGGCGTGCCCGCTCTTGCAGCGGATGGCCGTGGCTCCCAGCGCGGCGATGGCGCGGTCAAGATGCATCGAGCATTTGTTGTCGAGGATCACCGTGGCGTCCTTGCCCAGCGGCACCGCGCCCTGAAAGAGCAGCATTGCAAGACGTTCCGAGCCTAACAGGCGCCCGGTGTCGTCGATCACGGCCAGCCGGTCCCCGTCGCCGTCAAACCCAACGCCGAAATGCGCGCCCTCGGCGGTCACCGTGCGCATCAGATCGGCAAGGTTTTCGGCGACAGCGCAGTCGGGATCACGTTCGGAGAAATCGGCATCGATGCGGTCATGCAGCGCGATCACGTCCGCGCCAAGCTCAGCCAACACGTGCGAGGCCACGCCTGACAAACAGCCATTCCCCGGATCGACAACGATCCGGAGCCCATTCAGCGGCTGCGCTCCGAATTCCTCAAGCAAGGCGCTGATATAGTCCTGCACGATTCCCTCGACCGTCTCGATGCGCGCGTGTGTGGCGTCGGACACCGCGCTGTTTGCGGCGGCCTTGTCCGCCAGTACGCTGATATCCTCGGGGCGCGGGGGCAGGTCGCCGCGCATCACCTTGAGCCCGTTCCAATGCGGCGGATTGTGCGAGGCGGTGACGATGGCCGAGGCGTGCGCGTTGAAATGGGCCTTGGCCCAGTAGACCACGGGCGTGGGGACGCGGTTGCCCAGATCAAGGATACCGATGGGTGAGGCCGAAAGGCCCTTGATTGCTGCCGCCATCAGCGCCGGTGTCGAATGCCGCCCGTCGCCACCGATCACAACCGTCGCCTCGGCCGGCGCGTCGGCAATCAACTGGCCAAAGTCGCGCCCGACGCGGGCAAAGATGTCTTCGTTCACCTGGTCCGGCGTGGTGCCGCGAATGTCGCAATCCTTGAAAGCGTCGGTGTTCATGGCGGCTTGGGGTGTGTTGGCGGTCATGTTGGTTCTCTTTTGTTCCATTTACCGCGGAGCCCGGCCCGGCGGTCAGGCAGTCTGGGTGTTGGCTTGGGTCATCATGGCCACGCGGGCGACGCCGATGGCGGCTTCGGTTTCGGAGGCGGTGTGGGGGGTGAGGCCAAGATGGCGGGCGCGGATTGCGGTCCAGACGGCATTGCGGGCACCGCCGCCGGCGGTGACGATCTGCGTTGGGCGGCCCCCGCCTGCCGACGCGATGGCCGCGTAGCATTGCGCCTCGATCCGGGCGATACCGTCGAGAATGCCATGCAGAAAGGCGCTGTCATCCTCGGGGCGTGGTTCCAGGCGCGGCGCGAGCGTCGGGTCGTTGACCGGAAAGCGTTCGCCCGGCGCCACCAGCGGGTAGTAGTCGAGGCCGGAGGGCTGCGTGGGATCGATCTTGGCGCTCAGCGCGGCAATCGCCGCGTCGTCGAAGAACCGCCGCAACACCCGGCCGCCGGTGTTCGAGGCCCCACCCACCAGCCAGACGCCGCCAACCCGGTGTGAATAAAGCCCGCTCTCCGGGTCGTCGATCCGCTGCGGGCTGAGCATCTTGATCGCCAGTGTCGAGCCAAGCGAGGTCACAGCGACCCCGGCCTCCAGCGGGGCGGCGGCGAGGAAGGCCGCGACACTGTCGGTGGTGCCGGCGAGGATCTGTGTCTCGGCCCGCAGCCCGAGGTCGTGGGCCAGATCGTCCCGCAGCACCCCCATCGGTTGGCCCAGTTGCAAGGCCCGGGGCAGCAGACCCTCGGGCATCAGCGCCGCAATCCAGTCCGGCCAGGTGCCGGTCTCTGGCTCCACCCCGGTCTTGAGCGCATTCATCACGTCGCTTTGACCGCCTAGCCCGGTCAGGCGGGCGGCGATGAAATCGGCCTGGTGCAGCAGGTGGCGCGGCGCGTCAGCCTCGGCCACCAGGCGCAGCGCCCGGGCGAGGGCAGATCCCGGCCCGCGGGTGATATGCGGATCGGGGGCGACGGCGGCAATGCGCGCCGCTTCGGCCTCGAACCCCTTGGAATCGTACATCAATGCGCGGCTGACCGGCATCAGCGCGGCATCGGTCAGCAGCATAGTGCCCGAGGTGCCGTCGACGCAGATATGGGCGATGTCGCGCGGATCGTGCCCGGAATCGCGCAGCTTGGCGACCTGCCGGGTCAGGCAGGCGCGGGTGGCCGTCCACCACAATTCGGCATCGATCCGGTCGATGGTTTGCGGCAGGTGATCCACGCTGGCCATCGACAGAACGGTGCCGCCCGATGAAACAACCGCGGTGCGGATCCCCGAAGTGCCGATGTCGATGCCGAGCGACAGCATGGGATCACTCCTTGGCCGCCAGCCACTGCCGGTATTTTTCGGCGTCCCAGTTCAAAAGCGTGGCCTCGGCGGCGGGGCCGATCGGGGCCAGCGTCCAGTCCTCGGGTACGCGCCGCAGCACGTCCGACAGGCAGCACAGCATCGCCCGCTGCGTCGCCGTGGCCGTGTCGCGGACTTGTATACCGACGCCAGGTGTAAGGATAACGGGCGGCGCGTCGGCGCTGTCTTCGGTGGGCAAACCGGGGCCGAGGAAAACCACGTGATCGGGGTAGTAAGACCCGGCCAGAACCCGGGCCTGCGCAGTGGCGTCGCGGGCAAGCCAGCTTTCTTCGGTGGCCCAGGTGAACCCGGGAAGTGGGTCTTCCGAAGGGGGCTCGGCCGAGACCGCAAGAGGTTCCCGCCGCAGCCGATCCTCGACGGCCTGCATCAGGGTGTCGGCCTCGTGCGTGGTGTTCCCGCAGACAATCAAGCCGTGGTTTTCCAGTAGGATCAGCCGCGTTTGCGGGTTGATCCGATCGCGGATGGCGCCGGTCAGCGGCCGGCCCGGCTTGGCATAGGGCACGAACACGGGGGCGAGATCAGCCAGCAGAGACTGCGCGACAGCGCGGCCCTCGGGCGAGATCACGTGCGACAGCACCGCAACCGAGTGGCTGTGGGCCACGACACGCCAGTCGAGCATCGCGTGAAAGGTGGTCTCGATCGACGGGCGCAGCTGGATCGCGGGATCGAGCACTGTTGCCTTGCAGGTGCCGTCGCCCGCACCAAGCGCCTCGGCCGCGGCGGCCTTGCGATCCACCGCTACAAAGATCTCTGACCGCACCGCATCGGCCAGTTCCATGCCCGACGCCTTGATCCACATCACCGCGTCGTCCTTGATCGAGGTGTTCCCGCCGGGGCCCTGAATGCGCAGTGGGTTTGCGCCGATCCGTGCCGAAAAGCGGCGGAAATTGTCAGTCAAGATGTCCTTCATCGCGGCACCTCACCGGGTGCGGCGGCGCGCGTCAGAGAGGCGATGCGCCGGGCCATTACGCCGGGTCGGGCGTTGGCGGGACGAGGTCTGCGATATAGGCCTCGGCCTCGGCCTTGGTCATCGCCGGCGCGGCCTTGTCCGCCATCCCGTCCGGCATGTCGCCGAAATAGAACTGGTAGCCCGGGATCACTTGGCGACGTTTGCGGATCGGCATGCCTTCGTAAGGGAAGACATCGGACCGCGCATTGGCCACCTTGTCGTGGCAGGCGAGCACATAATCGGCGCGCTTGTCGATCTCTTCGACCGAGCGCCAACCCGCAACCGAGTCGACGAACCGCGCCGGCACCCAGTGCCGCCACATCTCGGACGGGTTGGGCTCGAGATTGCGTTCCTGAAAGATCGCGTCGCCGGCGATCACGATGTCGCCCATCGCCGTCGCCACCGTCACCGCCATGTGGCCGACGGAGTGACCCGGTGTGTGGAACATGGTGATGCCGGGAAGGACCTCACATTCGTCCTCGACCGCTTCCAACACACAGCCGGCATAGGCCGGCTCAATATCGAGGATGCCGCACTCATATGTCCGGTAGTAAAGCGGCAGCGGGTTGTAGGCCATTTCGATCTCGCCCTTGGGGGCGATGTAACGGGCGTTCTTGAACTCTTTCATGTTCTGCACATGGTCCCAGTGCAGATGGGTAAAGACGATGGCGTCGATTTCATCTGGGTGCACACCCAGCTTTTGCTCCAGATGCTCGTGCACCTGCAGGCAGCCACGCTTGTCACATTTGTGGTGGTACTTGGTCGCGCGTTCCTCGTCGCAGAGGCCGGTGTCGATCAGGATCTTGTGCTCACCGGTGTCGACATAATGGCAGTAGACCGGGTTCCAGATCTTTTTGCCGGCGGGGCCCTTCCAGAAGATGTAAGTGCCCAGATCCGCTTCGAGCCAGCCGGTGTTGATCGGATAGATCTTGGTCTCTGCCACGCCCATTGTCGCCTCCGCTTGGTATGATTCCCAATTTGTATACAAAAGTACAAGTTTGCCGACAAGATGTCAGATCTGGTCTGGATGCATTCGCGGATGATGCAGTCAGTTTGCGGCGAGGGTCTGGATAAAGCTTGCCGTCATGTGATCCCGCATGCCTTTGGATGCGGTCTGCGAGTCCTCGGAAAAGATGCTATTGAGCAGCTCCTCATGGCTCTTGGCTGAGGCGATCAGATCCTCGGTGCTGGCGAATTTCTTGGCCCGGAACGGCCCGGTCCGGCGGCGGAAATCGGCGGCCAACTCGGCGATATAGGGGTTCCCGGTCGCCTTGTAGATCGCCAGGTGAAAGGCCTCGTTGGCGCGTAGATAGGCGGCGAAATCGCCGGATTCAGCGACCTTCAGGCAGTGTTTCTGTGCAGCTTCGATCTCGGCTCGGGCCAACAGACTCAAGCGTTGCGCAGCGAGGCGCGCGCACACGGCCTCGATTTCATGCATCGCTTCAAAGATTTGCGCCAGTTGCTCACGCGAATACTCGGCAACCTGCACGCCGCGCTTGTCGCGCGCCACAAGGATGCCCTGGGCGGTCAGCCGCGACAGCGCCTCGCGCACGGGTGTGCGCGACACCCCGAAACGCTCGGCCAGCCCGGTCTCATCCAGGCGCTCCCCCGGTTGCAACGCACCGGCGGCGATGTCTTCCATCAAAGCCGCCTCGATACGCTGCGCGCTTGAGCCCCGTGCGGATGGCGCCTCGCGAACCATCATCACCCTCTTGCCGGTTGCAATCGGCCCACGGGTAACACGCAGCAGGCCCGATTTTCAACGAAATTCGCTATATTGCATAAATTGATAACAGTTCGTATACAGAATGCGTTTGGGGACAGGACCAGAGATTCGATGCCGACCATCCGACTGGACAATCTCGTGAAGCGGTATGGCGCCGTCGAAGTGCTACACGGCATTGACCTCGACATGGCGGAAAACGAATTCACTGTGCTTGTCGGCCCGTCCGGTTGCGGCAAATCCACCACGCTGCGGATGATCGCCGGGCTCGAATCCGTATCGGAAGGTGAGATCTATATCAACGACAAGCCGGTCAGCCATCTGGAGCCCAAGGAGCGTGATCTGGCGATGGTGTTCCAGGATTACGCGCTTTACCCGCATATGAACGTCGCCAAGAACATGTCCTTCGCGCTGCGGCTGGAAAAGCGGCCCAAAGCCGAGATCGACCAGAAGGTGCACGAGGTGGCCGAAATGCTTGGCCTCACGCCGTTCCTGCACCGCAAGCCGGGCGAGCTGTCGGGCGGTCAGCGCCAGCGGGTTGCCATGGGCCGCGCGCTCACCCGTGACAGCGCGACTTTCCTTTTCGACGAGCCGCTCAGCAACCTCGACGCCAAGCTGCGCGGGCAGATGCGGGCCGAACTCGCGTTGATGCGCCAGCGGGTGCATAAGAACATGATCTACGTGACGCACGATCAGATCGAAGCGATGACGCTCGCTGATCGGATCGTCGTCATGCATAGCGGGTATATCCAGCAGCAGGGCACACCCGAGGATCTCTTCAAGAAACCGGTGAACAAGTTTGTCGCCGGCTTCCTCGGCACGCCGCCGATGAACTTTCTCGATACCGAAATGGTCGACCGGGACGGCACCGTCTGGCTGGTGGGCAAGGGCTTCGAGCTGGCGCTGGACGGCGAACATGCCGCCGCTGCCAAGGCGCATCACAAGAAACATCTGACGCTGGGTATCCGGCCCTCGGACCTCGAGTTTGACGCCGAGGCGGGCAATGCCAACAGCCTCGAACTGAGGGTGATCGTGTCGGAATATATCGGCGCTCATTCGGTGCTGATGTGTGATTGCGGCGGCCAGCAGGTGGTGGTCGAGCTCAAATCCGAAACACCGATTCCGCTGGGTGAGACCCTGCGCTTCAGAGTCAACCCGGCGGGCATGCATCTTTTTGATCAAGAAAGCGAAAACGCGATCTGACAGATTTCAGCGATAGGGAGGAAATAACATGCTGAAGACACTCGCAACGGCGGCCACGGGCCTCGCCGTCTCGGCGACGGCGCTCTTGGCCAACCCATATGAGGACTACGCGGGAACAACCCTGGTTGTGAACTTTCCCGCGCATCCCCATTACAACGCGGTGATGAAGATCCTGCCAGAATTCACCAAGGAAACCGGCATTGAGGTCGAGGTGGATCAGCTGCCCTACCTCAAGATGCGCGAACGGCAGACGCTGGAGCTGGCGCAGGAAGACGGGGACTATGACCTCATCGCCTATGTCGTCTTCTCCAAGGCCGACTATGTCTATGCCGACCAGTTGGAGAACCTCGCCAAGTATTTCATGAACCCGCGCCTGGCCGACCCGGCCTACGATTCCAGCGACCTGATCGACGGCTATGTTTACAACATCGGCTTTGCCGGCGGCGACAAGGGGTATCTCGAGGGTCCGACCGGGTCTTTGTTCGGCATCCCCTATGGCTCGGAAACGTCGATCCTGGGCTACCGGAAGGACGTCTTTGACAAGCACGGGCTGTCGGTTCCGGAAACCTATGACGAGATGCTCGAGATTGCTTGCAAGATCCCCGAGCTGGAGCCGGGCATGGGTGGGCTTTCCAGCCGCGCGGCCTCGGGCCACCATGCGTCACACGCGTTCCTCTTGCACCTCGCACCGCTGGGTGGCCGTATCTTTGACGACGAATGGAACCCGATCGTGAACAACGCGGCCGGTATCGAGGCCGCAAATGCGCTGAAGACCATCGTGGATTGCGGGCCCGAGGGCGCGGCGAGCTTTGGCTTTGGTGAGGCGCTTGGTTCGTTCCTGAATGGGGACACCGCGATGTTCCTCGACACCACCGTCGTGGCCGGCCAGATCGACGATCCGTCGAAATCCAAGGTTGTCGGCAATGTCGGCTGGGCGATGCACCCGATGGGCGTGCGCCGCGGTTCGCAGACCGGCGGCTTCGGCATCGGCATTCCGGCGAACGCCGAGAACAAAGAGGCCGCCTTCCTGCTGATGCAGTGGCTGACCTCCAAGCATGGCGACAAGCTGGTGGCGATGGCCGGTGGCAACCCGTCGCGCTTCTCGACCCACGCGGATGCCGAGGTGAACGCCAAGTTCCCGCACATGGCGACCTTTGGGGAAGCGCTGAAGCACGCCGATCCCGACTGGCGCCCGATCATCCCGGTCTGGGGCAAGATCAACGCTGATCTCGGCACCACGCTGTCGAAGGTGCTGACCGAAGACCTCGACATCCAGGAAGCACTGGATGGCGTCGCCGAGCGCACCCGCGCAGTGATGGAAGAGGCCGGCTACTACACCTGGCAGTAAATTGGGTCGGGGCCGGGCATTGCGTCCGGCCCCTTCTTCCCGGGCGTTCAACAGGAAAGGCAGGATCAGGTGCAACGCGCGACGCTCAATCGCTTGACGCCTTACGCCTTTATGGCGCCTGCCGCGATCGTGATGGTGATCGCGCTGCTGTATCCGCTGCTCTACATGGTCTGGGGCAGTTTCCGCGATTGGAACCCGGCACAGACTATTGGCGAGACCGAATTCGTCGGGTTCAAGAATTACGTCACGCTGTTCTACGATCCGGCCTTCCGCGAAAGCCTAAGCGTGACCCTGCGTTTCGCGATCACCGTCGTCACGGTGGAAATGGTGATCGGCGTGGGCCTTGCGCTGCTGCTCGACCGCAATATCCGCGGCATGTCGGTGCTGCGCACGCTGTTTATCCTGCCGAT
>JAAUYB010122493.1_pt1 | contig 15481 bp, 15 predicted proteins | sample 7278071 | NCBI WGS metagenome assembly JAAUYB01 (sample SAMN14350121, study PRJNA611818) | marine sediment metagenome | isolation source: surface marine sediment (1.8m) | place: French Polynesia: Moorea | collected 2018-08
CGGGCCGCGACCGTTCAACAACCCCTTTGCCGACCTTCTGAACGAATGACGACCAACCTGTCCAATATCAGGTGGAAAGGATGATAACATGCGTGCCGTAGTTCAGCGGGTCCGATCGTGCGAGGTCACGGTGGCGGGTGAATCCGTCGGCCGCATCGAGGCCGGCTTGCTGGTGCTGCTGGGGGTGGCCGTGGGTGACGAAACGCGCGACGCCGATTTCCTGGCCGCCAAGATCGCCCATCTGCGCATCTTCGAAGACGACAACGGCAAGCTGAACCGCACGCTGATCGAATCCGGCGGCGCGATGCTGGTGGTTTCCCAGTTCACCCTCCTGGGGGATTGCCGCAAGGGCCGCCGGCCCTCGTTTGTCAAGGCGGCACCGCCGGCCGAGAGCGAGAAACTTTACACCCGCTTTGTCGATCAGGTCCGCCGGGTGGGTCTGACGGTCGAAACCGGCCGCTTCGGGGCCATGATGGACGTGGCCCTCGTCAACCACGGGCCGGTAACCCTGGTGATCGACAGCCGCTGAAACCTTATGTAGGCGAATTTGAAGCCGATAATGTAAGGGTTCGAGCAAGACCAAAAGAATAGGAACCACCCCCATGGCCCCTGTCCTGCGGATCATGATGACGGCAAGTATCGTGCTCGCCCTGTTGCGGCCGGCAGCCGTGGAGGCCGCCCGCCCCTCGCCCACCGATGGTCTTGGCGCGCGCGACGCCCTGCTGGTCGCCGACGCCGACGGCCGCGTCCTGCTTTCCCATAATCCCAGCCGACCGCTGGTGCCGGCCTCGACGCTCAAGGTCGTCACGGCCCTGGCGGCCCGCCACTATCTGGGCGAACAGGCGCGCTTTCATACCGATTTCCTGCTCGATCCGGAGGGCAACCTGTGGATCCGCGGTTACGGCGATCCCCTGCTCGTATCCGAGGTGATCACCGACATCGCCCGGACCCTGCAAAAACACCTGGCGGCGCCGGTCAACGCGATCGTGCTGGACGACCGCTATTTTGCCCAGCCCTTGGTCATCCCCGGCGTGAGCGCCTCCACCAATCCCTACGATGCCCCTAACGGCGCCCTGTGCGTGAATTTCAACACCGTCAATTTTCGCACCCGCGAGGGCCGGTTCGTGTCGGCCGAACCCCAGACCCCGCTGCTGCCCCTGGTCATGAAGCGCATCCGGGCTTCCGGTTTGCGTCGGGGCCGGGTGGTCCTCGCCCACCACGAGAATGAAGCCCTGCTGTACGCCGGAGCCCTGTTTCGCTACTTTCTCGAACAGGCCGGAATCGAGGTCAAGGGTCCACTGCGCCTGCCGGGAAACAGCCCCCTACCGGAGCAGCTGCTCTACCGGCACACCTCCCCTTTCTCCCTGGACGAGGTGACGGCGCGCCTGATGGAATTTTCCAACAATTTCATCGCCAACCAGTTGCTGGTCGCCGTCGGTGCCCGGGTCTACGGCCCTCCGGGCACCCTTGCCAAGGGCGCCCGCGCCCTGAACGCCTTTGCCGCCGACAACCTGGGGATCAGCGACGCGCACCTGGTGGAAGGCTCCGGCATTTCGCGGGATAACCGCATCAACGCCCGGGATTTGATGCGCGCTCTAGTATTATTCGAGCCCTACCGCCACCTGATGACCCGCGAGGCCAACACCTATTTCAAGACCGGCACGCTCAAGGGCATCCGCACCCGGGTAGGCTATATCGAAACCCGGGACCAGGGCCTGCTGCGTTTCGTACTGCTCTTGAACTCGCCGGGAAAACGGCCGCAGCCGATCCTTAAACGGATCGAGGCCTATCTCCAGCCCTGATCGTCGGAACAAATTTATTTGCGACCCGGTTCGAAAGCATTTGCACCCCAAGGTTTCCGATGGCAAAGCCTCTCGGGGTCGCAATCGGGATCGCTATCGGGATCGAACGGTTTCCATGGCTTAACAGCTCATTAGCGGCAAGTTATCGATACCGAAAGCGATCCCGATACCGATGTCAACGGGAATGGTTTTCAGGAAGATTGCACGACCCGGAAAAAGTCATCCTGGGTCTGGAGGTGGTTGCTGCTGATGTGGGCGTAGGCGCTGTGGTTGTGGATCGACTCGAAATTTTCGGCGCCCACTGTAAACCAGGTGATGTTGTCGTCCTCGCGCAGGCTGGCGGCCACGTCACGCACGATGTCTTCCACGAACTTGGGATTGTGATAGGCCGTTTCGGTGACCGACTTCTCGTCGACGCGCTTGAGCACGGAGAAGACTTCCGACGAGGCCGCCTTCTCGACCACCTCGATCATGTCTTCGATCCAGATGAACTTCTTGAAGCGCACCTTGAGGGTGACCGCCCCCCGCTGGTTGTGAGCGCCGACCTCGGAGATCTCTTTGGAGCAGGGGCACACCGATGAGATCGGGACCACGACTTCCAGCATCAGGTCGACCTTGCCGTCGTTGTTGCTCAGCCCGCGGATCGAACAGGCGTAGTCCATCAGCCCGGCGGCCGCGCTGACCGGGGCCTTTTTTTCGATGAAATAGGGAAATTCGATCTCGATGTGGGCGGAGGCGGCGTTGAGATGGGTTTTCATCTCTTCCAGGACCACGGAAATTTTCTTGAGCGAGAGGTTCAGGCGGTACTGATTGATGATCTCTACAAAACGGCTCATGTGGGTCCCCTTGTTCTTGTGGGGAAGATCGACATACATATTGATCGTGGCCACGGTATGCTGATAGCCGTTCGTGCGATCGAGCACCTTGATGGGATAGCGCAGGTTCTTGATGCCGACCTTGTCGATCGGGATGTTGCGAAAATCAGGGTCGTTTTGGATATCGCGCATGCCTTCTGAGTCCGTCCGCCTGATAAATACAATCCAGGACGCCGTGTTTGGTCCGGTACACCGGACGCTCTGCTCATAGCCGATTCAGCCCCCGGATACAACCCCTGTGAGCAAAATCGCCCCAAAAAACAGCGCAAACGAAACGCAGGGAGGCAAGCTGCCCATACGCTCAGCCAACGTGATCCGTCTGGAGGGGTAGATTGGGGTTCCGGCCAAGGCCGCAGCGACCTGACGCCCGCAGGCGTAGCCCAGCTACGTCGAGGACCGGCAGGGAGCGAGAACGCCGGCCGGGGCCGCAAGATGCCCCTACTACATCGTGATCCGTCTGGAGGGGTAGATTGCGGTTCCAGGCAAGGCCGCAGCGATTTGACGCCCGCAGGCGTAGCTTATGCTACGTCGAGGACCGACAAAGAGCGAGAACGCCGCCCTGGGGCCGCAAGATGCCCCTCCAGACGGATCACGGATTATGGTTTGAGCAGGTAGTCCATCCGCACATGCCCCATCGCCCGGAAAATATTGCCCTTGACCTTGGGATTGCTGCGGTAGAGTTGGTTGAGAAGATCTTTGATCTCCCGGCGCTTGGTCAGCCCGGCGCTGGGGCAGGGGTTCGCGAAGGCCTTAAACCCCATGCGGCTGACGAAGCGGTGAATGAGGCCCTCGTCGGCAAAGGCCAGCGGGCGAATCACCGTCAAGAGACCGTCGAAGAACGACTGCGCCGGCAGCATGGTGCTGACCTCTCCGGCGTAGCAGATGTTCATGAAGAAGGTTTCGATGAGATCGTCCTTGTTGTGGCCGAGGGCGATCTTGCGGCAGCCGGCTTCATGGGCCAACTCGAACAAGCGCTTGCGCCGCAGACGGGCGCAGAGGAAGCAGGGGTTTTCACGGTTGGCCGGGCTGTGGGCCAGCGGGCCGTAATCCGTGGTCTCCACCTGCAATTCGAGTCCCAGGCGGCGGCAGCGTTCGCGAAGGGCGTCGGCACAGCCGCCCGCAAAGCCTGGGTCGATGTGGACCGGCCGCAACTCGTAGCGCACCGGCGAGCGCGCCTGCCGTTCCCGCAGCGCGTAGAGCAGGGTCGTGCTGTCCTTGCCGCCGGAGATGCCGACCAGGATCCGATCCCCCTCGTCGATCATGCGGTACTTCACCAGGGCGCGGCCCACCTGGCGGTTCAGGGCCCGGTATGGTCCGCGAAGCTTCGGCAAAGACGGGTGCGGGGGCTCAGGATTCTTCTTCCGGGGACGGCAGCAGGGCCACCTTGCCGGCGGCAACCTCACGCAGTGAAATGACGATGTCCTCGTTTTTGGGGGAACTGACCAGATATTCCGAGCCTTCACGGATCTGGCGCACGCGCGTGGCCACCAGGTTGACCAGCATGAACCGGTTCGGAATTTTCCGCAGGCAGTCTTCAATCGTGATTCGGGCCATTGTTTATTCTCCTCAAAGGGATCCAACGGGCGCAGCGCCGGCTGTTTCGTCGTTAACTTATTTCGATCAGCTCGTAGACACGGCGTCCGGCCGGTGCCTGGACGGTAATCTCGTCGTCCGGTTTTTTGCCCAGCAGGGCTTTGCCCAGCGGGGAGGAGACCGATATCCGCCCCTCTTCGATATTGGACTCTTCCGGTCCCACGAGTTGATATTCGACGTCCTCACCGGTATCGATGTTTTCGAGTCGAACCCGTGATCCGAACACCGCCTTGTCCTTGGGCAGCTTGTCGGGATCGATGACGTCGGCATTGCTGATTTTGTATTCCAATTCGTTCATGCGCGCCTCCAGAAACCGCTGACGGTCCTTGGCCGCTTCAAACTCGGCGTTTTCCGAAAGGTCGCCGTGGGCCCGCGCCTCTTCGATCGCTTTGATGTTCTCGGGCCGATCGGTTTTCTTAATCCGTTCCAGTTCGGTGCGCAGGGCGGCAAGCCCCTCCTTGGTTATCGGAATGCGTTCCACGACAAATTCTCCTTATCAAAATTCACGGCCGGCCCCGATCAAAGGGCCTGCCGTTCAATCCCATTTCAGTTCCGTGCGGGTCGGCAACCGGATGCGGCTTACGGCGCCGCCCGATCAGTCCGCCTGCACATATCCGGCCACCAGATCACCGACTTCACCGGTGGTGTAGCCCATCTTGCCGGCGGCGATGCCCTTGAGATCATCCCGCAGCACTTTGACCACCGCCTGTTCCACCCGGGCGGCCGCCTCGGCCTCGCCCAGGGTCTCCAACATGAGCTGTCCGGCCGATATGGCCGCGATCGGATTGATGATGCCCTGCCCCGTGTATTTGGGCGCCGACCCGCCGATGGGTTCGAACATGGACAGGCCTTCCGGATTGATGTTCCCGCCGGCGGCGATGCCCATGCCGCCCTGGATCATGGCCCCCAGGTCGGTGATGATGTCGCCGAACATGTTGTCCGTGACGATCACGTCGAACCATTCCGGGTTTTTGACCATCCACATGCAGATGGCGTCCACGTGGGCATAGTCCGTCTCGATATCGGGATATTCGGCCGCCACCTCCTGGAAAGTCCGCTCCCAGAGGTTGAAGGCATAGGTGAGTACATTGGTTTTGCCGCAGAGGGTCAAGCGGCGGGCGCGGTCGCGCTTGCGGCAGTAATCGAAGGCGAACCGGATGCAGCGCTCGACGCCCTTGCGGGTGTTGATCGACTCCTGGACGGCGACCTCGTCGGGTGTGCCGCGCTTGAGGCATCCCCCGGCGCCGGCGTAGAGCCCTTCGGTGTTTTCCCGGACCACCACGAAATCGATGTCTTGCGGGCCTTTGTCCTTGAGGGGGGTTGCCACACCCTCGTAGAGCTTGACCGGCCGCAGATTGATGTACTGGTCGAAGTGAAAGCGCAGATCCAGCAGAATACCCTTCTCGAGGATGCCCGGCGGGACATCCGGATGACCGATGGCCCCCAGATAGACGGCATCCGCCGCGGCCAGGGCGGCATAGCTGCCGGCGGGCAGAATTTCACCGGTCTGCTGGTAGTGCTCGCCACCGAAGGGGTAATGGGTGTATTCAAGGTTGAAGCCGCACCGCTGGGAAACGGCGTTCAACACCTTGAGGCCCTCGGTCACCACTTCCGGGCCGGTGCCATCTCCGGGAACCACTGCAATTTGATAGGTCTTGGCCATGTTTTCCTTACCCTCTCGATGTTGATCTGAAATTGGAGACTATTTCAGGAAGCCCAAAATGGAAGTGCCGGCACGAACTTTCTGGCCGACGCGGATGGCGATCTCGGAATCCGGCGGAAGATAGACGTCCAGACGCGAGCCGAAGCAAATCAGGCCGAAGCGCTGACCGCGTGCCAGCGTGTCGCCGGTCTGGGCACCGCAGATGATGCGGCGGGCGATCAAACCGGCAATCTGGACGATCACCAGACGCTGGCCCGCAGGCGTGTCCACAAAGAGCGCATTGTGCTCGTTCTCGCGCGAGGCCTTGTCCAGATTGGCCGAAAAGAACTTGCCTGGATGGTAGGCCACGTCGGCGATTTTTCCGTCATGCACCATGCGGTTGACATGCACGTTGAAGACCGACATAAAGATGCTGATTTTAAGCCACTCGCCCGCATAGAATCCACTGTCGGCCACCCGTTCGCAGAAAATGACCTTGCCGTCGGCCGGCGACACCACACAACCCGCGGCCTCCGGAACGGCCCGGTCGGGATCACGAAAGAATCCGCAGATCGCGGCGGCGACCACCAGCATGAAAACGGCGGGGCCTTTCAAACCGAGCAGAGCCATAACGAGGGTCGCAAAAGCGGCGGCCCCTATAAATGGCCACCCCGGCCGCGCAATGGGGTAGGCCGTCTGGCGCGGTGGATCCGGCCATGTAAAACGCTGCATGTTATGGGAACCCTTCAGGCACATGTCCGGAGCACCGATCGGCCTCCGGACAATGAGAAACCCTGCGTCGGGCGGCAGGGTCTATAACAGTAATGGATTTTAAAGTTTATCTATCTATCTGTTTGCGTCCGGCTTGTCAACAGGTTCCTTGGCGTAGGACGGCCGTAAATAAAGCGGCACGAGGGTTTGCCGCTCGTCCCTGGCCTGCGTCAGACGCGGCCGAGCCGCCCAGGCGATGGCCGCGGCCCGAATGGCGTGCTGAAAGCGGGGCGCCATCAGAAAATTCGCCCCCAGGGCGGTCTTGAGCCGGGAACCATAGGCCAAGGCCCCATCGCCGATGAGCACACAGGGGCGTCCCGGATCGCCGAGCGCGTCCTCGGGCGCACACACCGTTTCGGGCCGCACCGTCTCCAGTTCCCCCGCTTGAAATCGATAGTGGGCGCAATAAACTTCCCGGCGGCGGGCATCGAGCATGGCACAGATCAGACGCTCGGTCGGCGCCATCTGCCAGGCCAGGGCCGCCAGACCCGAGACGCCCACCAGCGGTTTGTCCACGGCCGCGGCCAATCCCTTGGCCGTGCTGATCCCGATGCGCACCCCGGTGAAGCTACCTGGACCACGATTGACGGCGATCGCATCGACGGCATCCAATCCCCCCATCGACATTGCCAACACACGGTCCACCAGGCGCATCAGATGGCGGGAGTGGGTCTCGCCGCTGCCGTCGGTCATTTCGGCCATGACATGGCCGTCGTGGCAGACCGCCACGCTGCAGGTCCGCGAGGCGGTATCGATAGCCAGGATTTTCAAGCCATTATTGCCTTCAAGCTTGCGGCCGGGAGGCCTTTTTGTGCCCAGCGGTCCGGCCGACGGACTTGCGTCGGGCGGACGGCTTGCGGGCGGCGGCTTTGAGGGCCACCGCCAATACGTCGTCCATATGGCTGACGGTGATGAATTTTAACTTGCGTTTGACATTGGCCGGGATTTCCGAGAGCTCTTTGCGGTTTTTCTCCGGAATGATCACCGTGTAGACATTACCCCGCAGGGCCCCCAGGGCTTTTTCCTTGAGCCCGCCGATGGGCAGCACCCGTCCGCGCAGCGTAATTTCACCGGTCATGGCCACGTCCTTGTCGACCTCCCGTTCGGTGAGCGCCGAGATCAGGGCCGTGGCCATGGCGATCCCGGCCGAGGGACCGTCCTTGGGTATGGCGCCGGCCGGTACGTGGATGTGAATGTCGCAGCGATCGAACAGGCTGCGCTGGATCTTGAGACTTTTCTGGTGGGCCTTGGCGTAGCTCAGTGCGGCCCGCGCGGATTCCTGCATGACTTCCCCGAGCTGTCCGGTCAGAATGAGTTCGCCCTTGCCCGGCATCAACGTGGTCTCGACATACAGGACCTCGCCGCCCACGTGGGTCCAGGCCAGCCCGGTGGCCAGCCCGACCTGGCTTTCGTCCTTGTCCATTTCGGGCATGTATTTGGGCGGACCTAAAAACCGGGCCAAATTGCGGCGGGTTACATATTGGCTCTTGGCGCGGCCTTCGGCGATCTGGCGCGCCACTTTGCGGCAGATCGAACCGATTTCGCGTTCCAGATTGCGCAGCCCGGCTTCCTGGGTATATTCGTTGATCATCAGCGCTATCGCCCCCTCGCTGAAACGAAGCCGCTTGGCCGACAAGCCATTCTCCTTCACCTGGCGGGGCACCAGGTGGCGCACGGCGATGGCGGCCTTTTCTTCTTCGGTGTAGCCCGAAAGATGGATGACTTCCATGCGGTCCAGGAGCGCGCTCGGAATGGTGTCGGTGAGATTGGCCGTCAGAATAAACATGACCCGCGAGAGATCGAAGGGCTGGTTCAGGTAATGATCGCTGAAGGCGCCGTTTTGTTCGGGGTCCAGGGCCTCGAGCAGCGCGGAGGATGGATCGCCGCGAAAATCGGAGCCCAGTTTGTCGATCTCGTCCATCATGAAAACCGGATTATTGACCCGGCACTGTTTGAGCCCCTGGATGATCCGGCCGGGCAGCGCGCCGATGTAGGTCCGGCGATGGCCCCGGATTTCGGCTTCGTCGTGGATGCCCCCCAGCGAGAGACGAACGAATTTACGCTTCATGGCCTTGGCGATCGCCTGTCCCAGGGAGGTTTTGCCCACGCCCGGCGGCCCCACGAAACACAAAATCGGCCCCTTGGTCTGGGGATTGAGTTTGCGCACACTCAAGTATTCGAGGATGCGGTCCTTGATCTTCTCCAAACCGTAGTGCTCGCGGTCGAGCACCTTGCGGGCGAATTCGATATCGAGCATGTCGCGGGTCGACTTGCTCCAGGGTACTTCCACCATCCAGTCCAGATAGGTCCGGATGATGGTGGCCTCGGCGGAATCCGCATGCATCTGATCCAGGCGCCGCAGTTGTTTGCGGGCTTCCTCGCGCGCTTCCGTGGGCATCTTGGCCTTGTTGATCTTGCGCTCGTATTCTTCGACTTCACGGGTCTTGTCGTCGGCTTCGCCCAACTCGCGATGGATCGCGCGCATCTGCTCGCGCAGGAAGTAATCGCGCTGATTTTTGGAGATCTCGTCTTTGACTTCGGACTGGATCTTGGCCTGGATCGCCGAGAGGTTCATCTCCCGGGACAACAATTCATTAACCTTTTGGAGTCGTGCGACCGGATCGACGATCTCCAGGATTTCCTGGGATTCATCGATTTTGAGCTTGAGATTGGAGGCCACCAGATCCGCCAGTTTGCCGGGATCTTCGATGCTCTCCAGGATCGTATTGACATCCGTGGACAATTCCCCGCGCAGGGCCAGGATCTTTTCGGAGTATTCGCGCACGTTGCGCATCAGTGCTTCGACTTCGATGTCGACGTCTTCCAGGGGCGTTTCGTCGATGGGTTCGAGCTTGACCCGATAGAAGCCGCGTTTGCGCACGTAGCGTGCGATGCGGGCCTTGGATACACCCTGGACCAGCGTCTTGGCCCTGCCGTCCGGCAGCTTGAGCATCCGCAGAATCCGCCCCACGGTACCCACCTCGAAGATCTCATCCGGCTGGGGGTCTTCGGTGTTGGGATCTTTCTGGGTCGCCAGGAAGAGATAACCGTCCTTGCCGACCGATTCTTCCACCGCCCGGATCGATTTCTTGCGTCCCACAAACAGCGGCAGAAGCATATCCGTAAATATGACCACGTCACGTACCGGCATCAGGGGCAGGATACCGGGAATCACCGGTACCCCGTCCTCTTCATCGATAATCGTGACCAGATCGTCCTTGTCCGTTTCAGCCATAGTGACTCCTGATGATGCCATTGGGTTCCTGCGACGGAGGCCGTCACGCCCTGGTTGGTCGGCCATCGAACGCGGACGGTGCACGATCACCGGATAGCCTCGCAGGGAAAAAAACCCGCTTTCAGACGAGCAAGTCTAAAAGTTTAAAATATAAGACCCACTTTTTCAAAAACAATATACCGCTTGATTTTTTAGCCCATGGCGCCTACAAATAACCATAATACGATGGGTTTACCCATCGTTTGCCGGGGTGACGGCCGCCTGCGCCGCAGGCCTCGGAATGGATCGCGCGGCCGCCTACTTGCCAAGGGATGCGCCGTTGGCAGGAGAAGAATGTCACCCAACCAGATCATGAGTCTATTCGTATTGCTTGGCGGCGCCTGCGTGGGCAGTTTTTTGAATGTCTGCATCTATCGTCTTCCCGCCGGACTCTCGATCGCCTACCCGCCCTCGGCCTGCCCGCAATGCCGGCAGCCGATCCGCTTTTTCGACAACATCCCCGTGCTCAGCTATCTGCTGCTGCGCGGCCGCTGCCGCAACTGCCGCGCCGCCATCGCCCTGCGCTATCCGCTCGTGGAGTTGATCACCGGCCTGGCGGCCCTGGCGCTTTTCCTGCGTTACGGTCTTACGGCCGCCACCCTGGTCTATTTCCTTTTCGTCGCCGTTCTGATCGTGATCACCTTCATCGACATCGATCATCAGATCATACCGGACGTGCTTTCACTGACGGGGATCCCGATTTTCTTTCTGGCCGGCGGGTGGCTGGCGGAAACCGTCTGGACCGAGGCCCTGATCGGCATTCTGGCCGGTGGCGGCAGTCTTCTTCTGGTCGCGCTGGGCTACCGCCTGATAACCGGCAAGGACGGCATGGGCATGGGCGATGTCAAACTGCTGGCCATGATCGGTGCCCTGATCGGCTGGCGCGGGGTGCTCTTCACCCTTTTTTTCTCATCCGTGAGCGGCACCCTCGTCGGGCTGTTTCTGATGGTGCGCTCCGGCGGCAGCTTGAAAACCAAACTGCCCTTCGGCCCTTTTTTGGCCCTCGGCGCCATCGCCTATATTTTCTACGGTCCGGAGTTGATTGACGCCTATCTGGGACTGACCGTATCTTTACGTTAATATTTGACGGGAATCCGTACCATGACCACAATCGCCATTATCTCCGACATCCATGCCAACCTCGAGGCGCTCGAAGAAGTTCTCCACGACATCGACGCCTTGGCGATCAGCAAAATCTACAGTCTGGGAGACAATATCGGCTACGGCCCTGAGCCGGAAGCCGTCATCCAGACCTTGGAGGCACGCGGTATTCCCTCGGTCCTCGGCAATCATGAACTGGCGGTCACCGATGCTTCCGAATTGGACTGGTTTAACCCCGTGGCCCGTGAATCACTGCTAAAAACCGTGGAGATGCTCTCCCCGGAAGCCATTGAATCGATTCACCAGTTCCCCTACTGCCGGGTGGAAGAAAATCTCCGTCTGGTTCATGGCTTTCCGCCGGATTCACCGGTGATCTACCAGTTTCAAGCCTCCAATGACGACCTGGTCCAGACCTTTACCGAACTGCAGGAGCAGATCTTCTTCACCGGCCATACCCACTATCCTGAAATCATCGAGTACGCCGCGGGCCAGATTCAGAAATACGCTTTCGGCCGCAAGCCGCTGCGTCTCAAAGCCGACGCCCGCTACATCATCAATGTGGGCAGTGTCGGACAGCCGCGGGACGGCAACAACAACGCCAAATATGTTCTCTTCGACCCGATCGCCCTGACGGTGGAACTGCGCTTCGTGCCCTACGATATCGAGGCCACCGTACAAAAAATCCTGGATGCCGGCCTGCCGGAGGCGCACGCCCTGCGCCTGCGCTGAAAACGACCCCGACGTCATGAAGAAGATCGGTCGGTATCATGTGCGGGGGCTTCTGGGCCAGGGCGGCATGGGGCGGGTCTACAAGGTGGCCCACCCGGCCATCGGCCGCATCCTGGCCCTTAAACGACTAGAACCGGCCGAGCCTTTGGAGCATCTTGTCGGAACGCCAAAACTGCGGTCCCTGTTCGAAGACGAGATCCGCCGCATGGCCGGTATCACCCATCCCAACATCCTCGAAATCCTGGATGCCGGTGAAGACTACCATGGCCCCTTCTATGTCATGGCCTACCATTGCAACAACCTGGGCCAGGAAATCGGGGAGACCTACCGTGCGGAGAGGCCCTCGCGTCCCCTGCCCGTTCCAATGACCGTGGATTACGGCCTCCAGATCCTGGAGGGCTTGGCCCGCCTGCACCATGCCGGCATCGTCCATCGGGATATCAAGCCCTTCAATATTCTCCTAACCGCCCACGACCAGGTCAAAATCTGCGATTTCGGTCTGTCGCGCCTGAGGGGCGAAGCCTTCAAGGGGCCGCCCACCTTGAAGGTCGGCTCACCCTTCTATGCCGCCCCCGAACAAGAACACAATCCAGATGCCGCCGGATTTGCCGCCGACCTCTACGCCACGGGCGTCATGCTCTACCGGATGTTAAGCGGCCGACTGCCGGAAGATCCCTGCCGGCCCGTCAGTCAAATGCATCCCGATCTGGATGCCGCCTGGGATGCTTTCCTGGCGCGGGCCCTCGCGCACGATCCCGCCCGGCGCTATGGACGTGCGACCGATATGCGCGATGACCTTGCCGCGCTGCAGACGCGCTGGCAATCCCAATGGGAAGATGCCTGCCGCGACCTGCCGGCACCACCACCGCACGCGCCCCCGAAGCAAACGGCGGCAAGGGAGGCAATCCGCGCCACAGCGCTCAAAACCCCACCCCGCCCGCAACCGTCGCAATTCGGCCTGGACGCCCTCTGGCGCCCGCGGCGCTATCGTGATCATCGTTTCACGGCCGAAGCAAACGGGGCGGTTCTAACGGACCAGGCCAGCGGATTGACCTGGCAGCGGGGCGGTTCCGATTTTACCCTGGACTGGCATGCCGCCGCGGCCTATATCGATCATCTCAACCGCGAGGGCTTCGGCACCCGGCGCAACTGGCGTCTGCCCACGATCGACGAATTGATCACCCTGCTGCGACCCAACCCGCAGGGCAGCGACCACTGCCTGCCGCCGGTCTTCGACCAACGGCCCCGACGGCTGTGGAGCTGCGATCGCCGCACGTTTACGAGCGCCTGGTACGTCAACTTGAATCTGGGCTTCGTATCCTGGCAGGACTTTTCCTGTCACAATGCCATCAAAGCCGTTAGCGCACCTGCGGAGGTTTAGCCCCCGCTTCCTTTTTTCAAATCGCCAGGCTAGCTCCGCCGCCGCCAACAAGGTGTCGGAAGCGGTCCCCTGCAACCCGGCGCACCAATCAAAAAGGCAGGGGAGATCTCCCCTGCCCTTCTTTGAAACCACTTCTATCGATGATGTCAGTACGTGCGCAACCGCTGGATCGCTATCCCCACCACTCCATATCGTCGGCGGTGGTGCGGAAATCGGCTTCCACCAGCTCAGGCATCGGCATGTCCTTGGTCTCCTCGAGGTGTTTGGCGGTGGGTTTGCCCACCAGCATAAGCCGTTTCTGGGGGCACTTCTCAAAAGCTTTGTGCAGATCCTCGGAAAATTCCTGGCAGTAGGCGTTGTAATTGATCGAAGAGAGATTGTCCTCGATCGTGAAGAGGCTGCAGGCTTTCGCACAGGCCTTGCACCCCACGCAGCCCACCGTGCAGACCTCCTTGACGGCCTTGCCGAAATCCTTGTTGGCACAGGTCACCGCCAGCATGCGTTCGAATTTGAACGGCGACATGGTGATAATGTTGCGCGGACAGACCTGGGCGCAGGCGCCGCAGCCGATGCACTTGTCATAGTCCACCGTGGCCAGTCCGTCGCGGTTGTGGATCGCATCGTAGTTGCAGGCCTCGACGCAGTCCCCGTAGCCCAGGCAGCCGTAGATACAGCCCTGGACCCCGGAAACGATATTGACCGCCGCACAAGTCTGCTCGCCGCGGTATTCGTGGCGTTTGCGTTTTTGGTCGGTGTGCGCCCCGCAGTGAACAATGGGGCGGTAGGGCAGCGTGTCGGTCAGTTCGACCCCCATGATGCCGGCCACCGCGGCGGCGCAGCTCTCGCCGCCCACCGGGCACTTGTTGACCGGTGCGTCCGCGCCCACGATGGCTTCGGCATAGTCGCTGCAACCCACAAAACCGCAGCCGCCGCAGTTGGCCGCCGGCAGGACGTCCATGATGGCCGTGATGCGCGGATCCACCTCCACATAAAATTTCCGGCTGGCCCATCCCAGGATGTAGGAGAGCACCACGCCCATGGCCAGCAGCGTGCCGGCGGAAAGGCCTACGGTTACGAAATTCATACGACGTTCTCCATATGATTGATGCTCAGCCGTACCGCCGCGATCAAGGGTGCGATTGCTCGGCCGTGGGCATAGTGGTCTTTTGGGCGGCGATGATCGCCTCCGCCGGGTGTTCTTCGATGCGCGCCGCGGCACTCGGCTTTTCGGCCGTCAGGGCTTTCTTGAGGCCGCTGTCCACGCCGGTAAAGCCCATGAAGGCCAGGGCCATGATACCCGAGACGATCATGGTGATACCGGCGCCCTTGAAGGGTTCGGGCACATCGCACAAATCGAGTTCTTCCCGGATGCCGGCCATGATCACGATGGCGATCGTGAAGCCGACACCGCCGAAGATCGCGAGGATCAGCGAGCGTCCCAGATCCCAGGCCGCGGACGGATCGTCCACGCCCACGATGTTGCTCATGATCGTCAGACAGGCGAAGAGAATCGCGCAGTTGGTCGTTATCAGGGGCAGGTAGACGCCGAAACTCTTGTAGAGTGGCGGGTAGAACTTGCGCACATACATCTCGACGAACTGCACCGAAGAAGATATGGCTAGAATGTAGACGATATAACTCAAGATCGTCAGGTCGATGCCGGCGGCCGTTTCGGCGGGGACGAAAAACCCGGCGATCCAGCGCGACAGGGGCGCCCCGGGCACCAGCACGAAGGTCGTGATGGCCCAGCTGATGAAAGCCGCGATGGTGATCACGAAGGTCACCGCGCAGCCCATGCCGAAAGCCATGTCGATGCGTCGCGAAACCCCCACGAATGGGCAGATCCCCACGAAATAGTGCAGGACGAAATTGTTGATCAGGGCGGCCCCGAGGGCGATCAGGATGATATCGATCAAATAGCTCATGTTACGCTCCCTCGCTTTGGGCCGGTTCGAGCACTTCGCGGACCGGGCGCTGCGCGCGCACCGTTTCATACCAGTTGACCAGGCCGATCAGCAGGCCGAAGGTCAAAAAAGCGCCCGGCGGCAGCACCATGACCACCCAGTCCGGCCAGGCCGCCGGCAGAACCGGGATATCGAAGAAATTCCCGGTGCCCAGGATTTCACGCACGGCCGCGATGGCGGAAATGGCCAGCCCGAACCCGATGGACTGCCCGATGGCGTCCGCCCCGGCCACGAACACGGACTGTTTGGAAGCGCAGACTTCACAGCGGCAGATGATGATGCAGTTGACGATGATCAGCGGGATGTAAGGCCCCAGGGTCTTGCTCATCTGGTAGAGATAGGCCGCCAG
>JAAUYB010062316.1_pt1 | contig 15476 bp, 10 predicted proteins | sample 7278071 | NCBI WGS metagenome assembly JAAUYB01 (sample SAMN14350121, study PRJNA611818) | marine sediment metagenome | isolation source: surface marine sediment (1.8m) | place: French Polynesia: Moorea | collected 2018-08
CAAAGTCACATCCCGGGAATACGAGTGGCACAGCCGCTTTAATGGATAAAACCCTAATTGAGCGAAAAACGCTCAATTAGGCGTTATTTGTTATCTGTTAATTGTTATTTGAGATCGGATGACAGCCTGATTTTATCATTCTATAATCAGTGAGATATGAATACAGATTTTGATCCTTTTAAACCAATAACCAATAACGAATAACTAATAACTTCCAACAGGAGGGGGTTATGGGTGCATCATATTGGAAATTTGCCGGAGAAACAGTCGCCGCCGGAGGGGTGCGCAAAACCCTGCAACAGCTCGGCATCGGCGGCAAAGTTCTGGGGCGAGCCGGGGCCGTGGTCGGTATCGGTTTTCTAGCCTATGAATTTATTAAAAGTTACAAAGACAATATTGAAAAAGAGCCGGCCTATCGTGAAATGACGGTTCTGCAAGCCGAGCTGGACAAGTGGATCGGCGCCCTGTCCTGTTTGGGCAGTGAAGCCGGTGCGGACGGGGATTACGGGTCAATTGATGAAGGCGGGGCGATCAATGCCCTTCATTACAAAAAGACTCTGCAGGGGTCCGGCATAATTGATCCGGATTTAAAGGAGGCTTATACCCTGATCGGACGGTCAATGAATTATATCCGGCAAACCGAGAATCTCCTGGGCGACAATCAATTTGAGGCGCACAAAAAAGACCTGGTTGCGCAGCTTCGAAAACGCCAACTGCAGATTGGGAAGACAGCTGATTATCGGCCGATTCAACAGGGTCTCGGACGAATTGTCGGCGAGATCAGACCCATTGCAGCAGGCTATTCAGCACGGATTTACGACTGCAGCCGGGAGATTCAGCAGAAAATTGGATCAAATGCTGCCTGGGCGGCCATTTCAATGGCGACATTGGGGTTGGTGAAAAAACCCGAACCCGAACAAGCCAGTACATAGTGGAGAATCCTGGTCCAGAGGGCCAGTCGAAGATCCCGTGTTCTTTGCGGGGGTCGTCGATAATTGGCTGTGCCGTAACCTACATAGCGGAATGATGGAATACTGGAGTGTTGGAATAATGGGTTTAGCGGAATTAGATCTGATCCTATGATGATGACCCGGATCTTTACTTACTTCGACCGGCTATATTCTGGTTTCAGGTTTCAGAAAAAGAATTCGACCCTTGGATTAAAAGTGTCCATAAAATGAATTGTTTTTCTCCGGCGTTGACCTTCAGTTTCACGCCCAATTAGGGCTCAGAAATTAGGAATCGGTATTCACTGAAACCTGAAACCTGAAACCACAATTTAAGAAGTGTGCGATTACCATATAACTCGTTTCGGGATTGCCCGGGCGAATTCCTTTGTAGATGGCTCTTCAGGTTCCCATCCGCTTGATTTCATCTTCCAGCATGACCTTGCAGTAGCGGCACAGCTCATTGGATTTGCGGTCGACATCTTCCTCATTGCGGCAGTAGTGCATAATACAGGCCTCCTCGGGGCAATGCCGGAGTTTAAACGTATGGCCCAATTCATGTATGGCTTCCTTCACGATGCGATCGATATATTTCTGCGATATATTTATCCCCGAACGGCCTTCGTTCAGGCGGAATGTTGAAACCACGCAGGCGGTCCCTCCCAGCTGGGCTTCACCATAGACATGTGTCAGAATGGGGATGAACAGATCGACCTGGGCAATCGCAATAATCCTGATAGCCCGATGAGGCAAGCAGGCCGCAAGCTGCTCCAGGATCATGGTTGAATGGTACTGGTTTCGTTTCTGATCCAGTGCGAAAGAAAGATCCTGCAACACGCAATCGACTGCAGTCGAATATCCGAATACCCGTTCAATCTCTGCCGCTATACCGTTGATTAGCTCGCCGCTCAGTTCTCCAATCGGAGAAATCAGGATCATATGTTCGCTCTGGGAGGTCAAAGTATAGGTTTAAAGGTTCCGGGTTTAAAGGTTCAGCGTTTTGGGCTCAGGGTCCAAAATCGATTTTGGATTTTAGATTTCGGATTTAATGTTTGTTTCCAACGGTTCGATAAAAAAAGATTTTGGATTTTTGGTTTTGGATTTAATGTTCGTTTTCGGCGTTTCTAGAAATAATTAGATAGAGCGAAGCGATACTGTAAATCCGAAATCCGAAATCGCAAATCCCAAATCTGCAATCCGCAATCCAAAATTTGCCTTCTGAACACCGTTTTCTGTAAGGTTACATTACCCTGAGAAACTCTGACTGACTATGCCTTCTGCAGATCATACTTCTTGATCTTGCTGTACAGGGTCGATCGATCGATTTCCAGAATTTTGGCGCAACGGGCAATGTTCCAGTCGTTATCCGACAGGATTTGTCGGATGTGGCTCTTTTCAACCTCTTTAAGTGAGTTGTTTTGAGGGGCATGGAACGGTCCGTAGCATAGTATGGGCAAATCTTCGGGAAGCATTTGACGTTCCTTGCCGACGACCACCGCCCGTTCGATGGCATTTTCAAGCTCACGCACATTCCCCGGCCAGTCGTACAGCATGAGTTCGTCCATCGCTTCGCGACTGATTTTGTCGATATTTTTATTTGTCTCCTGGATGAACCGATGCAGGAAATGTTCCGCCAGAAGCGGAATGTCCTCTTTGCGTTGAGACAGAGACGGCATGACGATTGAAATGACATTTAGACGGTAGAAGAGATCTTCACGAAAGCTGCCGTCCTTGATCGCCTCTTCCAGATTGCGGTTGGTGGCGGCAATCACCCTGAAGTCTGCCTCCATGGGCTGGGTGCCGCCGACCCGGTAAAATACCCGGTCTTCCAATACCCGCAGCAGATCGATTTGCATGCGCATGCTAATCTCGCCGACTTCATCCAGAAACAACGTTCCACCGTGCGCTAATTCCAGACGACCTTTTTTAGTTTCTTTGGCATCCGTAAAAGCGCCTTTCTGGTGACCGAATAATTCGGTCTCCATGAGATGTTCGGGAATTGCACCGCAGTTGACGGTGACAAAAGGGCCGTTGCGGCGCGGACTGTTGGTATGAATGGCCTTGGCCGCCAGGCCTTTGCCGGTTCCCGTTGGACCCGTAATCAGGACGGTCGAATCCATGGGGGCGACATCACAGATCAGGTCAAATATTTCCTGCATGGGTTTGGATTGCCCGATCATACTCTCAAATCGCGTGCGCTCCTTCACCTCCTGCCGCAGAAACTGCATTTCACGGGTCTGGTCCTGGAAGCGGATAATTTTTTCGATCAACACGCCCAGCTCGTTCGGGTCGAATGGTTTTAGCATATAATCATAGGCACCATTTTTCATGGCCTCGATAGCGGTGGGAATCGAGCCGTAGGCTGTGATCATGACCACGGCCACATCCGGATCGTTATCCTTTACGTGCCGCAAGACATCGAGGCCGCTGATTCCCTCCATCTTGATGTCGACCAGAAAAATATCGAAGCGGGTTTCCTTCATTTTTTCCAGCGCATCTTCTCCACTGGGCGATGTTTGGACGTCATGTCCGTCTCTTTCCAACCAACCGGCCAGCGATTCCCGCATGATCAATTCATCATCGACGATCAGGATCCTGGTGCTGCTCATTTATTCCTCCTAATTAATCCGCCTCGGGTAGTAAAATTATCTGTTTCGCAAATTGAGAATATAAGCCAAAAACTTGCTGGAATTGAAGTCCGGCGGATTAATTACTTTATGCTTCGCATTTTTATTATCTTATACTCTCTTATGCTGACACCTGACACCTGACACCTGCCTTAGGCTGATTTCAAGGGCAATTTAATCTGAAATGTCGTGCCCTGTCCCCTCTCTGATTTGACATAGATCGAGCCCTCATGCTCCTGAATGATGCCGTAGGCCACCGACAGGCCCAATCCGACGCCCTTGCCTTTTTTCTTGGTGGTAAAAAAAGGCTCGAACAACTTGGGGATGTCGTCTCTGGGTATTCCGGGACCGGTATCACTGAAGATGATCTTTATCTTATCTTCCCGCAACAGGTGGTTGGTTTGAATGGTTAATCTGCCTCCGTCCGGTTCCATGGCCTCAGCTGCATTGGATACCAAGTTCATAAAAACTTGCTGGAGCTGGTCTTCCGATCCGAGCAAATCCGGCAGATTGTCCTCCAGCTTCGTCGCCACTTTGACGCCATCGATTTTGAGCAAATTTGAATTTAAAAAGAGCGTTTTTTCAATCAACCGATTGATGCTCAACTTCTTGGGTTCCATTTTTGACTGACGTGCAAAGGCCAACAGATTCGATACGATACGGCTCGTCCGGCGGGTTTCATTTTCCATGAGATCCAAATACTGCTGGAACTGACCGATTTGTTTGCGATTTACTTTTTCTTCGGTGACAATACGCTTCATGAGCATGATCAGATTCAAAATTCCGGCTATCGGATTATTAATTTCATGAACCACCGATGCGGAGAGTTTTCCCAGGGATGACATTTTATCCTGGTGCAACAGTTTTTCATGGGTTTCCTGCAGCTGGCGGGTGCGATCTTCGACCATTTGTTCCAGCCGGAGCGTAAGCTCCTCCTCTTCCCTTCTGCGCTGGGTAATATCCCGGCTGATGTGCACAAATTTCGATATCTTGCCGTCCTTTTCCCAGATCGGGTAGATGTTCATCTCATAGTACCGTTTCTGCCCGTTGGGCATCAGCCGGGTTTGAATTTTGTGGACCTGGCGCTTGTTGCGAACAACTTCCTGCAGGGGGCAGTCCGTTTCTCCCCCATTACAGGGATGATCTATACTATGATATACTTCGTAGCATTTTTTCCCGATTACCTCCTCGCGGTTGTAATGCATTTTCGTCAAAAAGGCCTCGTTGGCATCAATTATTTCCATTTGCGGTGTAATGACCAGAATAAAGTCCTGAATGCCGTTGAGGATGGTTTCCATTTCCTTGGTTCGCTCGCGCAGCTTGTTCTCTTCGCGGCCAATTGCCTTCCAGAACATTCGAAACACCTGATAGGAGAGGATCCGGATTCGCTGGGGCCGGGTGCGCAGGATTTCATCGAAAATCTCCTGCTCGGGTGTCAGCATGATAATCAAGTTGATATTGTAACGGCGATCATAAAGCTGGCGGCAATCCCGGAAGGTTAACAGACCATATTCATCGGCGAGCACCATGCCCGGACTGGTCGGATCGGGATCGGCCACAGCCAGAATTGGCGCGTACATTTCTTCCTTGTCATAAACAGCCGTCGTTTTCTCGAGGATTTCCCGGCACAAATCGCCGCCACCAACGAATGCGATATTAATGATCGAAGGATCTTTCAAAACCATTATGTCGGCCTTTAAATTGAAGATTGTAGATATTTACCGGAGTGTTGGATTTTTAAACAGTAGCACGGGACAAGCGGAGTATCAAGCTCCCTTTCGGTCAATTCTTCTCAAAACGAAACCGATTGTTAAAATAAGGTTGACAAATTAGCTCAAAACGAATAAATTCGCTCCTTCGCGCATTTCCGGACTTGGGCCGCGGGTGGCAAATGATCGAAAAACCCAACCCGGCTGAGCCGGGAATGAATATTGATTATTGAATATTGAGTATTTGAGGTATTCTATCGATCTGAATTCACCTCTGTTATCAATACTCAAATCCTACGCAAACATGATTTGTTTTCAATAGATTAGATACTAAATAAATTCCGAACACTAAGGAGCTTTACAACATGACCGAAAAAGTCAATGGATCTGTTCTGGTTCTCGGGGGCGGAATCGCCGGAATGCAGGCCTCACTTGATCTGGCGAACTCCGGCTACTTAGTCCATCTGGTTGAGAAATCGTCCGCCATCGGCGGTTTGATGTCCCAGTTGGATAAGACATTTCCAACCAATGACTGTGCCATGTGAATTATCTCGCCCAAACTGGTCGAGGTCGGCCGGCACCTGAACATTGAGCTGTTAACTGAAACCGAATTGTTAGCCCTCGAAGGCGAACCCGGAAATTTCAAGGCCCGGATTCGGAAACAACCCCGCTTCATTGACCTTGACAAATGCACCAGCTGCGGTGAGTGCACCAAGGTTTGTCCCGTCGACCTTCCGGATGAATATCAGGAAGGACTCGCATCAAAAAAAGCCACCTATAAAAAATATGCCCAGGCCATTCCCGGCGCATTTGCCATCGACAAAGGCGACAAGGCGCCCTGTCGTCTGGCATGTCCGGGCGGTTTGAACGTCCAGGGTTATGTGAACATGGTCAAATCGGGCCGCTATAAAGAGGCCCTTGAGATCATCATGGAAGATCTGCCGCTGCCTGGTATTCTGGGTCGAATTTGTCCGCATGGCTGTGAAGATGCCTGTCGCCGCTGTGACGTGGACGAACCGGTTGCAATCCGGGACCTAAAGCGACTGGCTGCCGATAAATATGATCCCCGGGAAATCGAGATCGAAGTCCCGGCTCCGCGCCTGGAGAAAGTCGCCATTATAGGATCCGGTCCGGCAGGTCTTTCCTGCGCCTATCACCTGGTGCGCAAGGGCGTCATGTCCACCATTTACGAATCCCTGCCCGAGGCCGGTGGTATGCTGCGAGTCGGGATCCCGGCGCACCGCCTGCCCCGGGAAGTACTTGACCAGGAAATCGAGGTAATCACCAATCTGGGTGTCGAGATCAAGACCGGAACGCCTCTGGGCCCGGATCTGTCCGTGGATGATCTGCTGGGTGACGGTTACAAAGCGGTTTACCTGGCTCTTGGCGCCCATAAAGGCATCGAACTGGGTATCCCCGGCGAGAAATCTGTCGGGGTGCGCCAGGGTGTTGAATTCCTGCGGGAGGTCAACCTCACCGGCAAGGCCGATGTCGGCAAGAAAGTCGCCATCATCGGCGGCGGCAATGTGGCCATCGATGTGGCCCGCTCTGCCGTGCGGTTGGGAGCCGATGAAGTCAACATCATCTATCGCCGCACCCGTGCCGAAATGCCGGCCTGGGAGGAAGAAATTCAAGCTGCGGAAGATGAAGGCACCCAGATTACCTATCTGTCTGCTCCCCAGGAAGTACTGACCCGCGACGGAAACGTCATCGGGCTGCGCTGCATCCGCATGGAGCTGAGCGAGCCGGATTCATCCGGACGCAAACGGCCGATTCCGATTCCTGACAGCGAATATGATATCGAGATCGATCAATTGATCCCGGCCATCGGTCAGCGGCCGGATCTTTCCGCGATTGAAGATGTGACCGGTTTGACCTTCTCACGCTGGGGCACTACCGAAGTCGATTCAGTCACGTTTGCCACCGAGCGCGACGGCGTATTTGCCGGAGGCGATCTGCAGACCGGTCCCTGGGTGGCGATCGGTGCCATCGGTGCCGGCAAGGAAGCCGCCGAATCCATATTGCGCTACATCGAAGGCCGCGACATGGCCGAAGGTCGCGAACCCATCGTCTACGACGATCCCTGCTACCGGCCGGTTCCCGACGATGAGCCCGTTATGTTGCGGGCCAGAATGCCGGAGCTTCCCGTTTCTGAACGCCAGGGCAACTTCGCCGAAGTCGAGCTGGGATACGAAGAGGCCGAAGGCCAGAAGGAAGCGGCCCGTTGTCTCAACTGTGGCTATTGCTGTGAATGCTACCAGTGCGTGGATGCCTGCCTGGCCAATGCCGTTGATCACAGCCAAAAGGAGGAAATACTGGAACTCGATGTCGGCTCCGTTATCCTGTGTCCCGGCAGCGAACCATACGATCCCAGCCACCTGGAAAACGTCTATCACTACAAAAACAGCCCGAACGTAATGACCAGCCTGGAATTCGAACGGATTCTGAGTGCATCGGGCCCCACCATGGGCCATTTGAAACGGCCGTCGGATGATAAAGAGCCGACTAAAATTGCCTGGCTGCAGTGCGTTGGGTCCCGGGACAGTAACCAGTGCGGCAACAGCTATTGTTCATCGGTTTGCTGTATGTATGCCTGTAAGGATTCCATGATCGCCAAGGAGCACGCCGAGGGCGATCTGGACTGTGCCATCTTTAACATGGACATCCGGACTTTTGGCAAGGACTATGAAAAGTATTACGACCGTGCCAAAGATGCCGGAATCCGGTTTATTAAATCCAGAATCCACTCCCTGGATGAGGTGGGCGACACCGGCAACCTGAATATCCGTTATATGGATGACAGCGGGCAGCTTCAGATCGAAGAGTTTGACATGGTGGTGCTATCGGTGGGTCTCCAGGTTCCGCAATCCACAGCTGATATGGCTGCCAGGCTCGGCGTCGAGCTTGACAGCTCTAACTTTGCCGTGACGCATCCCTTTACGCCGATTGAAACCTCCCGGCCAGGCGTGTATGCCTGCGGCGTTTTCCAGGAACCCAAGGACATTCCCGGCTCCGTCATCGAAGCCAGCGCCGCGGCCTGCGCCGCCGGTTCGAGACTGGCAGTCGCCCGCAACACCCTGACCCGCAGTGTCGAGGTTCCGGAAGAGATCGACGTCTCCGGAGAAGAGCCGCGGGTCGGCGTTTTCGTGTGCAACTGCGGCGTCAATATCTCCAGTGTGGTAGATGTGGCCGAAGTCGAAGAATATGCTAAGGGCCTGCCCAACGTGGTCTACTCCACGCAGAATCTGTTCACCTGCTCCCAGGATTCCCAGGATCAGATGAAGGAGATCATCAAGGAGAACAAGTTAAATCGCGTAGTGGTGGCAGCCTGCAGCCCGAAAACCCACGAGCCGATATTCCAGGACACAATGGAGTCCTGCGGCCTCAACAAGTACCTGTTTGAAATGGCCAACATTCGCAACCAGGATTCCTGGGTCCATTCCGATTCCAATGAAGATGCATCGGCAAAGGCCAAGGACCTGCTCCGGATGTCGGTGGCCCGGGCCGGAACCCTGCATCCCCTTGAAGAGAAGAAAATTCCCGTTATTCAGCGGGGCCTGGTGGTCGGCGGCGGGGTGGCCGGCATGAACGCTGCCATCGGATTGGCTGAACAGGGCTACGACGTGGTTCTGGTGGAAAAAGAGGCCGAACTGGGCGGACTGGCCACCCGTTTGACCGCAACCATCGAAGGTGCCAAAATCAAGACCTATCTGGATGATCTGATCGGAAAAGTATCCGACCACGCCAAAATTGAAACCCTGACCAACGCCCTGATCGTCGGATTTTCCGGGTTCAAAGGGAATTTCACGACCGAAATCCTGGTTGGGCCCGACATGGTTCAGCGCAAAATCGAGCACGGGGTGGTGATTCTGGCCACTGGCGCCAATGAGTACGAGCCGAAAGCCGATGAGTATCGATACGGACAGGATGACCGGATTATGACCCAGCTCGAGCTGGCCGCAAAAATGGAAAATAACGAGCTCGGGGATCCGGAAACCGCGGTTATGGTCCAGTGTGTCGGTTCCCGCAACGAGGAAAATCCCAATTGCTCCAGAATCTGCTGCCAGACGGCCGTCAAAAACGCTCTGCACCTGAAAGACATCAATCCCGATATGAATGTATACGTTCTGTACCGGGATATTCGCACCTACGGACTGCTAGAAGATTACTATACCGAGGCCCGCAAAAAAGGCGTCTTTTTCTTCCGGTATGACAAGGATGATCCACCGCTGGTGGAGAAGAACGGCGATGACCTTGAAGTGACTTTCCAGGATCATGTCCTCAATCGCAAGGTGAAAACATCGGCCGATCTCCTGGTGCTTAGTGCCGGTATGCAGGCCGAAGATACCGAAGAGTTGTCATCGATTCTAAAGCTGGCCCGCACGGCGGAGAACTACTTCATGGAGGCCCATGTCAAACTGCGGCCGGTGGATATGGCTACCGAGGGCATTTTTGTCTGCGGTACCGCCCACAGTCCCAAGCTGTTGTCGGAAACCATATCCCAGGCTTACGCCGCTTCGGCCCGGGCCATTACGTTCCTGTCCCAGGCCAATTTGACCCTGTCGGCGGTGACGGCCAAGGTTGAAGCTGAGAAATGCGCCAGCTGCCTCATCTGCGTCCGATCCTGTCCGTACAATGTGCCCAAAATTAATGCGGACGGCGTCAGCGAAATCGACGAGGCCCTGTGCCATGGCTGCGGCATCTGCTGCGCCGAATGCCCGGCCAAAGCCATCCAGCTCGGCTGGTACGAAGACGATCAGATTCTGTGCAAGGTGGAGGCACTGTTGGAAGGCGTGCTTTAGAGGTCGGAAGTGGGATTGCGGAAGGCGGAAGATCGGAAGGTGGAAGTCGGATTTCGGTAGGCGGAATTATGGGGCATAGCGCTTAGGGCATAGGGCATGGTGCATAGCGCATAGCGTGAAATAATGATATCGCAATTATGCATCGAGTGTTGCGATCCTATTGCGTTACATTGCTCCTATTAATTGATTGCGAAAGCATTTTGACTGGGTTGAACGACGGGTTGCTTAATTTGGTTGGATTTATAGAAGCCGAATAACCAGTCAACCAATCAACCAAATTTGTGAGAGGAAATTATGAGCAAAGATTTTGATCCGATCATTATTGCATTCTGCTGCAATTACTGAGGCTACACGGCCGCGGACCTGGCAGGTTCGATGCGATTGCAGTACCCGGCGAACGTCAAAATCGTTCGGGTTCCCTGCACCGGGAAAGTTGATGTCATTCACGTCCTGCGCGCGTTCGAAAAAGGTGCTGACGGAGCCTGTGTTATCGGGTGCCTTGAAGGTGAGTGTCATTTCAACACCGGCAATTTAATGGCCAAGCGGCGGGTCGAACAGGCTCAGAAGATCCTGGATACCATCGGTATCGGAGGTGAGCGGGCCCGGATGTACAATTTATCATCCAGTGAAGGTCCGCGTTTCGCCCAGTACGCTGCGGATTTTACTGCAGAGATAAAAGAGCTCGGTCCGAATCCGCTCAAACTGGCCAAAAACAAGGCGGCGTGACCTTAGTTGAATAGTTGAGTAGTTTAATGGTTGATTAGTTTGAAGGAAACCTCGACTTTTTGAGCAAAAAAGATTTAACTGCTAGTTTAACCGACAGTCAACCAATTAACTATCAACATATCGACTAATTAACCAGTCAACCAATTAACTATTTAACCAATTTATCGAGAGGTCTGTTCTATGATAGTTGCAGATAAAAAACCGGTTGAGGAAATTATCGAGTACCTCAAAGACCACAAAAAAATTCTGGTTCTGGGATGCAACGAATGTGTCACGGTCTGTGAAGCCGGGGGCCAAAAGGAGGTCCAGGTATTGGCCTCTGCGCTGCGCATGAATGCGCAAAACCAGGGGAATGAAGTCAAGATCGATGAGATGACCCTGGAGCGTCAGTGCGATCAGGAGTATGTTGAGGAGATCCGCGACGTTATCGATCAGTACGATGCAGTCGTTTCCCTGGCCTGTGGTGTGGGCGTCCAGTTTACCGCTGAACAGTATCCGTCCACCATGATCTATCCGGGCGTTAACACCTGCTTCATGGGCGCCACCGAAAAGCGTGGGCTCTGGACGGAGCGCTGCCAGGGATGCGGACAGTGTATTCTGGCAACGACCGGCAGCATCTGCCCCGTTGCACGGTGTGCCAAGCGCCTGTTCAACGGTCCCTGCGGCGGGTCGACTACCGGCAAATGCGAAATCAATGCTGAAGTCGACTGCGCGTGGCAATTGATCGTTGATCGTATGAAAGCTTTGGATAAACTCGACCAATATGAAACCCTTTGCCCTATTAAAGACTGGTCAACTGACAGAGCCGGGGGCCCCAGAAAAGTAACCAGGGAGGATGTGCAGCAATGAGTGTAAACACAGCGAGTAAACTCGAAAAGATTTTAAAAGATGGCCATTATGCCGTAACCTCCGAGTGCGGACCGCCTCGTGGGAGCAAACCCGAGCCGATTGTCGAAAAGGCCGAGTTAATCAAGGATCATGTCGACGCCATCAATATCACCGATAATCAGACTTCGATGACCCGCCTGTGCAGTCTGGCCGCCTGTATCCGCCTGAAACTCAACGGACTGGAACCGGTGCTGCAGATGGTGACCCGGGATCGCAACCGGATCGCCCTGCAAAGCGATATTCTGGGAGCGGCATCATTCGACATCAGCAATATTCTGTGTCTATCCGGCGATCACCAGAGTTTCGGCGACAATCCAAAGGGTCAGAACGTACATGATATCGATTCGATGCAGCTGATTCAAATGGTCAGGTTGATGCGGGATGAAGCCAAATTTCTGGGTGGCGACGATCTGGATCAGCCGGTCAAAATGTTTGTCGGCGCCGCCGCTAATCCGTTTGCCGATCCGTTTGAAATCCGTGTTCCACGCCTGGCCAAAAAAATTGCTGCAGGTGTGGAATTTATCCAGACCCAGTGCATTTACAACCTTGATAAGTTCGAGGAATGGATGAAAGGCGTGCGGGATCGGGGTCTGCATGAAAAATGCTACATTCTGGCCGGACTGACACCCATGAAAAGCGTCGGCATGGCGAAATACATGCAGAAACGGGTGCCGGGCATGGATGTACCGGATGAGGTCATCCAGCGTCTGCAGGGTGTCGAGAAGGGCAAGCAGGCCGCCGAAGGCATCAAGATGTGCGTGGAATCCATCGAACGTCTCAAAGAATGCGAGGGCGTCAAGGGGTTTCACGTTATGGCGATCGAATGGGAAGAAAAAGTCCCGGAGATCGTCGAAGCTGCCGGCCTGTATCCCAGACCCAGCGTGAATTAAGTTATTAGTTATTCGTTATTGGTTATTGGGTAAAGACTGAAGTTATTGGTTATTGGGTAGAGACTTAAGTTATTCGTTATTGGTTATTAGCTATTAGAAAAGCGGCATAAATTAACTAGCCGGTATCAAAACCCCGTCCGTAGGTGATGCGGACGGGGTTTTTTTGTGCTAAGGTGATTTCATTGTCGGGATAATTGAAAAAGTTCTAAAAAAAAACAAATAAACGTCCAACGTCCAACATTCAACGTCGAACGTCCAATTATGATCTCGCTTCGCTCCGCAATTTAATTTTAAAAGCTTTTACGGATAGGCTTCAACCTATCATGAAATCACATCATCCCAATTAATATTTAGGCTGAGGTTAGTTGTCGGTGGGAGTGGATTGTATCCACGATTTGCGGCATATCTTAGCAGAGTTCATCGCGGTTAAAAACTGATTCCTGCAGTCTAATGGATGCAGAATCCACCATGCAAGAATCCGCCATACAAGGCGGATAAATGTCAAATAATGGTTTCGCTATCGGCTTTCGTAGCCAATCATGCAGCATATGCTCACACCTTCTTTTTTTAATAGATAGAATTCATTCCTTCGAAATTCGACATTCATGATTCGATATTCGATATTCGCTTTTCGATCCTCCAAAGCTCCATCACTCCAGTACTCCACCACTCCAATTCTTAATCACTCCATTACTCCAGTACTCAACCACTCCACTTCTTATCCACTCTACCACTCCAATACTCCGGTACTCCTCCACTCCACCATTCGTCATTCCTCAATCTTCATTTTTCATTCCTAACACTCTTCCGGCGGCGGCCATGCCGCTTAGCACTGCGCCTTCTACCCGGGACATTTGGCACCAGTCGCCGCAGACCCCCAACCGCAGGTTTTCATCCCAGATGCATCCGACGTTCATTGGATTTTCAGCGGCCGCATCGGGCCAGTAGCGGGATTCCAATAAAACGGGTTCAACCGGCGGCCGGGATACAGCTTGAAAAAACGCTTCCAGCAGCATTTGGTCACGAGCACGCGATTCAGTCTGTTCGTGCTCGGCAGACCATTGGGGGCCGGCATGCAGCACCCAGCATTCGATTGCCGGGCGTCCGGGTTTGCTGTTGTTCCGCGCGGCCCAGGACAACGGCGATCCGTGGATGAAGGCCCCGTCAAAAGGCAAATCCAGGGGCTTTGAGAAAGCGGCCATCACGGACAGGCAGGGGCTCATGCGGATTTTGGATATCTGCTCACGAACGACAGAGGCGCCATCCAGCAGCGCAATAGCCGAAGGGGCAGGGAGTGCAATCAGCGCAACATCGAAAATCCCGTAATCGTTCCCGTCAGCAGATATCAACTGCCATCCACGGCGGTGTTTTTTTACCTCTGCAACACCGGCACTATATTCAATATTCAACGTTCCGGCGAGGTGTAAGGCGATTGCGTGTTGGTCCGGTACGCCCACCCAGCGCTCTTGGGAATTGTCTTTCATCTCTACCCTGCCGTCTTTCACAACCGCGATGCGGCCCGGCCATGGCTCGACGATGCCATCCATCTGCCAGGAAGAGACATGGCGCTTGAACCGTTCGTCGCGAACCGTGAAATACTGAGCACCGCTGTCAAAGGCAAATTCGGCCTCACGAACGCTCGCAAGACGGCCGCCGGAATGATCTGCTGTTTCAAATACCGTCACGTTATGGCCATGATCGGAAATGGTTCGTGCTGCAAACAGTCCCGACAGACCGGCTCCGATGACCCCTATTTTCAGCAATTTACCGGATGCCGGGATTTCAATCTTAGCCCGGTAGGCTACCATATCCAGACGCCGGGCGTGACTGCGGGTGGAGCGCGGCCGCAGGCTGCCGATAACGGGTTTGGGGGGCTTGAAGGGACGGTCAAACAATCCCAGGCACCACAGCAGACCGCCGTAGGAGTTGGGGTCATTGCCGTCCAGGGCGTAGCGATGGTTCAGGTCGATCATCCACTGCAATGCCTGTTTCGGCTCCTCGACCCACGGCATGAATGCTTTCCCCCAGGTCATCCGCACATTGTTGTGCAGCTCTCCGTGGATCAGCAGCGACTGCTGAGCGGCATCCCACAGGGAATCGCCGGTTTTGGCCCGTGCCAGGGTTTCCCAGGAATAATGGGCGTCCCGCCGATCGTCGCGATGGTCGTCAATGGTGCGGCGGGCCCACTCCGGCAATACAGCCAGGGTTTCAGGCTGGATGTGATGAAAGCAAAAGTTGTGGGCCAGTTCACGCCAGATCAGGAGTTCGTCCAGGTATTTCTCGGCCCCGGCCAAACCCGACTCGGCGGCTTCCCGGGCAATGCGAAACGGTGATACCTGGCCGTGATGCAGATAGGGCGACATGCGGCTGACGCCGCGGGGAAATACAACAGCGGCATCATTGCGCAGCCGGGCATAGCCTTTGAGTCCTTTTCCTTTGAACAGGTCCCAGCGGGCGTAGCCGGCCTTTGATCCGCCCGGTGTGTGGGCGACCGGTCCGACCGTGTGATCAATTTGACACTGGGCACACAACCCGGCAATGTCGGCCCGGGCAAAATCGATGGTTTCAAATTCCAGTTTTTGGCTAAAGGGGTCCACTTCAGGTTTGACTTCAGACCACCTGCGATGGATTCGTGCGTCAAATTCAGCCTGGGTGTCCTTGCGAAATTGGAAGGCGCGGCCGTATGATTTCTTTAGCAATTGCATGGGCACGATACAGGCGCAATCCACTGCCAGAAGCGCCGTTTTAGTCTTGCGGGCCAGCGATGCCGTCCAGCGGGTCATGGGCGGGGCCGGAAAGAGTTCGGTGATGACCACCGCTGCCTCTCGGGCCAGGGTTTGCAGCGGTCCGGGTGCAGATGGATTGCGACCCAGGTGAAAGGCGTAGG